>Ga0105092_10000555_pt1 | contig 19491 bp, 18 predicted proteins | sample PPLLak2March2015_FD_87021 | JGI IMG/M metagenome (GOLD analysis project Ga0105092, IMG submission 87021) | Freshwater sediment microbial communities from Prairie Pothole Lake near Jamestown, North Dakota, USA - PPLs Lake P7 Core (1) Depth... | ecosystem: Environmental > Aquatic > Freshwater >... | reverse complement strand
TCCCGCACCGGCCTCCACTGCGCTCCGCTCGTTCATGAGCAGCTGGGCACCGACAAGGTCCACGGGGGAGTGCGTTTCGGGATTGGGCCTTTCAATACCGAGGAACACATTCGGACGGCGATTCACGCCGTGAGTGAAATCGCGAAGTGCAGGAGACGGTAGTTGACAGAGCCGTGAGCGAAGCGTTTTTCGCGGAGCGACGCGGCCCGTACGGTTAGCACGGACGGACCGACGTGGGTGCTATCGGCACGGGCCGGGTCGCTCCGCCAAAAACGCTTCGCTCACGGCTCTGTCAACTGCTTCGAACCAACGCGTTCGCGACCAACTCCGCGACGGTCCTGACTTCCACCCCCAGCTTGTATTCCTTGTTCAGCTCGGTGAGCTGGTCGATGCAGTTGTGGCATGGGGCGACTACGATCTTCGCGCCGGTCGCCCGGATCTGCTCCGCCTTGATGCGGCCCGCCTCGAGCCTTCGCTTGGCGAACCTGGACATGGACAGCTGACCGCCCCCGCCTCCGCAACAATAGTTCTGTTCGCGGTTCGGGTGCATTTCGATGAACGAGCTGACCGAGTGTCGCAGCACAAAACGCTGCTCCTCGATCACGCCCCCCAGGCGCACCAGGTTGCAAGGATCGTGCAACGTGACCGGCTTGGAGTTGCGAGAAGGGTCAAGCCTGATCCGTCCTTCGCGAATGTAGTTGGCAATCACCTGGATGATGCTTCTCATTGGGGGCACGTCCGTGCCGTTCAACCACTCGGCTGATTCCCAGCGGTGGGCATTGAAGCCGTGACCGCATTCGCCGAGCACGAGAGTGTCGCAACCCAGCCCTGTCGCCCTCGAGAAAAGGCGGGCGGAAATCGCGCCGGCTACCTCGTTGTCTCCAGAAAAAAGTCCGTAATTCGTGACGTCGTAGCAGTCGCTGGAAAAGGTCCAGTTTTCGCCGGCTGCGTGGAAGATGCTGGCGGCGGCCACCAGCGACAGGGGGAAAAACTTCGGTTCGCGCGGGTTCACCGTGTAGAAAAGCCGGGCGCCCGACTCGTCGAGTGGCATCCGGGCGGCTGGATCCCCGGTCTCTGTCCGCAGCTCCTCTTCGAGCCATTCGACCGTGTCTCTCCACTCCTGGGGCTCGATCCCCATGTTGTTGCCTTTTTCGATCGCCATCCGCACGGTGGATTGGAGATCAGGCGGGACCAGGTCCAGGCTCGTAAGAACGCCCCGGCCGGCACGGACGAACCGCGGAACATTGATTCCCACGGTGCAGTTCATAAAGCAGCGGCCGCACAGGCTACATCGGCCGAACAGCGAATCGAGCCACTCTCTGATGGTGTCCTGATCGAGAGCGCGCCCTCCGACCCAGCCGGGTGCCACTTTCCCAAACCCGGTGAAATAACGTTTGAAGACTGCGAGCACGAGGTTCAGCTTGTAGGCAGGGTGAGCCTCCAGGCTCGGCGAGGCCTGGTAATAGTGACAGGTTTCGGCGCACAAGCCGCACCGGAGGCAGGACTGGGCGGCAGCCGCATCGCCGCGCGTGATAACGTCCCGCAGGCGCCGCACTGCCGCCTCGAGTTCTTCGGGTGTGAGCGCCTCAATTCGCTCGTCGAGCCGGTCGCTCATCGCTCACCGCCCCCCGCAGCATGAGGCAGGACGCCTCTCTTCCCAAAAAACAGCCCAAACAGCACCCGCGTGTAGAAAAAGAACACGCAGTGCCGGATCTTCCCGAGAGGTACATAGATAAAGAAGGCTATGCTGATTCCCAGCAGCCAGTTCGTCCATGCTCCCTCACGCGCGGTAAGAAGTGAGAAGAGAAGAAACAGGTCAACTACAACATTGGCGACATAGTCGTCTGGGCAGCTGAGCGCCCTCAAAACGGGCAGAAACGCCCTTTTGAGCAGCAGGCCGACCCCGCACAGGAGCGAGACCAGCAGGAATATCTGAAGAAAAGGGGCCAGGGTCTGCGGAACGTCTACCCCAAGGATAAGCGCCAACAGTTGGAGAAGCGCCAGGAATACGCCGGCGTGATAAAGCGCGCCCGCTCCCAGGGTCAGGAGATGGCGCCCGGCGCTTTCCTTTTCCCAGGGCAGCATTCCCCGGCCGAAAGCGTAGGTAACGCCTTTCCAACCGTTGCCCGATGGAGTTCGACGATATCCGAACGTCTGCAGGACCAGCCAGACAAGCGCGCCGGCTGCAAAGACCGCCGCGGCCGCGACTGCCATTCCGAGAAGAGGCGGAAGAGGCGAGGCAACCATTCTCGCTCCCTAGACACAGCCGTCCGGCTTTGGAAGGCCTGCAATCTTGCAGGCGCCCTTTGCGGGACCGGACGGGAAGAGCTCGTATACATGTCGGAGCGGAAACCCGGTGCCTTTGCAGATCAGGCGGACCATTGGCGCCAGGTTGGTCTTGAGATAATGGTCGCGGATAATGTCGATCACCGCCCAGTGTTCCGGAGTGAGCCCCGCCAAGCCTTCTTCGCTTTTGGCCAACGCCTCAGCTGCTTCCCGGCTCCACTTGTCCGGATCGGTCAGAAACCCTTCTTCGCTCAAATCGAGCTTCACGCCGTTCACTTCGATCGATGACATGGGGCGGAAGTATAGCATTGCCTGGGAGCGCAGGCATCTTGCCTGCACTGGGGCCGCAGGCATCCTGCCTGCTCGTGCCGTTTCCACCAGTGATAGTGGAAGCCGCACGAGCAGGCAGGATGCCTGCGGCCCCAGTGCAGGCAAGATGCCTGCGCTCCCAGGATACGTGCGCTCCCTGTGTCTGCTATTATTCCGCCCCGGGGGGACTTAATGGCCTATACGACCGAAAAGCGTTTGCTGCTTGCGATCGTGCTTATTGCTTTCGTTATCTTGGGCATCTCACCAAAGGCCGATCGCTTCACCTGGTTTCTCGAGAACTCGCCGGTCCTGCTGGGCCTCGCCGTTCTTTTCGTGACCGAGCGCTACTTCACCTTCTCCCGCCTCGTTTATCGAGTCATGTGCCTGCACGCGATCATCCTGATGGTCGGGGGCCACTGGACGTACGCGGAGGTTCCTCTCGGGGACTGGGTCAAAGACGCTTTCGGCCTGGCGCGCAACCACTACGACCGGCTCGGCCATTTTGCGCAAGGATTCTTCCCCGCAATCATCGTTCGGGAAGTGCTTGTGCGCTTTACGCCTCTGCGTCCGGGTGGCTGGCTCTTCATGCTGGTCGTGAGCGTATGCCTGGCTCTAAGCGCTGTGTACGAGTTTGTCGAGTGGTGGGTGGCGCTGGGGACCGGCGAAGCGGCCGCCGCTTTCCTTGGCACCCAGGGAGACGTATGGGATACCCAGTGGGACATGTTCCTGTGCACAACTGGAGCGATCCTGTCTCTGCTACTGCTGTCCCGGTATCACGACAAGAGCATGTCCGAAGTCCTCAGCTGAAAGCCTTTCGCAGCACGGCGAGGCTCTTCGGCAAAGCGGTTTTCGGGTCTTCGTTCCCTTCAAATTCCAGGGAAACGAACCCTTGGTAATTGTGCTTGCGCATGATCTCGGCGATCCGCGGATAGTCGAGATCGAGCGTGTACCATGTCCCGCCCCCGTAATAGGTCTTGGCCTGCAGAAGGATCGTCCGTGAAGCGAGTTGCTCGAGCCGGCTGTACGGGTCTTCCAGAAAATTTCCGGTGTCGAGCGTGACGGCCAGCCAGGGGGATTTCAGCGCATCGACAATCCGAATGACCCCTTCGGGAGTGCGGCCCAATCCCCAGTGATTTTCCAGCCCCAGGACCACGCCGCATTCCTCGGCCTTGGGAAGGCATTTTTCGATCGCGCGGATCACCCAATCGAACGCCTGATCCTCGGTGTAGCCCTCGAGAGGAGGTTCGATTCCCCGGTTTTTCATCAGGTCATCAAATGACTTGGTCGTTCCCCATCGGCCTGTGTTCAGCCGCATGGTCGGGATCCCAAGTTTATAAGCCAATTCGATCTGGTGAATCGTCAGGTCCACGTTCTTCTGACGTTCCTCCTCTTTCGGCGAAACAAAGCCCTGGTGAGTGGAGAAACCACAGAGGCTAAGGCCGTGCTGGAACGCTCTGCGCTTGATCTTGTGCAGATAGCCGTTTTCCTCGGAAGTCATCTGCATGAGCAGCAGCTCGACCGCGTCAAATCCCATCTCGGCAGCCTGGTCGATGCACGTTTCAATCGGGAAGTTCTCCTTCGGGCCCTTGAAGCGCCAGAACGAATAGGTCGAAACGCCGATCGGATTACGCCGGCGCGATTGAGCAGACGGAGCCGAACCAGCCTGAGCCTGAGCGTTCGCCGCCTGGCCGGCGGCCAACGCCATCACCGCGCTTCCAGACAGAGCTCCCAGGAAATTTCGCCTATGCATCTCCTTCACCTCCTACAGGTTCAGGATAGCAGCAAAGGGGCTGGCTTCCCACCTGGCAGGAGAAGGGATGATGAAACAAAAAGCGGAACTGCCCAGCGTGCCTCTGAAGGACAGTAGTTGCCCATACTCTTTTGGGCCGAGGCTTTATCCGGCCTCGAGGCGACACCGCTTTGGTATGTGCAACAGTGTGCCGAAGCACCCCGGGGATGTTGCATATACCAAAGCGGCGTCGCCGGCAGGCCTGATAAAGCCTCGGCCTCCCTCTGCCGCCGCACTCCAAAAAAGCAACACCGCCCCTTGCCTCGCTTGTGCGCTCTGCGAAAGCCGATCTGTCTAATACTCCACGAGCCCTGCCTGCTTTAGAATCTCCAGGTAGTTCATGATGCCTTGGAGCTCGGGCGAGCGCTGCATCTGAGTGTCGAGCATCTTCTTCATATCCAGGGCGCTGTTCTTACCGTTGCACAGCAATTGGATCTCGGCCGATGCCTGGCCTGCTCCGGAGACCGAGCCGAGCTTTACTGAGACCTTTGTTGCTTCATCAATGGCTGCTCGATAGCCCCGGTAGCCTTTTTCGCGGATCTTGGTTGTGGGCCTCGGGACCAGACCGGCCGCCTTCTTCTCTTCCGGCGTCAAGGTCAACTCGATTGGTTTCATCCCGAGCAGCGATGCCGATATTCTCATCTGGCTGTCGAGCGTCTTCAGCGATGCCTCCTCGAGCCCGCTAACCGCCGCTTTGAGAGCGGTTACATGTCTTCCCAGGCGGGGCTTGTCCGAGGCAAGCTCCATGACTGAATCGAGCGTGGCTCGCTCATTGACGGCGGCACCAGCGATATATCCTGCGGCTTTTTTATAAACGGCTGGGAGTTGGGCCGGATCAGCCCTCTTCATTTCTTCGACTCCACGCGCCAGTTGATGGCCGAGCCGGCCCGACGCATTGCTCACAATCTCGCTCGCTATCTGGGAAGCGATGGCGTCATCGGCCGAGGCGATTGTATACGCGCTCGCGGTGGTTATGATCGCCGCGCGCTTCATTTGGGTCGGGTCAAGCTTGTCGGTGCTGTCGCCGGAGGTGTGGTACCAAAGGTCCGGCCAGTTATTCAAAATGACCCCCGGCACTCCGACACCCCAGTCGTTGAACACCTCGTGATCGGATGATCCGAAATGGGTCCCGACGTAATAGTACAGAGGCTCTTCCGTTCCGGTCGGCGCCACCATCCGCCGCGAGTCGGTCTGGGACATCCGGTTTGCGATGTAGTTCCGGTTTGCCTCGCTCACAAAGCGGAAATAATGCTCCAGCACGTCGTTGACATAATGAGGATTCCCGTAAGTCGTCCGCATCAGCGTCAGAAACGAAAGGCTCCTGGAGAGCTGCAGGCCAACCATGTCCAGATTGATGTTGCACAAAGTACGTTTCATCAACTCAGGATGAGCGTTCACCCACGGGATCGTTCCGGAGAACTCAGGCACCCAGAGGAATCGGATGGTGCGTCGGGGCCGCGGCAGCCGGCCGGATTCGATCAATGTTTGCAGAGTGCGGGCAGTCTCCAGGATCACTGCGCTGCCTGAGTAATTGTCGTTCGCGCCCTGCTTGACGAGGCCTTCAAAAATGTGCGCCGAGAGGATAATCTCCTCCGCGCCCGGTTCAGTTCCAGGAATCGAGCAGTTCGGATCCTGAAGCTCGAACTTTTGCCTCCCGGATTCGACGACTGCGTGGACCTTGATCTTCCGGCCTTGAGTCAGGCGAGTCCGGAGAAGCTCGCCTTCGCGCGGAGGCAGGTTAAAGGCAAATCGTGGCTGCTTGTCGCCAAACGCTCTAATCCCGCCCCATGAGATCGAGAACGGATCGGTCCCGCCGTGACCCGAGGCAATGGCAATGACCCCTGCCGCATCCTTCTGGAAACAAGCCAGGTTATGCACCATTCCTGCCATCCCGGAGGTCACTACGATCGTGCCCGCGACATCTTTCCCTTCAAAATCAGGGGCCCGGCCGTCCCCTACCCAGACCAACTCCGCGGTGACGTCCGCATTGTTGCTCCCCTCGACGAGCATGGCCCGAAGATCGGTGTACGAGGCCAGCTTCTGGTGCAGCGGCTCCACTTCCCAGAGCTCACCGCGCACGCCGTCCCACGTCTCGCCGCCGGGAAACCGCGTGATCTCTGCATCCCTGATGCCATACTCCTTGAGCCGATCCAGAACGTATTGCGCTTCCTTGAAGGTCCCCGCATATTCCTCTGGTTTACGATCGCGCGGATAGCCGCCCAGTTCGATCACATGGTTGAAGGCGGTCTCTCCCGATGTCTCGCCGATGATCTCATCGATGAGTTTTGGCGGCAGGTAGGTCCACTGAAACCAGGTGGTCATCTGACCCCAGCCGGCCGTAAAGAGAAAGCCGAAAGCCGCCAGGCCGATCGGCCATGAGATTTTCTTCATTGATCCTCCGAAGCGGTGGACATTATGACAGTTCTTGGCAGGGTAGAAAACGGGGCGTTCCTAGGAGCGCGTGGGAAGAACGCGTTACAGAGCCGCGCACGGAGTGAAGGGCTGCGGAGCGTCTTTCGCAGAGCAGCCTGGAGCGAAGTAAGCGGGCCACCCAACGAACCTTAAGGCGCGTTGGGTGGCCCGCTTACTTCGCTCCAGGCTGCTCTGCGAAAGACGCTCCGCAGCCCTTCACTCCGTGCGCGGCTCTGTAACGCGTTCTTCCCACGCGCTCGGAAGAGAACGCACCCCCGCTTGCAGCCCCGTTGCCAGGTCGCTAATATTCCCGACGGAGGCTCACACTATGGAAGGCAAAATGTCGCGACGGAATTGTCTGGCGATAATGGGAACAAGTACCGCTGCGCTGACGGCAGCCGCAGCCCGCCCGCTCCAGGGCAACCAGCAGTTTGAGGACATCGGTGCAGAGACCAGGGCAAGCCGCATGAAGTGGTGGCGTGAGGCCCGGTTCGGGATGTTCATCCACTGGGGTCTTTACAGCATGCTTGGACGTCATGAATGGGCCATGGAGAACGAAGGCATCCCGGTCAAGGAGTACGAGCAATTGGCGCAGCAATTCAAGCCGAAACCGTTTCCCGCCCGCGACTGGGCCCAATTGGCGAAACGCGCCGGGATGAAGTACATGGTGATGACCAGCAAACACCACGAAGGTTTCTGCCATTTCAACACCGCTTCGACCTCGTACTGTGCACCGAAGCAGGCGGCCGGACGTGATTTGGCAAAGGAATACCTTCAGGCTGCTCGCGACGAAGGCCTGCGTGCCGGCTTCTACTATTCGCTCATGGATTGGCACCATCCGGACGGTGCCCGGTGTGCCACGGACGAAGCCGCCAGGCGCCGATTTGTCGACTACATCCACGGGCATGTCCGGGAACTGTGCACGAACTACGGGAAGCTCGATGTCCTGTGGTATGACGTCTCCTGGCCGCTCGATCCGAAAGGCTGGGAATCCGAACGCATGAACCGGATGGTCTTCCAGCTCCAGCCCGATATCATCGTGAACAACCGGAATGGACTCCCCGGGGACTTCTCCACGCCGGAGCAGACCATTCGGGCTGAGCAGGGCGAACGCGCCTGGGAATCCTGCATGACTATGAACGAGAGCTGGGGGTACAACGTCGGTGACGATGCCTGGAAGACCCCCAAGCAGGTGATCCGGAACCTCATAACCTGCGCGCGCGACGGCGGTAACTACCTCTTCAATATCGGTCCGAAAGCAGACGGCTCTATTCCTGAAGAGTCGGTCAAGATATTGTCGACTGTTGGGGAATGGCTCGACAAGAATGGTGAAGCGATCTACACGGCAGAGCGCTGCCAGGTCCGACGCTCGAATATTGCGAACTTCACTCGCAAGGGCAACACCCTCTATGTCCATGTCCATTTTTGGCCGGGAGAGATGGTGGCCGTCGGCGGGCTGAAGACTAAGGTTAAATCGGCCCGGTTGCTCGCAGGCGGGCCCCCGCTCAAGGTCGTCCAGGACGACTTCAGGGTTCAGTTCCAGGGTCTGCCGAAACAAGCACCCGGGCTGGTTCCGGTCATCGTTGCCGAGTGCGAGAGCGAGCCGGCTCAAGACATGATGCTGGTACGAAAAGATCGCCCGCGGGAAGGGGTGTAAAAGGATGAAGGACGAAGGATGAAGGATGAAGAATGAAGGATGAAGAATGAAAGACGGTGTGTCAAAGAAGGCCCCTCTCTGCCGTTTCATCCTTCATCCTTCATCCTTCATCCTTGTAGTTCTCGGAGGATAGCATGAGCAGACGCGGGAGAAGGAAACGACTGAAGGGTCCGGGGTCGAGTCCCGGGACTCTGGTCTACATGGGTGAGAGGGCCGTCGCCAAGGTGCGGCTGTCGGTCATCGACTATGACCAAAATCGGCTGACGGAAAGGGACGACATCCCGCCCGACCAGCTCGGCACGCTGAAGGAAACAGCGACGGTCAGCTGGATTAACGTCGAAGGTATCAGCGATCCAAATGTCATCGAGGAAATCGGCAAGCGGTTCGGCCTGCATCCGCTTCTATTGGAAGACATCCTGAGTCCCCGCCAGCGGCCGAAGATGGAGAACTACGAGAGCTACATCTTCCTGGTCCTCAAGATGCTGTACGTTGAGAAGGGCGGAGAAATTCGGTCGGAGCAGGTCAGCTTCGTCCTGGGCCCCCACTACGTGATTTCGTTCCTGGAGGATCCGGGTGACATCTTTGACCCGGTCAGGGACCGCATCCGCGGCCAGCGGGGCCGGATCCGGCAGATGGGGCCGGACTACCTTCTCTACGCGCTGACTGATGCCATTGTCGACCACTACTTCATCGTCTTGGAGTGTCTGGAAGAGCGAATCGAGAAGCTTGAAGAGGAGGTTTTCACCAACCCGACTCCCGCGACCATCCAGGCCATTCAGCGTCTGAAGACCCAGTTGCTTTACCTCCGGAAGTCAGTCTGGCCCCTGCGGGAGGCGCTCAGCGGGCTGTTGCGCGAAGAATGCCAGCTATTGAGCGACAAGACCGAGTTTTTCTTTCGCGACGTCTATGACCATACCATCCAGGTCATTGATACCCTGGAGTCCCTGCGTGACACCGTCTCGGGGCTGCTCGACATTTACCTCTCGAGCCTGAGCCACCGGCTGAATGAGGTGATGAAGGTCCTGACCATCATCGCCACCATTTTCATTCCTCTGACTTTTATCGCCGGCGTCTACGGAATGAACTTCAAGTTTATGCCGGAGTTGAACGTCCCCTGGGCCTATCCCCTGATCTGGGCCGTTATGGTCGGTATCGCCGGCGTGATGCTGCTGTTCTTCAGGAGGAGGGGGTGGTTGTAGGCGCCGGACCTCTAGAGGGCACGCGTCGGCTGTGTTCCACGCTTTCTTTCGGAGTGCGGTGGCATGGCCACCGCACTCCGAAAGAAAGCGTGAAGCAAGTCCGGAGGGTGGTGATTCTAGTCAAAATCCGTCGCCCATTCCGGATGCATCCGGTGTTCGAACATCCGGGCGATCTGTGCGGCGGTTACGCGCCCGACCGACAGATCGGGAAGAGCATCCGGGGGAAAGAAGTCAATCTGGGAGATTTCCTCGTTCGCGGTCGCCTCGCCGCCGACGATCTCGCAGAGGAAGAACATCTTGTAGACGTGGAATGGAAACAAGGGGTAATGGGGATGTTTGCTGCGGTCATAAACGGCGAGCAGCTTGACCGCACGCGTCTCGAACCCTGACTCTTCCCGGACCTCGCGGACGACGTTGTCGGCGGGGGACGCGCCCGGGTCCGCCCAGCCGCCCGGTATCGTCCAGAGGCCGTCCATTCGCTCCTTTACGAGCAGGATCGCTCCGCTGTCCGGGTGGAAAACCGCTCCGCGGACATCGACCTTCGGCGTGGCATAGCCTTCCTCCCGTTCGTAGAGCTGCATGAACTGGGCAGTCGGCAATCCGGCGGCCTCAGCCAGGATCTCCGCGCTGATCCGGCGGACCGATTCGTACCGCTCGGTGTCAAAGACGGTCTTCGAGTAGGTCAGGCCATTTTGCGCGATGGCCTGCAGCTTCTTTGCCCATTCCAGCCATTTGGGATCCATAAAGCGGAGAGCGCGGATGGATGCTAAACCGCGCGTTTGATCGGGACTGCGCTAACACAGACTTCACCCCGGCGGCCTTTCTCAATCCCGAACTCTTTCATTTTCTTAGAAAGAGTGTTCCGATGCACGCCGAGGGTTACAGCAGCTTTGCCGAGGTTGCCGCAGTTGCGGCGCAGGGCCTCGAGTATGAAAAGCTTTTCAAACTCGGCCGCGGCTTCGGGCCAATAGATGCCCTTCGAGACCATCTCCGTGATGACACCCTCGAGAATTGTACGCATGTTCGGTTTTGGGTCGGTCTGTTCTTTCATTTCTCGTGTCCCATCCAGAGCTGAAGAGCTTTCCAGTATCCTTCGGTGAACTTGGTTTTGAGCTCCTTCGGCACCCAAAAAACGATAAGCCGGGCGCTGTCCAGAAAAATCGGAGCGGTACGCGAATGGGCCATGTTCATGCGCTGAACGCCAAAGGCCGCAAACGCCAGGAAGATAATCGAAACGACGAGCCACCCGCGCACGAGCCCGAAAAAGCCGCCCAGAAGCCGGTCCATCCATTTCAGATGGAGCTTCTTAATGACTTTGTTGAGAAGCGCCCCGGCAATTGTCCCGATGACGATCAGACCAATAAAGATCACGATGAAGGCGACAAAGCCGGCCCGCGACGGCGAAACGACTCCAAGGAACAGAACGTCCAGGACATCGTAGTAAAGGCTCGCCAGGACAAAACCAAGGATGACGCTTGCCAGGGAGAACAATTCGACGATCAGGCCCTTGGCAATCGCCCCCCAGATCGAAATCCCGATAATCGCAAAGGCCATGATGTCGAGGAGGTTCATAAGTCACCCTGTCACCTTGTCACCCTGTCACCTTGTCACACTTCCAAATCCTTCCCGGTTAGCCGCTTGTAAGCTTCCACATAGCGGCGCGATGTCGCTGTCACGATCTCTTGCGGCAATTCCGGTCCCGGCGGAGTCTTGTCCCAATCAAGCGTTTCCAGGTAATCACGGATGAACTGCTTGTCGAAAGACGGCTGGGGCCCGCCTGGCTCATAGCGGTCGGCCGGCCAGAATCGCGAAGAATCCGGGGTCAGTACTTCGTCAATGAGAAGAAGCTTCGAATCCTGGTGCCCGAACTCGAACTTGGTGTCGCAAATAATGATGCCCCGTTGCCGGGCATATCGGCGTGCCCAGTCGTAGATGGCCAGCGTGAAATCCCGGATGGCACCGGCGGTTTCCGCCCCGAGCAGCTCCACAACTCGCTCAAACGGGATGTTTTCGTCATGACCCGTCACAGCCTTGGTGGACGGGGTAAAGATCGGCTCAGGCAGCTCGTCGGCTTCCCGGAGCCCGGGCGGGAGCTGAATTCCGCAGATCGTCCCGGTCTCCCGGTACTCCTTCCACCCGGACCCGGCCAGGTAACCCCTGACCACGCATTCGACCGGCAAAGGCCGGCAGCGCCGGACCAGCATTGACCGTCCCTTGAGCTCCTCCCGAAAAGGGTCGAGCTGGGCTGGAAAATCTTCCACCCGGGCGGAGACCACGTGGTTGGGAACGATATGTTCCACCTGCTTGAACCAGAAAGCCGAGATCTGGTTCAAGACCTTTCCCTTGTCGGGAATGATATTGGGGAGGACGACGTCGAACGCCGAGATGCGGTCGGTCGCCACAATCAGGAGATGGCGGCTGTCGACCTCGAAAATCTCCCGTACCTTACCGCGGTTGACCTTTCGGATACCGGGCAACTCCAAAGTTTTCATAGGCAATATTCAACCACAGATGTTCTGACCTGATTTTAGTCGCAACAGGTAAACAGAGAGAGAAGGGCCAGGAAGTGCGTGCTTATCCCTGGAATTGAGTCCGTTTTCTAGCCTCTCCCCCCAACGGACAAGATGGCATTGTAAAGGAGTTTTACGGCGAAAGGGAAGTCTTTCGCGTTGTGTTCGCGCCTGCCTTTTTCCGCGTCGTCCGGGGCAAAAACCGACTTGACAGGACGGCGTCCGGACATTATATTAGCACTCACCGAGACTGAGTGCTAATACTCGGGCCCTGACACGAGCGGTACGGGGCCTTCGCAAAAATCTCAAAAACACATTGAGGAAGGAGTGACCGATATGAACATCAAACCGTTACATGATCGCATTCTGGTAAAGAGGATCGAGACCACCCAGGAAGAGATTCGAGGGGGAATCGTCATCCCGGATACCGCCAAGGAAAAGCCGCAGGAAGGCGAAGTCATCGCTGTGGGCGATGGCAAGGTTCTGGAAAGCGGTCAGAAGCTGGGGATGTCGGTGAAGAAGGGTGACCGGATCCTTTTCGGGAAGTACTCCGGGACCGAAGTGAAGCTCGACGGTGAGGAGTTCCTCATCATGCGTGAGGACGACGTGTTGGGAATCCTCGGCAAGTAAAATGCGAAGAGCGCGAAGCCAGCAGTCTCGCTAAAGGCGGGATGAGCTGATTCGCGGCAACCGCGTCTTTAAACCACGAATCCGCACAAAAAGGAGAGAATTCATATGCCAGCAAAACAGATTACTTCAGGCGAGGAGGCCCGACGCTGCCTATTGCGGGGGGTCAATAAGCTAGCCGACGCAGTAAAGATCACGTTGGGCCCGAAAGGCCGTAACGTCGTTCTTGAAAAGAAATTCGGTTCGCCCGTCGTGACCAAAGACGGCGTAACAGTGGCTAAGGAAATCGAATTGGATGGCCTGGAAAAGGTGGGCGCGGCGATGTTGCGCGAAGTAGCCAGTAAAACGAGTGATGTGGCGGGCGATGGAACCACCACAGCGACCGTACTGGCTCAGGCGATCATCCGCGAAGGCATCAGGAACGTCGCAGCCGGCGCCAATCCGATGGGCGTCAAGCGCGGCATCGACAAGGCCATTACCAAGGCTATTGAGGAACTGAAAGGCCTGTCGAAGGACATCAAGGGCGACATGATTGCCCAGGTCGGCGCGATTTCTGCCAACAACGACAAGACCATCGGGCAGCTCATTGCCGAAGCGATGAAGAAAGTCGGCAAGGACGGCGTCATCACCGTCGAAGAAGCCAAATCAATCGAAACCTCTCTGAAGTCGTCGAGGGAATGCAGTTTGACCGCGGCTATTTGTCAGCTTACTTCGTGACCGATCCTGAGCGGATGGAGTGCTCTCTGGAAGACGCTTACGTTCTGCTCCACGAGAAGAAGATCAGCTCGATGAAGGACCTGCTGCCGTTGCTCGAGCAGGTGGCCAAGTCCGGGCGTCCGTTCCTGATTATTGCCGAGGACGTTGAGGGCGAAGCCCTGGCGACGCTGGTTGTCAACAAACTCCGTGGGACGTTGTCCGCTGCGGCCGTGAAGGCCCCCGGATTCGGCGACCGCCGCAAGGCCATGCTGGAAGACATCGCGATCCTGACCGGCGGTAAGGTCATCTCCGAAGATCTCGGCATCAAGTTGGAGAACGTGAACCTGAACGATCTCGGCCGGGCCAAGAAGATCACGATCGATAAAGACAACACCACCATCATCGAAGGCGCCGGAAAGCCGGAAGACATCGCCGGACGCGTGAAGCAGATCCGGACCCAGATCGAGGAAACGACTTCCGACTACGACCGCGAAAAGTTGCAGGAGCGGTTGGCCAAGCTGGTCGGCGGAGTTGCGGTGATCAAGGTCGGCGCCGCGACCGAGACCGAGCTCAAAGAGAAGAAGGCGCGTGTTGAGGACGCGATGCATGCGACCAAGGCCGCAGCCGAGGAAGGCATTGTCCCGGGCGGCGGCGTCGCTTACCTCAGAGCGGGAATGTCTCTGGAAGGTCTCACTTTCGACGATCATGACGAGCAGGTCGGCGTCACGATCGTCCGCCGCGCTTTGGAGGAGCCGCTTCGCCAGATCGCCAGTAACGCAGGCTTCGAAGGTGCTGTGGTCGTCGGGAAGGTCAAGGAAAACAAGAACGTCGCGTTTGGTTTCAACGCCGAAACCGAGAAGTTCGAGGACCTCGTGGAAGCGGGTGTCATTGACCCGACCATGGTGGCCCGGACCGCGATGCAGAATGCAGCCTCCATTGCGAGCCTGCTTCTGACGACCGAGGCTCTGGTGACCGAGCTGCCCGAGCCCGAGAAGGACAAAGCCCCGATGCCGCACGGCGGCGACATGGGCGGAATGTACTAAGAGCAAGCTGAAAACCCCTGAGAGTGCAGGCAGGATGCCTGCGCTCCCAGGGTCCTTCTATCCGCGCCCCCTTGCCCCCCGAAACTGCTAAAATGCTTGCGTGTCAGAACGTTGGCTGACTTTTTTCTTTGTCGTTGCTGTTGTCTACCTGGTCCTCTTCTACAAACTGGGCAACCTCGCTTTCGTCGGTGCGGATGAACCTCGCTATGCCCGCATCGCCGAGGAGATGAACGACCGCCAGGATTATGTGACGCCAACTCTCCAGGGACGCCCTTGGCTCGAAAAGCCGCCGCTGTTGTTCTGGCTCGAGGCGGGAAGCTTCAAGTTCCTGGGTATAAGCGAGTGGAGCGCCCGCCTGCCAGTCGCGTTCTGCGCTCTAATCGCCGGGTTGGCCACCGCCTATATGGCCGGTGTCGTTTCCGGCTCGCGCCCCGGGTGGTACGCCTTTCTCATCCTGATGACCTCTCCGCTTTTCTTTGTCTACGGCCGGGCGGGCAGCACCGATATGCCGCTGCTTGCCGCCCTCACGATTGCCGTCGTAGCCGGCTATGAAGCGTCGCGTGGGTTCTCTTTTGAATGGGCGCTCGCCGCGGGGGCGGCGCTGGGGCTAGCTGCTCTGGCAAAAGGCCCGGTGGCTTTGATCATCTTTGCGGGGATATTCGTCGTCTACGCGTTACTCACCCAGGCCTATCCCTGGACCTGGAAGCAGACGTTGTTGGGGCTGCTCGCGTTCCTTGCCGTCGCTGTTCCCTGGTACGGATTGGTATGGCTGAAGAATGGGCCGAACTTCGTTGCCACTTTCTGGCTCAATCACAACCTTGCCAGGTTTTTGACCTCGCTTCATCATCATGCTCAGCCCTTCTGGTACTACGTGCCGGTCCTGCTCATCGGCTTTTTCCCTTGGATCTTTTTCCTCTTCTCTTCCGGTGCACGGCTGATCCGCAACCGTGCTTCTGCCGTCAGCTTGCACAGAGAGGAGGCATTTCTGTGGATCTGGTTCCTTGTCCCGTTTCTCTTCTTTTCGGCGAGCAACAGCAAGCTTGCCGGGTACATCCTGCCGGCGCTCCCACCGTTGGCGGTTTTGGCAGCGATGGAATGGGAAAGGCTGTTGCTGGACGATGTCACAGCCCGACGCTGGCTGAGACGCGAGCTCCTGGCTCTGTTCGTTGTCGGCCTGCTGGTGTGCGCTGCCCTGGTGCTGGGGTTCGAGCGGGTGTATCACTCCCGGTGGCTCGGCGCGGCACTGGCGGCGCCTTTGTTGCTCGGTTTAGCCGGCGGCCTTCACCATTTCCGAACGCGCCGACTGAATCTGGTCTTCATGGTGATGTTAGCGTCCCTCACCCTCTTCGCTGCTTTCGCTTACTGGTTGGCTGCGCCGGTGGTGGACGATTATCACTCGGCCCGGGATATCAGCCGGGTTGCCCGGCCCTCGATTACCACGGACCGGCCGCTTATCCTCTATCAATATTTTCACCATTCGGCTTTGTATTACACTAATTACAGTGCGACGCCGGAGGCCTTGCTCGATCGCCAAGCGCTCCGGTCCTACTTCGCGTCCCATCCGCAGGACAGGTATCTGATCCTGACCCAGGAGTCCGGATGGCAGGATTTGCAGGACGGCTTCCGGGCTCGCCTGATACGGCACCAAGGTAATCTGTATTTGGTCGAGGTGACGACCCGCGGATAGACGCGGATAGACGCGGATAGCGCGGATCGATCCGCGCTATCCGCGTTCTATCCGCGTCTATCCGCGGGCTGCCAACTGGCAACCGGCAACTGGTTTGGGCTATCATCACTGGTTCTGGCAACTATCATGCTGAAACTGTACAACACGCTGACTCAACAGGTTGGAGAATTGGTTCCGCTCCGGGATAACGAAATCCGGATGTACACCTGCGGCCCTACGGTGCACGACTACGCACATATCGGCAACTTCCGGACCTTCGTCCAGTTCGATCTGCTGCGCCGGACCATCAAGTACTTCGGATTCGCGCTGACCCACGCGATGAACATCACGGATGTCGATGACAACATCATCGCGAAGTCGACGGCGGCCAACATGAGCCTGGGCGAGTACACCGAGATCTACGCGAACGCCTTTTTACAGGACATGAAGACGCTGCGCATCCAGCAGCCGGAAATCATGCCGCGCCCGACCGAGCATATCCAGGCAATGGTCGACCTGATTCTCAAACTCGGCGAGAAAGGCTTTACGTACGAGAGCGAGGGTTCCACCTATTTCCGGATCGACCGTTTCCCTGAGTACGGGAAACTCGCGCACCTTGAGCGGCGCCAGGGAGAAGCCGTCGGACGAATCGACAGCGACCGGTACGACAAGGAGAATCCGCGAGACTTCGTGCTCTGGAAAGCGCGCAAGCCGGGCGAGGCGTTCTGGGATACTCCGCTCGGACCCGGGCGGCCGGGCTGGCACATCGAGTGCTCGGCGATGAGCATGCAGCATCTGGGCACGACTCTTGACATCCATTGCGGCGGCGCGGACCTGGTTTTCCCGCACCACGAGAACGAGATCGCCCAGAGTGAAGCCGCCACGGGACAGCCTTTCGCACGACGCTGGCTGCATTGCGAGTTCCTCATGGTGAACGGGCAGAAGATGTCCAAGTCACTCGGCAACTACTACACGTTGCGCGACCTGCTCGATAAAGGGTACAACCCTTTGGCCATCCGATATCTGCTCGCGTCGGTCCACTATCGAAAGCAGCTGAACTTCACGCTCGAGGGCCTCGAGCAGGCGACCGCCGCTCTCCAGCGGGTGAATGACTTCGTGATCAGGCTGCGGGAAGTCCCGGAGAATGTACCCGCGAATCCGGAACTGACCCAGAGGACAAAGCAGGCGCGCGAGGAGTTTGAAGCAGGGCTTGCCGACGATCTCAACACCTCAGTCGCACTGGCGGCGGTTTTCGAGCTCGTGAAGGAAACCAATCCGCTCTTGGAGCAGAACCAGGTGGGACCGCAAAACCGCGACGAGATTCTCGAGTTCTTGTCGGCTGCCAACCAGGTCTTCGACGTCTTCCAGGTCGAAGAGCAGCAGCTGGAGGATCAGGAAGTGGCCCGTCTGATCGACGAGAGGCGTGAGGCACGTTTGCGACGGGATTTCAAACGTGCCGATGAAATCCGCCAACTGCTCGTTCAGCGAGGAGTGGCCCTGGAAGACACGAAAGAAGGAACAAGATGGAAACGAGTTATATGAAGACGAGCGCGGAGGCAGTCAGGCAGGTTATCGCGCAGTACATGGTTGCGGATGGCCTGGATCTCGTGCTCGATCTCGAACGCAGCCGCGGCGTGCACCTTTTTGATGCGAAGCGACAGGAATACTTCCTGGATTTTTTCTCTTTTTATGCGACTAATCCGGTGGGCCTGAACCATCCGCGACTCACTGCTGAAGACACCGTTCGCGAGCTGGGCACCGTTGCCATCCAAAAGCCGTCCAACTCGGACGTGTACTCGCGTGAGCTGGCCGATTTCGTCGATGTGTTTGCCCACGAGGCCAAGCCTGATTTCATGAAGTACCTGTTCTTTATTGAAGGCGGGGCGCTGGCAGTTGAGAACGCTTTAAAGACGGCGTTTGACTGGAAGGTCCGGAAGAACTTCATGCGCGGCTTGAAGGAGGAAAAGGGTTACCAGGTCATCCACTTTCGGCAGGCATTTCACGGCCGCTCCGGTTACACCCTGTCGCTGACTAACACCGCCGACCCGCGCAAGACCCAGTATTTCCCGAAGTTCAACTGGCCGCGGATCACTAACCCGAAGTGCACCTTCCCGCTCGAAGGGGAGAACCTCCGGCACGTCGAGGAGCTCGAGCACCAGGCGGTCCAGGAGATCCAGTCAACGGTAGCCCAGCAAGGCGAGGATATTGCCTGTCTCATCATCGAGCCCATCCAGGGCGAGGGAGGTGACAACCACTTCCGCCCCGAATTCCACCGCGTTCTGCGCCGCATTTGCGACGAGAGCGAAATCCTGTTGATACACGACGAGGTTCAGACCGGCTTTGGCGGCTCCGGCTGCATGTGGGCCGGCCAGTACTATGTTCAGCCAGACATTATTACTTTCGGGAAGAAGACCCAGGTGTGCGGCATCATGGCAAGCGGGCGCCTCGATGAAGTCCCCGATCACGTGTTCCGGATTCCGAGCCGGGTCAACTCGACCTGGGGGGGGAATCTGGTCGATATGGTGAGATGCCGGCATTTCCTCAACATTTACAGGGATGAGCGGCTCCTGGAGAACACGAAGCAAATGGGCGGCGTCCTGCTGCGGGAGCTGCAGAAACTGCACGAGGAGTTCCCGGACCGGGTAATGAACCCTCGGGGCCTCGGCCTGCTGTGTGCTTTCGATCTGCCGACGACCGAGTTTCGACAACAGTTCAGGAAGAAGTTGTTCGAGCGCCGGCTGGTCCTGTTGGGCTGCGGGGAGCGATCCGTCCGCTTCCGCACCGCGCTCAACATCAACGAAGAAGAGCTGATGCAGGGCCTCCAGATCATCCGGCGAGTGCTGGGAGAGATGGCCTGAAGTGGATGCGACTAATCCGTCCGATCGGTCGGATCCGTCAGACGCGCGATCACTGCTCGTCCCACGCCACGTAGTGCCGCAGCTGATATCGCACCATGTCTTCCGTCTCAATCGCGATTACGTCGAGCCTTGCCGGGCAGTCGAAGACTTCATAGCGCATGGTGAATTCTGAGATCAGCAGGTCAAGCATCGTTTCCTTGCTCTTCGTGATCTGATCTTCGGGGGGAAGCGGCGACGGCACCTGCTTGGTCTTCACTTCCACAAACACAAGGAATTCGTCGTCGTAGGCGACGAGGTCCAGCTCGCCTCTCTTGCCTTTCCAGTTCCTCGCAACAATGTCCCATCCTTGCCGACGCAAGTACCGCAGCGCGACCCACTCTCCCCAGGCGCCAAGCGGCGGCTTAAAGACGCCGACCAGGAGGCGGTCAATTCGGCCGAC
>Ga0105092_10000553_pt1 | contig 19495 bp, 16 predicted proteins | sample PPLLak2March2015_FD_87021 | JGI IMG/M metagenome (GOLD analysis project Ga0105092, IMG submission 87021) | Freshwater sediment microbial communities from Prairie Pothole Lake near Jamestown, North Dakota, USA - PPLs Lake P7 Core (1) Depth... | ecosystem: Environmental > Aquatic > Freshwater >... | reverse complement strand
TGTCAGACAACTGGTCCTAACTCATATCAGTTCCCGCTACTCGGAGGACACATCCCCACTCCTGCAAAATGCGAGAACAATCTTCGAGAAGTCCGTCGTCGCAGAAGATCTTATGCATTTGGAGATTCGGCTGAGGGACGAATAAATTTTTGCATCTCAATCATGCGATTTTAAGCTATTTTTTTAATTGAATTCATTTTCGGGAATTCATATCGAGATCAATTATTCGCGTTTTTCTGCTCTTCTGCCAGATCTTTTTGCATTCGGTCCTTCTCTGCCATTTTGCTGCGCTCTTCATTTACGGCTAACATGACCTCTTTGGACAATTCATCATCTCTGCCCAGAATTGAAATCTCAAGAGACTCCATAGCGCAGTCGATCATAGCCCGAGAACGGGAGAGGTCCATGCCTTTGCACTCCGACTCAATGCCTCTGCGAAATAGCTCATCGACTTCTTCCCCTCGCATTCCAAGAGCTTCAGCTGCCGACAATGCCCGCCCGAACATCTCCATGTCGGTGTAGTACTGCAGACCGTCTTTGTAGAGCTTCTCAGACTCGTCCGGCCTGCCGGCGTTCTTGGCGATGAGCGCCGCCCAGAGGTAGTCTCCGGCGTTGACCAGGATACCAATGGCCTCGTCTATCATTCCCTTATCCCTGGCCAGGACGGCGGCATACTCTATCTCGCCTGCCTCGGCCAGCACCTCCGCACCCTCCTCTGCCAGCTCATCAGGCAGGTTTTTCAGATTCTCTATCAGGTAGGAGACCTTCTGCTCGAAGGGCAAACTATGAAATTCTTCGCTCAAGCTTGAATTCACCTGAATTTACCATAGAATTACCTAATCCAGATATAGATTTTGGGGGGGGTCCCCAGCCGCATTGCAGGTAACGTGCTCAAGTTCAGCTCGGCAAGTCTCTTGCCCAAGGAAGGATGGCAAGCCGCCAGATCTTCTATTCACATTTTTCGCTCAAGCACAAATTGGAAAGACTCTTGCCCGAGAAGAGCATAAAAATCATTACAGAAACAATATTATTTTTCGCAGATCTGTTTCAGAACATATTGAAATGATAACAGGCAATTACATAAATGCGAATCGCTTGATATGGAAAAAGATATATTGATATAGTTGAAATAGCCAGTATCACTGCGGCTCTATCGCAAAGAGGTAAACAAACATGAAAATGCTCATCTGCATGAATAATGACCTATCAAAATATTTACGTAGTGCATTCCATTAGCTGATCTCGGATTCGGGCAGATTTCGCAGTGACATTTGCTCTTTATTTCATTATCACGAATATTAGAAAACCGGATTTCTTGAGATGGCAGCGATGTCGGAGTCGGCACCAAGAGATAAGAGCTTGCAGGCATCCAAGAGCCAAAATATGCCCTCGGATCAGTGCGAGCTTAAGCACTCCGACCAATCTGGCAATATATTTAGAAATATTTTTGGCCATATATTCAACTACGAAATAGGCGAAAGCCCCCGTCTCGTTTACAGGGCCACATTCGCAGCAATCTTGATCTTTCTTGTTTATGTGATTCTCTTATACCACCTGAGAAATGATGATTGGAATGCTACCCTTTTCACGGACTGGGTTGGCGTCCTTTTCAATCTCATGACTGCCGTCTGCCTTTTTTGTGCAGCTCGCGCCTCTTACAGACTGGATAGAAGGATCTTTCTGGGATGGTTGATGATTGCCTTCGGGCAGGTTTTGTATGTTTTAGGAGATGCGATATGGGCATACACGGAGACGGTTCTCTTGGAGGCCCCATTTCCGTCGATGGCTGATGTGCCGAGCCTTCTGACCTATCCGTTTTTTATGATAGGTATTTTGATGTTTCCTTCCGCCATTCTTTCCCCAAGAGATAGAATGAAGATGATGCTTGATACGAGCATTGTGGTCATAACTTCTGTTCTTATATTCTGGGTATCGTTGATTGGGCCAACCATCGCGCAAAACATGGAGGCGGATGCTTTGACCATGATCCTCTCCGTGGCCTATCCCGTATTGGATCTGATATTGCTGTTCTTCGTAGTTCAGCTCCTCTTCCGAAAGCTGGAAATTCCCGGAAGACAAGCCTTGACGGCCCTTGCCCTAGGCGCAGCAATCTGGATCGCAACAGACGTCGCTTTTATGTATGCTTCCCTAAGCGGAACCTACCAACCCGGGGTGGCAATTGACAGCGGCTGGATTGCATCCTTTCTGGTTATTAGCCTGGCGGGAATATCCCAGATTGAGTCGGCATTGAAAAAACAAGCATGCAAGAAGCTGAATAATGATGTCAGCTATTTGAGAAATACCTGGCCGCTCTATCTGCCGTATCTTTGTGCAGCTGCGGCTTTTGCTTTGTTGATTTGGAGCCGAGATCATGAGCTTGCTCTCTCTTTCGGATCTCTTTCGATTTTTGTCGGCATAATTATCGGCCTTGTCATCATCCGTCAGGTTCTGGCCTTAAATGAGAACATGCAGCTTTACAGGAATGCACAGGAAGAGATAAAAGAGCGCAAAAACGCCGAGCTTGAGATCGTTCGGCTCAATGAGGAGCTGGAAAGGCGCGTCAAGGATCGCACCTATCAGCTTGAAGCCGCAAACAAAGATCTTCAAAAGGCCATCGATAAGGCGGAATCGGCCACCCGGGCCAAATCCGAATTCCTGGCCAATATGAGCCATGAGATCAGGACGCCCATGAATGCGGTCATCGGCATGACCAGATTGCTCATGGAAACCGATCTAAAAGCAGAGCAGAAAGACTATCTTGAGACCATTCACAACAGCGGAAATGCCTTGCTGACGGTGATCAACGAGATCCTGGATTTCTCAAAGATAGACGGCGGCAAGATGGAACTGGAGCGCCAGGATTACGATCTGCGTATCTGCATCGAGGACTCCATGGACTTGATGGCAGCAGATGTCGCAAAGAAGGGATTGGAGCTGGCCTATCGACTGGACGAGGGCGTTCCGGAAAAGATGATCGGCGATGTGACGCGTCTGCGGCAGGTCCTGGTCAATTTATTGGGGAATGCAGTGAAGTTCACGGAGACGGGACAGGTGACGCTTTTTGTCAGCGCGTCTCCCAAGGACGATAAAAACACAGAACTTCATTTCACCGTAGCGGATACGGGGATCGGCATATCCTCCGAGAACCTCGGCAAGCTCTTCCAATCCTTCACTCAGGTGGACTCGTCTACGACACGCAATTATGGAGGAACGGGGCTTGGCCTCGCCATCAGCAGGCGTCTGGTCGAGTTGATGGGCGGCAGGATCTGGGCGGAGAGCGAGACCGGCAGTGGCAGCGTCTTTCATTTTACCATAACGGCAACCCTTCAGGAACCTAAGGCGGAGTTGCACAAAGAGACAAGGCTGACGGGGAAGAGAATTCTGGCGATTGACGGCAACGATGAGATTTTAAGAATGCTGGAGTGGGCGGCGCGCTCCTGGGGAATGGTTCCGGAGAGCGCCTGTCGCTTGCAGGATGCGCAAAAATTAATGCTGACAGAGAGCTTTGACTTTGTGCTCTTGGATGCGAAGATGGCAGGGTCCAGGGGACAGCGCGGCATCAAGACGGGAAAGAGCAAGGACGCCAAGCTGGTGGTGCTGACATCGATCGGCCAGGCGAATTTGTCCCGTATGCAGGCGGATGGCTATTTGAGCAAGCCGATCAGGACGGTGCAGATGCATAGTCTTTTGCAGAGCCTCATGGAACCGAAGACGATTGCGTCCGGCGAGAAGGAGGCAAAGCCGTCTTCGGCGGCTGCAAATGCGCAAAACCGTCTCGGCATTTTGTTGGCGGAGGATAATCCCATTAATCAGAAGGTTGCTTTGAGCATGTTGAAGCGCCTGGGATACAAAGCGGATGTTGCCGCCAACGGCCTGGAGGTTCTTCAGGCGTTGGAGAGGCAGCCTTACGACGTCATTCTCATGGATATTCAGATGCCCGAGATGGACGGACTTGAAGCGACCAGGATAATACGGGATAAAGGGCTTGGAGTTCGCATCATTGCCATGACGGCTCACGCTCTGGAGGGCGACAGAGAGCTGTGCCTGAATGCGGGCATGGATGAATACCTCAGCAAGCCGGTACGCATAGAAGAGCTGCAGTCGGCTTTGGAGACGCACAGCGACATAGGCATTCGAGCGACCTATGCGCCGTATTCAAATGTTATCATTTCGAGATCAGCGAAAATTTGATGAAAGGGAAGACGCAAGGATCTTTCTTTGATTTTACGGCCCGCGCCAGTTCTTTCGCCTTCTCTTCTCGGCAGGAGAAGAGCGGCTGAGGGACTGTAAAAATCTCTTTTGCAGCGGCGTTAATTCTCGAATTCCACTGATCCTGAACCTGGGCGGAAACGGGCCATCCCGATCCAACCGTGCCCCGGCAGTGGGAAGAGCCGCAATTGCATCTCATGCTCCAGGGAAAGGAGCTGTAGAGAAGGCCGTAGTCAATGGTTAGCTCTTCGCCCTTTTGGATATCCCGGACGGCGATTTCGCAGTAGATGCCGTTCACGAATAGTGAGAGGATATTGGCGTCGCAGCTATGGTTCACATCACCCTTCGCAATCACCCAATTGCTCCATTCGTCTTCCACGCCGAATTTGTATAGTCTCTCTTTGGCCTCACTCGTAAAAGAGGCAAATTCTTCTTTGGATATGTATTTTTCGTCTTTGCCAAAATAAAAGACGATGGTTCCTTTGGGTATCAACTCGGCGGCGAATGAGCCGCAGCCTTCTATCTCGCTATCCTTATTGAGAACTTTGACCAAATACATGCGAAACCTTCGGGCGGGCTTGAATGGAGAAAAAACGGGCGGGAGACTATTTAAAATTTTTGGGATTATTGACTGTCATCAACTAAATCAAGCGAGGTACTGTTTTTGACGCTCCCATCAACTTCTCCTTGAGCCCTCTTTTGCGCGCTGCGGCTTGCCGTCTCATATGCTTTTGCGAGCAAGCTTGTTAGATTATCCTTTCCCAAAGCGATCGGCGAATCTCCCAATCGCTTTAAGACGGAAAGCGCGACTTTCGGGCCGTTCAGATCAAACTCCAACTGATCTGCAATGCCGTGCTTTTGCCAGAAGCAGTCCAAGAATTCTTCCAGGTTTTTTTCCTCGGCAAAGACGGTGGCCGCAGGGTCCTTCCGGCTGTCCGGTCCTTCCTCGTTCCCGGATGAGCGCAGGCATCGCAAAGCCTCGATTATCTGATCCTTTGTCCTTCCGCGAAGCTTGAATATGAGAAACGGATCGCCATCGAACTGCTCTGCCAGGAGGTAATAGACGGCTGCAATGTGTTTACAGGGATTGGACCAGTCCGGGCAAGAGCAATCCGTTTTGAGGTCAAGATTGCGCTCGGGGAATAGCGAGACCTTTGCCTCCGAGAAAGCCTCCTCAATATTTTGCGGCATATCGCCGGAGAGCAGGCGGGCTGCAAATACGGCTTTGGAAGCCATAACCTGGGCAACCTTATCCCAGTTTGCATCGGACAGGGGTTTCAGGGCAATTGAAACATCATAAGGCTTGGACATGGTGCCCTGGACCTTTGCCAGGACCCGGCCGGGCTCGACATCGATGGAGATAACCTGGCCTTTTCTGGCATAGGATTTGCCTCTGGTGAGCCGGGCACCCAGATTGAATGATTCCAGGGTGCCGACCCAGCGCTTTGACCACCAGGTCTCTCCGATGCAGCCGCGGCGGCTCTTGGCTTTCAGGCCGTTCTTGACCTCTTTTGGCGCTGCCGCCTCGTAGTAGCTCCAGTATGGGCTCACGCTTTCAGTCGCCTCCCTGGCTTAAGGCGTCTCGCCGCAAGGTGAGCATGTCCCGCAGAGCATCATTAGAGAGCTCTGTCAGCCATGCCTCGCCAGAACCGACTACCGATTCCGCCAGAGCCTTCTTCTGGACGATCGTCCGGTCGATCTGCTCTTCTAAAGTTCCCGGACAGACGAACTTGTGGACGAAGACGTTTTTCTTCTGACCTATGCGAAAAGCGCGGTCGGTGGCCTGATTCTCCACTGCCGGATTCCACCATCGGTCAAAGTGAAATACGTGGTTGGCAGCGGTCAGATTGAGGCCGAAGCCGCCCGCTTTCAAAGATAGGATGAAGATGGGCACGCCTCCCGCCTGGAATCTCTGGATCATGTCGTCTCTCTGCTTCTTTGGAGTGCCGCCGTGCAGGAAAATGGCCTCAACGCCCAGCTTCTCCTGGAGCTGGTGGCGGAGCATGGCACCCATTGCGGCAAACTGGGTGAAGATGAGAGCCCTGTCGCCTGCTGCCACAACCTCGTAGAGCATCTCCTCCAGGCGGGAGAGCTTTCCGGAACGACCGTCGAGGGGGCTTCCGTCCTGGAGGAAGAGGGCCGGATGGTTGCAGATCTGCTTGAGCTTGGTCAAGGCAGCCAGGATCTGGCCTTTTCGCTCTATGCCGTCCGAAGACTCGATCTTGCCGAGCATCTCCTCGACCACAGCGGAGTAAAGCGATGCCTGCTCCGGGGTGAGGCTGTAGCCCGCCAGCATCTCCGTCTTTTGAGGAAGATCCGATATGACCGATGCATCGGTCTTCAGACGGCGTAGGATAAAAGGCCGGATGGTAGTGCGAAGTTTCTCGGAGCGGCTTTTGTTTTTATGCTTTTCAATCGGCAGCACGAACTCCTTGCGGAAGGATTCCGCTGATCCGAGGAAGCCGGGGTTGAGAAAATCCATGATGGACCACAATTCGGACAGCCTGTTCTCCACGGGAGTTCCAGTGAGTGCGATCCTGTGATCCGCTTTGAGCCGCTTGATGGATCTGGTCTGGTTGGCGGACTGATTCTTGATATTCTGTGCCTCGTCCAGGATCACATGGCCCCAGGAGACGGCGGACAGATCCTCCTCATCCCTCTGGGCGAGGGCGTAAGTGGTGATGACGATGTCCGACTTCATAGCGCTGTCCAGGAAGCTCTGGCCGGAGAGCCGGGCCAGGCCGTGGTGCAGATGAACTTGCAGGCTCGGAGAGAAGCGCTCCAGCTCTCGCTGCCAGTTGCCGGTCACGGACATGGGACAGATGAGAAGAGAGGGTTTGGGATGATCCCATCTCTCCCTTTCCCGAAGCAGGAAGGCTATCAGCTCCACGGTCTTCCCAAGGCCCATGTCGTCGGCAAGGCACGCGCCAAGGCCGATGCTGTGCAGATACTCCAGCCAGGAGACGCCTCGCAACTGGTAGGGCCGCAATGTGCCCTGAAGACCGCGGGGAGGCGAGACCGGCTCCAGCCTGCCTCCAGGATCGGTTAGGGCTTGAAGCATCTCATCAATTCGGCCCTCGGCCTGGAGGCTCTGGATGGGAAGAGGAGACAGTTCGTCCAACAGATTCTGGCCGGATGGATCCCGGCCCAGGCGCAGGGCTTCGGCCAGGGTCATCTCCTGATTTTGGTTCTTCCGGAAGAACTCGATGGCCTTCTCGATCTCGTCGGTTCTTAGCTCCATCCACTCACCTCTTATCCGGACGAGGGGAACCTTGAGGCGGGCAAGCTCGGCAAACTCGGCCTCGGTGAGGGCATGATCACCCAGGGAGAGCTGCCAGTCAAACTTGATCACGGTGTCCAGGCCGAAGACTGCGGGTCCGATCCTGCCTTCTTTTTGGGGTGGGTCGAGCAGCTTTATCTTGAGCCCCAGGCGGGAGCCGGGGCGCTCCCACCAGGAGGGAAGCAGCACACCAAGGCCGTTCTGCTCCAGGAGCGGGGCAGACTCACGCAGGAAGGAGTAGGCTTCCTCAGCGGTCAATGGCAGGCAGACGGGGCGGGCCGTATCCAGGCATTCTTCCAAAGCAGGGAGAACCTTTGCTGCTTTGCCGAGGTCGGCCAGGAGCTGCTCTTGAGGGTTCTTTAGCCTCTTCTTCAAAATCGTCATGGCACCCGATCTAGTCCGCCAAACCTCTTCGGCGGGGACGAGCAGGCTGCGGTCGTCCTTTGCTTGCAGGAAGAAGTGAAGATGCCAGACGTCATTCACTTGCCTGCCTTCGGAGCCGGCCTCGTCGGGAGCCTCCAGACGGAAGCATGCTCGGAAGGGCACTTCGACGCTCTTGGGCAGAAGCTGTGCAGTCCAGGAGTCCAGCTCTCCGGCAAAGGGCTCGACCTCCTCGGCGGACCCTTTCAGGGTTGGGTCCGGAGATGTGAGGGCCAAGCAGAACTGCTGAGCGATAGAGGCGATTCGGGGTTTTCTGCCCCGGCGGACGGGCAGCAAGGAGACGCCGCTTAAGCTGCTGCGCACCAGGTGGTCCACCGCGCCGTCCACGAAGCTTGAGACGAGTTTGCCAGGTGTGATCGGCAAGCCCTGCGGCGGCAGAAGACCGAGGCAGCTCGGAGGCATGGACTCAAGGAATGCAGCCAGGCGCTTTTGAGCGGACTCATCGATCACTGCCCTCCAGACGGCACCCGTCCCCCGAACGGCAGGAACGAACTGTTCTCTTGATACCATCTCCAGAGAGATAAGAGCCAGTTGCGACCAGAAGAGCATCGAGTCGGCAAAGGCCATGCCGGGCGGCGGATGAACGGGCAGGTCCAAGAACAGGTCGAGGGCGGGGCCGGGATCGTAAGCAAGAGCGGGAACAGTGCAATTGACAATGCAAGAGGGCTTCTTGGGCACATAATCTTCTCGGAGGAGCCAGGGGGAAGGAAGCGGATCAGCCTTGCCGGCTGGAAGCCGAATAACCAGTGTTTGCGCCCGACCGCCGTTCAATGAAAATATCTTTTGAATATGTTCAGACAGATCTTCGAGCGGCAGGGCGAAAGGATGGGGCGAGGGAGATGAATGCGATGCGGTTTGATGTGAACTCTTTTTATTTCGCTTCTGTGAGGCGGCAGAGGTCAGGGGCAGGGCTGAGGACTCGGCCCAGAGGTAGAATGATTTCGTATCCCAAAGAGAGTGCAGAACTTGCATCGTGTTCGAGCCTTCGTATGGGATATCGTCTGAGTAATATTAGTATATAAATATGGTCCAATGCTCTGCGAAGATTGCTGCCGCATCAATTGCGTTAGCATCTGAAACTGTATGCATCGCCCATGTGGTAATACATCTTCAATAGGAGGGCGTTTAGAGATTCGTAGACTGCAACACCAAAGCCGCTTGCATCATCTCCATCGTCTGAGCCTTCAAAAGAGAAAATCAACCGCAGAATCAATTAAGATACAGGGAATAGGCGTTAAGTCGAGATAATCATCAGCCATGTCCAAGGCCTCGACTATATTCCATTTACCGGCAAAGTCGCCTTCACCAAACATTTAGGGATGCCTCGAAAGAATACTCCCATTCCAAGATTTGAAACAAATTCCGAGCCGTTCGGTCGTGTCTAGGCGGATAGAACATCTTTGGCTTTATTCTGGTCAACCCTTGAATGCCATCGAAGTGTCTATCGAAGCTGACTATCTTTAGATTGAGTTTCCTTGCGACATAAGCCTGCAGCGCATCATCAAAATCTAAACCATTGTTCATCTCATCAATTACGGCAATCTCCTCATTAATGCTGGTGCTATAGATGCTCAGTCCTTTGAACTTGCTAATGCTGCTCAGAAAAATCTTGAGGGGTTCCGTGTCTCCGGCTTTGTCCAGGATTACCTCGATCGAATGGAGCGAAAATGATGTTACAAAGGCTTTGACATCTCCCTTGTCGATCATCCTGAGCAAAGCCTGACAATCATCATGATATCTTCTTTTCAACATAACTTCCAAGAAAACATTAGTATCAATCAGATACAACTTTTCTCACCCACATGTCTCTGGCAGCATGTTGGAGATCCACAGAATCCATATCGATATCCTTTAGCAGACCTATGAGTCTATCTGCATTCGATTTGACTATCTCTATTTCAACCTCTTCGCCATCTGCCAAGTCCAGCTTCTCAAGAGGCATTAATACATTATTTTCGTATCTCACTTTCACGGTCATCATGACGGTATTGTCATCTCAACTTTAAAGAAGTATCTTTTTGGCGAGATCAAGCATATTTGCGTCAGCAAGCCGGAACGGCTTAGCGCAAAGTCAGCATTTAAAGCAGGTGATCATAATCCGTATCACTTTCGCCCCGCTACCGATCAGGTTAAAAGTCAGAATGTTCAATACCAAACAGGTACAGGGTTTGTTAGAGGTTGAATGCAGAGGTTTGAATGCAGCTCGTCATCAATACCTACGGCGCGTACCTGAGAAAGAGCGGAAACTGCTTTCTGGTCAAAAAGGATGAGAAGAGCTTCGAGGTAGCGGTCAACAAAGTCAACAGCATCCTGATCACCACGGCTGCTTACATCACGACGGATGCCGTCAAGCTGGCCGTGGACAACAACATCGATATCGTTTTTCTGGACGCTCACGGGGACCCCTACGGGCGAGTGTGGCATCCCAAGCTTGGCAGCACCACGTTGATTCGAAGGCGGCAACTGGAGATCTATGACAACCAGGACGGCCTGAACCTGGCTAAAGAATGGGGCTTGAAGAAGCTGGACAATCAGATCGACCTCCTGGCGCGGCTGGCCAAAGCCAGGGGCGAGAAGGGAAGCGAGCTGGAGAGGCATATCGAGGAGATCGAGCAGTCCCGCGAGCAGATGAGGCGGCTGCGGGGCACCATCGACGCCCGGCGGCAGGACATGCTCGGATTGGAAGGCAAGGCCGCCAGGTCCTATTTCGAGGCGATCTCGGCGGTCATGCCGGAGAAATACAGATTTGCAGGGCGCAGCCGCGATCCCGCCAAGGACGAGTTCAACGCCCTTCTCAACTACGGCTACGGCATCCTCTACTCGCTTGTCGAGAAAGCCTGCATCATCGCGGGGCTGGACCCTTACGTCGGATTCCTGCACACCGACTCCTACAACAAGATGTCTCTGGTCTTCGACATCATCGAGATGTTTCGGCTCTACATCGATGAGACGGTCGTGTATCTTTTCACCAGACGCATGGTCAAGGATGAGTTCTTCGAGCCGCTGGAGCAGGGCTTGGGGCTGAGCAAGGAGGGCAAGGCGGCGCTGGTGGAGGCGGTGAACAGGGCGCTGGACGAGAGCATGCTCTACCGGGGCCGCAATGTCAAGACCCGCAACACGGTTCAGATGGAGTGCCACCGCATCGCCAACAGCCTCATTCGGCCCGGCGAGGAGCCGAACTCGGAGGACTGGGATGAGCTGGTGGATGGGGACGACTTGAGAGAAGAGCGGAGTTGCCAGTAATGCTGGTCTGGGTGATTTACGACATATCGGAGAACCGGATTCGCAGCCGCGTCTCGAAGCTGTGCAAGAACTACGGCCTCTTCCGGGTGCAGAAGAGCGCTTTTTTGGGCGACCTGAACCGCAACGAGTCCGACTCCCTGGCCCTGGAGTGCGAGGCGATCATCGAGGAGTCCGATTCGGTTTACGTCTTTCCCATGTGCGAGGACTGCTTCGACAAGATCATGCTGTTGGGGGCGGGCTTCGATCGCGAGATGGTGGCAGGCATGACGATCACCAAGGTGTTCTGAGGGCGAGATGGCGGATCAGGCAAAGACGGATGCGGGAACGGATGCCACGCGCACGCGCGCGTGCGGGCGCGAGTGCGAGCCCGAACAGGCGCGGGAGAGCGCGGGGGCGCGTTCGCAGGTGAGCGTGCCGGAGGGCGGGCGAGAGGGCGCGCAGGAGCCCGCGCCCGGCCAGGCGGAAGGCGAACGGGAGCGTGTGCGCGAGCGGGCCGGGCAGGCGGAGCAGGAGATATTCGTGACGGTGTCCGACGCGTTGGAGTATCTGTTCTGCCCGAGGTTCATTTTCTTCGAACGCTGTTTGATGATACCGGAACACCAGGAGAAGAGGTACAAGGTTCTGAAGGGCAGGGAGTTGCACGAGGTCCGGGAAAAAGTAAATCGCGATTACGTGAGAAAGAGGCTGAACTGCGTCCGAAAAGAGATCGCGGTTTATTTGACTTCGCGCAAGTATCATTTCAAGGGAGAAGTGGACGAAGTTCTCTTTCTGGAGGACGGGACGGCGGCACCTCTGGATTACAAATTTGCAGAATTCAAGAACACGATTTACAGGACGCACAAGTATCAAGCTGCGCTTTACGGGCTGCTGATTATGGAGCACTTCGGCGTCGAGGTGAAGAAGGGCTTCGTTTGCTACACCAGGAGCAACAATCAGGTAGTAGAAATAGACTTCCGGGAAAAAGATTATGAGAAGGCACGGCAGATTGTGCGCGAGATTCTGGAGATAATTCAGAGGGGATACTATCCGGAAGGGACGAAGCAGAAGGCTAGGTGTGTGGACTGCACGTATAGGAATATATGTATAAGAAATTAATAAAATCGTTATTATTGAGGTTATTAAAATGTTGGATGCAATAAGAAGCCTTGGTATTCTTAAAATGATTGAAGAATGTGAGGGGCTAGATCCAGATGCATTAGATTCAGTAGAAATATTTAAAGAGGAAAGGAAAATAGCGATCGAAAAAGGATGCTATGCAAAGCTTCAATTCGAGCCAATAGGATCAGATAATATCGGAATATTTTCCATCGATCAAAATGACAACGTCAGATTTAAAGAAGAAAAAGTCATGGACAATAGCTGGAAATACTTATTCCTAAAGACCCCACCAAACGGAACATATCTGACTCCAACATGGAAAATGGAGATAAATAAAAATAAAAAAATCATAGGTGATGCAAAGCTTAAAAGAACTGTATCCAAATTTATTAGTGAAGCAGAAAAAGATAAATCCGAATGGCAGCAAAAAATTGTTAAAATTTTTTTAAAAGAAGATATAGAAACAGGTGAACTTAAAGAGAATGGCGAAATAGAGAAAAGGCCGTTTTTCGATACGGTAAAATGGGCAATAATGGCTAAAGATATAAAAGTATTCTCCATAAAAATAGATAATAAGTATAATGCAGATATAAATGATCTTCTAAACAGATCTCTGCTAAATAAATCTAGAACAATTTATCAAACAGATAAAGCTAAATCATTTTTTTTGCCAGATGTAAAATGCAGTTTATGCGATTCAGTAGAAGAACTATTCCCCAATGTTCTCTCTGGTGTAGGACTGAATTTTGCAAATGTCGATAAGCAGGTTTTCTTTCCGGGAGTAACAGTTGACAATTCTAGCAAGGCATTTCCACTTTGCACTTCTTGCGCAGAAGCATTATACGCAGCCAAATTCCATGTGTTCCATAACACATCGGATCTTAGACAAAATATATCTGGGCACCAGTCTTTGATAATTCCACACATAGTTAGCAGCAATGATAAGGAAGATGGATTGACCATTATTAGAGAGGCATTTAAGCTCTATAAAAAGAACCTAGACGGTGTCGAAAGATCAGAGAAGACTATATTAAAAGATCTATCGCAGAACAAAAGTATATCAACAGTTACATTTATGATTGGTGAAGTATCAGGACAAAGCATAAAAAATATAAGAAAAATAATTCCAGACGTATTGCCCTCAAGGCTTTCAAAGATAAGCAAAGCAATAGATGAAACAAATGATATTAATAAGTCATACTCAAATGAACATCCTTGGAAAATATTAGATCAGCAGCCGTTGGAGGGAAATTTAAGGATAATTAGAGATGTGCTTGGGATGCCAAAATATATGAAGCCCTCAACTGGGAAGAGGGCTCCATTCAAAGCCATGCATGTGGATAGCCTGGATATTTTGAGTGCTATATTCCTGGAAGGAGAGTATCCATTAAACGATCTTATCTCCGAATTCTCTGCGAAACTGTCCTATGATTTCTTAGGCGCGCGCTCCGATGATGCCAAGGTTTATTCGATAAGAACTAATATGCTAAGAATGATATATTTTATCTTATTTTTAAGCTATGCAGGTGTGGTTGAATTGGATACTGGGAAAAATTTTGTGAGTAAATATCTCGAAAAGCACGAGGGATTGAAACTGCTTAATGAATTCCTAAATAAAGATGCAAGAGGGCTTAATACAAAAGAGAAAGAGTTTACATTTTTATTAGGATTGCTCCTTGGAAAATTAATTAGCATTCAAATGGCAAAGCAGGTCTCAAGCAGTGCCCTCAAATGGCTCAAAGGAATGCAATTGAATCAACAAGACCTCATGGAAATATTCGTAAAGACAAGAAGCAAGCTAGATCACTATAGTATCCCAAAGAGTGCCTGGTCAGATGAAATGAGAGGCGTTGCGGAGGCAATAGGAGCACTTGGCTCTGATATTGAAAAATGGGATTTAAGCAGGAATGAAATAGCATTTTATTTATGCCTAGGTCAGAGCTTATCTGGATACTACTTGCCCAGCAAGAAAAAAGACGAAATAGATGAACGGAGGGAATAAGATGACCATTGAAAATGAGACGGAAAATAGCAGAAAAAGTGTCCCAATAGAAAATAGAAATGAGTTCCTATTCCTGTACGACATAAAAAATGGTAACCCAAATGGAGACCCAGATGAAAATAGACCACGTATCGACGAGGTTACCAATCATTGTTATGTGACTGATGTCAGGTTAAAAAGATTCATAAGAGATTATTTAATACAAACCGAAGGTGAAGATGCAATTCTAGTTACAAAATTGGGCTCAAAGACCGTGAATCTTACCGATAGGGTTAAGGATAGCCTTGAAAAAAGCAAATTAGAAGGAAAGGAACTCATGGAATCGTTGTTAGACCGATTTATTGACCTAAGAATGTTTGGAAGTCCTTTAGCTTTTAAAGGCGCTCCTGAGGACTGGGGAGAAACAAGCAAAGTCACTGGACCCATTCAAATGAATTTTGGCGAAACCCTTCATAAAGTTGACGAAGTGACGTTTCATGGCACAAGTGTGTTTAGATCCAAAGGAGAAGCAGAAGAATCTGAGCAAAAAATGGGGACTTTTACAACATATTACGCGATTCCTTATGGGCTAATTGCGTTTCATGGAGTTGCCAATGAGAATGCTGCAAAAACAACAGGACTCGCTAAGGAAGATCTTGAGAAGTTTAAAACTGCACTTTGGAAAGGCGTTAGAGAGACATCATCAGCACATACTCGTACAAAGCGAGGCCAACAACCGAGAATGCTCTTAAACATCGTATACAAGAGCAGAATTACGATAAAAGAAAACGGCTCTAAAAAAGAAGTTCCAACTGAATATCACATTGGAGCACTAGAAGAAAAAATTGAGATTATGCCAACTGAGGGAACCAAAGAAGAAATAAATATAAGAAAATTCGGAGATTATTCTCTCGATTTCTCTAAGCTGGTTAAAGCTATCGAAATAGCTAAAGAAAAAATCGAAAAAATAGAATATTGCATTTCGCCTGAGTTCAAAGATCTCTACTGCAAAGGCTTGATATCGGATCTAGTGAAGCTAGCTGCAGATAGTCAAGGTGAAATGACGCTTGTGGACTTGGATATAGATAGGCTTGCCGGGATGGATTAATTCTATGGATGGCATTCCTATAATTTCTTTTAGATATCATGCAAAATATGGCCATTTTAGGAAACCATATAGCAATGTATCATCTTTATCTTACCCATTTCCTCCAAGAACAGCATTAGCTGGCTTAATCGGAGCAATTTTAGGAATATCAAAATCAGAAGTGCCGGTCAAATTTGGAGAAAACAATCTCAAAGTAGCAGTTGAAATTGAAAAACCGATTAAATCATTCACGCATGTAACTAATCTCCGAAAGGATGGTTCAGGAGGAATAACATACTCGGTTAAACGGTCCAAAAAGGCAAGAGAACAATTAGCATTAAAGAATGCGCAAGATTGGAATAACGCTACTCAAATACCTCAAGAAGTATTAAGATTTCCTTCATATAAAATATATATTAATTTGAAAAATAATATGGATGAATTGGTTTCTCGCATAAAGGATGGTAGATTTGTATATACGCCATGCATGGGATTATCAAGTTTCTTAGCAGATTTGGAATATATTTCTGAAGGAATTGGTAAGCAATTGGATTCTGGCGAATACGAAGTATCAACAGTCACCGATAAATCATGTTGCACCTTGTCTCTGAATCGATTAAATGTAAATGACGACCATCATATTATGGAACTAAGAGTCCCTCATTTAGGAACACCTGACAGAAGATTTACATATAGAGTGTATTTATTAAACATGATACCAAGACCTTTGCCATTAGTTATGAATAGTAACGCATATAAAATTGATGATAAAATTATTTCATTTCTCTAAAGGGGAAAAGTATGAGTCACAATCTAATTTCTCATTCAAATGAGGTAACTGGATCTTTAAAGCTATGGGACCACTTAAATCAAGTAGTAAACGCAACGGAATACATTGTTAAATTAAAATCATTAAGCTTCAATGGATTATCTAAGCAACAAATAATCGATATTTGCAGAATAGTTGCAGCATGCCACGATTTCGGGAAGAGTACATCATTTTTCCAAGATTATATAACCAGCAAATCAGAAAACAGGGACTATGAAGGGGGTCAAAAGGAAAAATCTCATGCGCTCATATCGGCTTTTTTTGGATATAATTTAGCTGAAAAATGGCTCTCAAATAATCAATTAGAAGGTCATTGGAACGCTTTTATACCTTTTGCGGTCTTTGTGGCCATCGAAGGACACCATACTATGTACAAAAGCATAGAGGAAATAATAAAGAGTACAAATGATAATTTCGATTTAATGGAAAAGCAAATAACAAATGTAAATCATGAGATATTTGAATATAGATTCAACAATATAGATCTCTCAACGTGCAAGGATTTTAATATCGAACAAATAGATGACATATCCAGCAAGCTTAGAAAATTTGGGCGAGATTATAGGAAGGCACCAAAAGGATATGATAAAGATAAATGGTTAGATATACAAATAGAACACAGAATTTTGGCTCTATTTTTGTATTCTGCCCTTTTAGAAGCGGATAAGGCATATCTAGCTTCAGATAATCCAAATCAGTATGAGAGGAAGCCTATATCCATTTCAGATGACCTAGTGGATAAATACATTAATGAAATTAGCGACAATAAACTAATCAATGTTGAACGAGCAAAGGCCTATAAAGAAGTGATCCAATCAATTGATGAGATTCCTTTAGAACAACGAATTCATTCTATTACTTTGCCGACAGGATTGGGAAAGACCCTATTGTCTGCCTCATGGGCTCTAAAGCTCAGAAATAGAATTGAGAAAGAATGGAATTTTAGTCCAAAGATAATTGTGTCGCTTCCATTCCTTTCAATCATAGAGCAAACAGATGAAGAGTATAAGCAATTCTTAAAGGAAATATATGTGAAATATGGTGAACGGCTATATTTTTCCAGTTATTCTATTTCAGATTTCAGATACCGAGATGGAGTTGATGATCTTGAGCGAAGTGATAGCTCAATAGATTTCTACTTAGGCATATGGAATGCTGAGATAATTATTGCTACCTACGACCAGTTGTTGTATTCTCTATTTTCTTTAAAGCCCAAGTATCTTATGAGATTCCATAATCTAATTAACTCTATTATAATTTTTGACGAAGTTCAAGCCCTTCCTTCAGAATTATGGATTCCTTTCGAAAGATTTTTTTTGAAATTGGCAGAAGTAGGAAGATCTCATATATTATTAATGTCAGCAACTCAACCGGGATTTATGCTTGAAGCAATAGAAAGAGTTCCCAATCATAAAGACTATTTTAGAAGGCGTAATAGAGTTCAATTAAATATAACACCTAAAAAAGAGAATTTAGAGGACTTCTTGGAAGAATTGCCAGCTCTCCTGAAATCTAACGATAATAAATCGATGATGATTGTGCTTAATACAAGAGAGAGCAGCAAGAGAGTATATAAAAATGCAGCAGAAATATTAAATAAAACGCGCCCTATTTTTTATTTGTCTTCGCTTGTTGCTCCATCTCAGCGCAAAGATCGCATTTTAAAGATAAAAAATTCCATCAAGATGAATGAGAAGCCTTTAATTGTGACTACGCAATGTATTGAGGCAGGAGTAGATATAGATATAGATTATATCATTAGAGATTGGGCACCATTGGACTCCATTTTTCAAGTCTGTGGGAGATGCAATCGAAATGGACTGAAGAAATTAGGGCTTGTGGAAATCAGGATGCTTGAATCAGACAACGGAAGAGTCTTTTCGCAGATGATTTATGATAATATAGAATTAGACTCAACAGCCTTCAGTCTAAAGGAAACTGGACTAAATATAAATGAAAACTGTTTTTATGAATTAGGGTCGAACTATTTCAAACTTGTTAAAGAAGGGATCGGAGAATCCATGAAAATAGTGAACTCATACTCACAGTATTCGCATAGATATGACGATAATGGCAAAGATGTCACAATTGATATTAAAAAAATATTAAGAGATGATAACTTTCAAGAGCAATTTTTAATATCTGTGCTTGATCCTGAATTAGAAATAGATATAAAAAAGGCTTTAACAATAAATGATACTTGGCAAAAACGCTATGCATTAAAGAAATTAAGAAAACGCATTGCTGCGAATTCTGTTAATATCCGCTTCTATCAGGGGATGCAGATCAGTGCAGATGATTTAACAAGCTATAAAATTGGAAAATTTAGGATATTAGATAAAAGATTTTATGAAAAGGATAGTGTTGGACTTGACATAGATCCAACTGAGCCCATTAGCGGATGCATAATTTCCTCGGAGGAAGGACTTTGATCCTCAAAATCCTCCGCCTCACCCTGCACTCGGACGCCCCCATGCGCGGGGACGCGGCCAAGCTGCGCGGCTTTTTCGCCACCAGCTTCAACGAGTACGCCCTGTTGCACCAGCACGTCACGGACAAGCTGGTCTACAGGTATCCGCTCATCCAGTACAAGATGCTCGACGGCAGCCCGCTCGTCCTCGGCGTCAACGAGGGCGCGGATGTCCTCAAGGAGATCTACGACAAGTTCGACGAGATAAGGCTTGGCGAAAGCCGCTACGCCATCATGGAGCGCGGCATCATGCTGAAGAGCGAGGAGTTCGGCTGCACCGAGGCGATCCACAGCTACAGGTTCGCCAGCCCCTGGCTGGCCCTGAGCCAGGAGAACTACCCTAAATATTTAAATGCATCCGCAGAAGATAAAAGGGATCTGCTGCGCAGAATCCTGGTGGGCAATCTCCTCTCTGCCTCCAAGGGCCTGGGCTACGTGGCCAAGGAGCACATCCGGCTGGATGTTGGCCGTATGCAGGACGAGATCTGCCTGCTGAAGGGAACGAAGGTAACGGGAATTCGGGGCGAGTTCACGACCAGCTTCGCGATCCCGGACTTCATGGGCCTGGGGAAGTCTGTGTCCAGGGGCTACGGGGCGGTCACGAGGCTGAAATGAAGATGTACCAACTGTTTTTGCGCCATTGGGCGGATTTTTTGAGGCTGCACGGCGGAATGAATTTATAAGGGATTCAATAAATTCCACTCATGCTGTGAGGAGGGTTCGAAAAGGCCGGTTTGACACTGAGAAACAGGGAAAAGGACGAAAAAACGGCGCTGTCCGAGAGCGAGTTCCACGAAAACAAGGATTGAAACCCAATAGAAAGCAGGGTACCATTTATGACGACCAGTGTCCGAGAG
>Ga0105092_10000552_pt1 | contig 19506 bp, 14 predicted proteins | sample PPLLak2March2015_FD_87021 | JGI IMG/M metagenome (GOLD analysis project Ga0105092, IMG submission 87021) | Freshwater sediment microbial communities from Prairie Pothole Lake near Jamestown, North Dakota, USA - PPLs Lake P7 Core (1) Depth... | ecosystem: Environmental > Aquatic > Freshwater >... | reverse complement strand
TCATGAAATCCTCCAAATAACAAAAAACCGCAGGTTCGTCCTGCGGCTCGAGATAATACCTGAAGATTGAATAATTTTACAGGTTTCCCGCTACTCCTGCCTGCAGGCGCGATTCGAGGAAGCGGGTGTGAAGATAAAGCCGCGCACACCGATGAAAAGCAGGTCTTTGCCAGGAAGCGTACCGTAAATCATAGTGGAGGAAATTATACCGTAACTTTTAGCATCTACTGAGAGTCAAATTTGTTTGGAAACTTACTCTCCTAATACCTGTGTTGGAACATTTTGAATATCCATAACAACCGCTTGTAATAGTAACTGAATGCCGATGATCAAAGGCAGTACAGCAATCATTACGGTTCCAGTGGAAGCTTCGAGATTTTTATTAATACCATCCACCCAATGCCACAAACCCCAAGCTGTGCCAAACACGATGGCGGCAGAACCAGATATTAGAAATAGGGATACCATACTGAAATCGCGCACAAAATATACATAAAGGAGACGACGGATGAGGCTGATCGTTAATTTCCATGGAAAATTAACGAATGAATGAAGTGTAGAGAGTGAGCTTTTTTCCTCACCGTAACAAGCGGGAATGTAAACATCCTGGACAACTGATCTACGCAGGCCCAACTCAACTAACAAACTAGTTTCAAAATAATATCGCCGGTCTATATTTTCAGGGTTAATAGAAGAAAGAACCGTTGTATCCAACGCTGTAAAACCATTGGTGGGATCAAAAACATTCCAATAACCTGAAGCAAGTTTGGTTAAGAAAGACAAACCGAGATTACCTACACGTCGTACAAACGGCATACTACGGAGTTCTTTCGAATGTAAAAACCGGTTACCTTTTGTATAATTCGCTTTTTTCTCGATAATTGGGAATAGCAGATCGGGCAAATACATCGGATTCATTTGACCGTCGCCGTCCATCTTAACAATAATATCAGCACCTAATGCCTCCGCTTTTTTATAACCAGAGAGAACCGCACCACCCACTCCATTGTTAACTTCTAGTTGAATAACAACAACCCTTTCATCGATAATACTACTCAATACCTGATCAGTTCCATCTTTACTGGCATCGTTCACAACAATTACACTTTGAACATAGTTTGGGATTCCACGAATCACTTGACTAATAAAGGCTTTAACGTTGTAACAAGGAATAACAACAGCTATATGCAGACCTCTAGCCACTAACTCGTCAATATTTTGTTTCTTATCGTGTAAAAAACCTGTCATTTAATTCTGACCTAAAGATAGGAGAACTAATTTATCCGATTCATCATTGTGGAGTTGGTAACCTTTCTCTACCAACAACAGTTGTACTTGTGACCTACTAAGAGCGTTCCATTCCCTTGATGTAAGAAGTATATAATCAAACTTTTCCGAATATATGCCTCCTGAAAAGCTTTCGATTTGAGTACTGTAGATAAAATTGTTGCGCCTCGAATTTTTTTCAAAGTATATATTAAACATACTCAATAATTCATCTATATTATCGCTCAGCATATGTAGTTCCCATGGTACATTTGTTGAAATAAAAAACTTCATATCATCATCGAATTTAATGATTGAGGCAAAACTAGAAAATGGGTAAAATCGCTCCTCTACTCGCTGAACATTTGGCCTTTCAAAGACGATAGATTTTATATTTTGTGACAAAGGATAGATCAAAAGCACAACAAGAAGCATTGTAGTAAATATTGTTTGGTAAATTGACCCTACGCGGAAGAGGAAAATTACACCTAATAAGACCATCAGAGTTATGGGTATAAGAATTACTGTTTCAAGAAGGTAAGCATTTTCCCAGTTCTGATCATACATCAGGTGATGTATATAAACGCGGAATGCGTAAAGAAGGATTAACTCGAGACAAAGAACAAAGGCAATCAGTAATTTATTTCGCCAATGATCAGGAAGTCGAAAAACAAACAGTTGTGAAGCGAGTAAACAGATAATTCCCAAAACAGGCAGAATATAACGAGGAATTGCTCCCCAATTGCTGCGTATCATTGTAAAGGTCATGAACGCTAAGAAAGCTAACGGTACCAACCAGAGTAAGCGATGGGGAACAAATAATGTATCTTTTACCCGAATACCACTAAGCAAATAAAATAAGAATGGAACTAACAAGGTCTGCAGCAAATAATCTTTAAACCAATTTTCAGATGACGGGAAGTAAACCGTTGTTGTTGAATAATAGTTGAAGAAGACATTAAATGTATCGGGACGTAGACCGAAAAACGGATCTCTTAAGATGATCGCATTCATTACAACGAAAGAAGCAAGACCTAACAATACACCCAAACCAAAACGCACTAAATTCGTTTTAAAAATTCCAATGTTGAAAGAACCATTTTTTTGAAAACCCAAACCCAAAATCAGCAGTCCGGTAAACACTGTTGTCTCTTTTGTTTTAAAACCTAAGAAAAAAGTGGCTCCCATCGCGACTAAAAGCAAAGGTTTGGAATGATTGAAGTGTATAGTAAATGTGTAAAGGGTCACAATGACCAGTACAACAGTCATCGCTGTTATATCAATTATCGTTACACCCGAATATATTGCGAATAAATCAACTGAGTAAAAGATAGCAACCGCAGTGATGCCATTTAAGTAGTTACTATTGTCGGAGAAAATGCGAGCGTTGACGTAGATAAGCAAACCAGATAGTGAAACCAAAAATGACCAAAAGACTTTTGCACCAATCAAAGGGGTTGGGGCCGCTTCCATAAATAACTTTTGCAGAAAAATATGAAAGTAGCGATTAAGAACAAGAGGATCTTTAATATTATTCAGTCCAACTTGCATGTACCAGATCTCATCCGAGAATATCGGACCCCCACCAACGAGAAAAAATAAGATAAAGAGGCTTACAAAAGTAATCGAGACAAGGATAAACTCTATCTTTTTACGAAAGAAATATTCTATAGATAATAATTTTGATTGAGGCGATACTTTTGGAATATTCGTGGTTTTGATCAGCATTAATAAGTTCCTGTATAATTCAACAGCTTTCTCTTGAGTGAACTGTCGCAAAATTAAATCATTCGATGAAGTTGCGTGTTAGAAGGACAATTCTATCCGATTCTTCTGTGTGAAGTTGATAACCACTTACAAACACTAGTTGTTGATTGGAAGTTTGACTTAAGTCGTTCCAATCACGTTTCGTTAGTAGAATATAATCAAAATCCTTCGAAAGTATTTCCCTGGTTAGTTTTTCAGTTCTGTCGTCGTATACAAAATTATACCTTTTTGAATCTTTATCGAAATAGACGTTAAACATACTCAACAGTTCATCCTTATTCTCGCTTAGCATATCGTGCTCAGCATGGATGTTTGTCGAGACAAAAAACTTCATATCGTCTTCGTAATAGATCAGTGATGCGAAACTCGAAAATGGGTAAAATCGCTCTTCGGCTCGCTCGACGTTCGGCTGCTTCAGTACGATCGACTTCACGTTAAGTAACACAGGGTATATCAACAAAACAATGAGAAAAATCACAGAGAAAATGGTCTGGAAATGTGTACCTTGCCGTAAAATGTAAACTGCTGCCAGTAAGCCTATCAGTGAAATCGGCATAAGGATAAGCGATTCAAAATAGTAAGCACTGTTCATATTCAAGTCATACATTAAGTGATGTATGTAAAGGCGAGTCATGTAGAGGACGATGAGCTCGAGACCAAGAACCGATGTAAACAATAACCATTTACGCCAGCCATTGGGGAGAACGAAAACAAACATTTGAGCAGCAAGCATACAAATAATTCCGATTACAGGGAGAATATAACGCGGGGTCGCCCCCCAATTGCTGCTTATCATAGAAGCGGTCATAAGCGCAATGAAACCTACTGGAACCAACCACAGCAAGCGATATTCCACAGGTAATGTCTCGATTGCTCTGCTCCCACTCAATAAATAGAACAAGAATGGAACTAACATAGATTGAAACAGGTAATCTTTGAACCAATCTTGAGGTACTGGGACGAAAGATGTGACCCTTGAGTAAAAATCATAAAATGACTGATAGCTTGATGGAAGCATGCCAAAGAAAGGATCTTTTAGAATAACGGTATTCATCAAAATGAATAAAGCAATTCCCAAAAACATACCTGTTAAAAAGGAACGTAAATTCTTTTTCAGTGAAGCTGGCTGAAAAGAACCATCTTGTGAAAATCCCAAACCAATTAACAGCAATCCAAGGACCAGCGTCGTTTCTTTCGTTTTAAAACCTAAGAAAAACATAACTCCCATCATGATCAATAAGTATGGTTGCGTATGGTGGCAGCGTAGAGAGAATACATAAAAGGTGACGACAACCATGACCATTGTCATCGCTGTGATATCAACAACCGTTACTCCGGAAAAGAAGGATAGCAAATCAATAGAAAAGAACAAAATTACTGCCGTTGCTCCGTGTAAGATATTATTTTTATCTGTAAAATATCTAGCATTTAGATAAACAAGAAATCCGGTCAGAGAAACCAAAAAAGACCAGAATATTTTACTGCCTAGCAATGGATTTGGAGCTAACTCCATAAAAATCTTTTGAAGATATATATGAAAGTAGCGGTTGAGTGAAATGGGAGCTTTGATATTGTTCAAGCCAACCTGCATATACCAAAGCTCATCTGAACCTGTTGGACCTCCGGCTACAATCGTTAAAAATACCCAGAGGCAAACAAAAGACAACGAGACGATAATTAACTCGATATTTTTATGAAAAAATAATCTAATATCTGAGATAGTTGGATATGATAAAACGACAGGGATTTTTTCGGGTTTGATAAGCATTATCTTCCTCCTAGAGTTCGAAATCACTGCTGCTCATCCCTGGATAACCAAATATAAAAACTATAAAATTGGAATGTTTGATTCAACGAAGGCTCAAGATAATTATATGTTAAAAATGGATTCCCTATTCGAAATACAACCAATGATGATTTTGCTTCAATAAATATTCAATACCGTGGGGTTATTACTTACTAAAAGTAGGGTAATTCCGTATTTCATTTGGTTTTTTGCTTCTGTAAACTACAAACAGGCGTTTGAATTCGCCTGACCTCTTCCACAGCCTGGTAAGTGTCCACCAGCCGCTTATCCAGGCAGAATTGGTTTCCCCTATGCAACTTCCCCCCTACGCAAATTGTAGGGGGGAAGTTTGCCCGCTTGGGTGGGCTGCCGCGTTTCCCTGGGTCGCGACCCAGTTATCAATCAAATACCCAGGTTTGGCATTTGAAGAAATGTTTCAACAACCGCCGGATCGAAGAGAATCCCACTGTTTAGCTGAATATATTCCAATGTTTCTTCGTGTGTCCACGCACGCCGGTACGGTTTCTCCGATTGCAGCGCGTCCCAAACATCGATTACTGCAAAGATTCGGGCGGAGAGTGGAATCTGACGCTCCTTCAAACCGCGCGGGTAACCTGAACCGTTCCACCTTTCATGGTGACAATATGGAATATCGATTGCAGATTTTAAGCTCGGAATCGGTGATAGAAGCTGGTAGGCATAACTCGGATGCTGCTTGATGATATCCCATTCTTGATCTGATAACGGTCCCGGTTTCTTAAGGATAGAATCGGGGATGGCTATCTTACCAACATCATGAAGCAGCGCGCCACGGCGGATATGCATCAATTCGTTTTCATTAATCCTTAAAGCCTGTGCAATTTTGATAGTAATGTCTGCTAACTGTTGGTGTCTTCCCTGTGTTCCTTCATCTCTCAATTCCAATGCCTTCGACCAGCTTTCCAACGTTGCATCATAAGCCATCGATAACTCAGCATTGGCTCGCTGAAGTTCTTCCAACAAAGATGTGTTATCGATAGCGATAGCAACCTGCCCGGCAAGGACTTGTAAGAATTCCATCCAATCGCTATCTGGTTGGAATGGCTGGCGGTGCATGACCTCAAGAATCCCGTTGATCTGCCCGCGTGCGATGAGTGGAACGCCAAAATATGCGACAAACCGCTCCTGGCTAAATTTTGGCGACCTTGTGAGCTCTCCCAGATCTTGAGTAAGATCAGGGATATGGATGGTCCTCCGCTCCAGAGCTGCCTGGCCTGCGTAACCCTCTCCGACCCGTAAGTTGGTATACTGCAGGGTATTTGTGATAAAGCCGCGCCCCGCAGCGAATCGCAGCAGTTGGCTGTGCGGATCAAAGACCAAAATATCTGCAGCATGTACGTTTAGATGGGTAATAATTTGATCGAGAATAACATCAAAGGTAACTCTGGGATCAAAACTGGTGATAATTGCAGCGTCGATGTTTCTCAGAGCGCCGAAACGCTTATCCTTGGCCTGCGCTAAAGTCTCACATTCCTTTTCCCTGGTAATATCGAGGGCAAATCCCTCTAACATCTCCAGCTCCCCTCGGTTGAATAAACCGCCTGCCCTGAATCCCTAACCCATACTTCATTACCATTTCGGTGTTGAATCCGGTACTCCACATTATAGGGTCTGCCATTTGAAGCAGCCGCCATGATCTTTTGCCAGGAACTGCGCCGATCGTCTGGCTTGATGAGGTCTCCGAACGAGAGCTTTTCCTCACCAATTAATTCGCCTGGCTGGTAGCCGGTTAATGTATAACACCCCGGGCTGGCGAAGCGCAGAGTTCGAAATGGTTCGAAGGCGCTGCGATATGCCATCCCGGGCAGTTTTCCCAGGAGAGAGGAAATATCATTTAGCTGCCCCTGAGGATTACTGCTCATGGACACTCCATCAATAGGACTCCCGGAAGGGCACCCCCGTACGAAATTACGCGGGTACCCTTCTTCCAGAGAGGAATGAAATATCAAGCGACAAACCTCTCTTGTTTGATCTCAATCTCAGAAGCAAATTCTTCTAATGTTTTTGCTTTGATCTCCAAGATTAGTTTCCGTTGATCGGTCGGTATCCGGAACCTTTCACCATTGAATCCTGCTGCCAATGCTTTTTCGGGCTGCGTTAGCAGCAGCTTTCGAAACTTCTCATTGATGACAGCAGCAACAAGCAGCCTGGAAATTTCTGAAGCGCTGCTATTTATGCCTTGTGTGTAGCAGGTATGCATTGCCATGTCTGCCCCCGGAGTATAGATTTAATGCATCCCGCCAACGTCACCAGGTGTGCCGGGACTGTTGGTGATTAAGAGCATGGCCAGGCTGAAGACGGTGATCAGGATTCGGATGTGTCCGGGCTGAAAGCGGACGATGATATCAGATAGTTTTTCGATTTGTGAGCGCATGAGGGGTGACTCCTTTCAAATTGTTGATCCGTTAGATATATTATGACAGATAGGAGTCTCTTAAAGAGTCTCTTAAAGAGTCTCTTAAACATTAATGTTACATTAGAATTTCCCGATTTTCATTAAAACCTCGCTCTTTATTTCGTATTGTGCAGTGCAACTATTTGTGATTTAATGAATTATTGCACTGCTATCAGGACCTGGTATATTGCAATCACATGAGCCGCTACGAAGGAGGAAAATATGGAGCTGAGACATTTCATCGATACTCAAGATTTTACAAAGCAAGAGTTACTGGGCCTGATCGAGCTCATCCGATTGATAAAAGAAGCCGATAAACAAGGAGCCACGCCAAACCTGCTCCCTGGCGCCTCGCTGGCAATGATCTTCGAAGAACCATCGACCCGCACCCGAATTTCATTCGAAGTTGGGATGAGTGAGCTTGGTGGACATGCCTTATATCTCAAGCCTGGAGAGATCCATCTTGGCGTACGAGAAAATATTAAGGATACAGCCCGGGTAATCTCTCGGATGGTTGACGTGATCATGGCACGCACTCTGAAACACGAAACCATCACTGAACTTGCGAAATATGCAACCGTTCCGGTAATTAACGGTCTTACCGACTACAACCATCCGACTCAGGTTGTTTGTGATGTCTTGACAATGATGGAACATATGCCCCAGGGAAAACGGCTGGAAGAGTTGAATGTCACTTTCGTTGGTGATGCAACCAATGTGCTCAGTTCTCTCATGTTCATCTGTACCAGGATGGGGATGAATTTTACGCAGGCTGCACCAAGGCGTTATCAGGCGCATTCCAGATTGCAGAACATTGCACAAGAGAACGTTCGCCAGTCCGGCGGATCTCTGAACATCACCGATGATGTAAAAACCGCTGTTCGCAGCGCAGATTTTATCTATACTGACCTTTGGTGGTGGGTTGGACAGGAAGCCGAAATTCCCGAACGCCAGGCTGCTTTTATGCCAACTTTTCAGGTCAATATGGGTCTCGTAAAATCCGCTCCCAGCCACGTTCAAATCATGCACTGCCTGCCGGCTTCTAGAAACGTTGAAGTCACGGACGAAGTACTCGATTCAGAGAAATCGATCGTCTACGATCAATCAGAAAACCGCCTGCACACTGAAAAAGGTCTGCTGCTCTGGTTGGTTTTTCCCAGGTATAAAAGAGCCAATCAAGAAGTCAAACAGAGGTACGAGGAGAACATTATCGATTTCGTTCAATCGCATTTCCTGGAGCGGAACTAGCAAGAAGGAGTAAGAAATGGTTCAAATCCTCGGATCAACTCCACGAGAGGATGGTTTTCGCATGCCCGGGGAATTTGAGCCCCACAGCGGTACCTGGATGCTTTGGCCCGAGCGTCCGGATAACTGGCGGATGGGGGCAAAACCAGCCCAACATGCATTTACTGAAGTTGCGAAAGCCATTGCTCAATTTGAACCATTGACGATGGGAGTCCTGCAGCACCAGTACTTAAATGCACGCAGGATGCTGCCTTCCCATATTCGAGTTATTGAGATGTCTTATAACGATTCGTGGATGCGCGACTGTGGTCCAACGTTCATCGTCGATGGGCACGAAATCCGCGCGATCGATTGGACATTTAATGCCTGGGGAGGGCTGGAGGGAGGACTGTATTTCCCTTGGGATTTGGACGATATCGTCCCTCAGAAAGTCGCGTATATTGAGCGGGTAGATCTCTACTCGGCTGACATGATACTTGAGGGCGGCTCTATCCATGTGGATGGCGAAGGTACATGCATAACGACCGAGGAATGCCTGCTCAACCCGAACCGGAATCCGGACATGAGTAGAGAGCAAATTGAGCAAATGTTAATGCAGTACCTGAATGTGGAAAAAATTATCTGGTTACCCAAAGGCGTTTACAACGATGAAACCAGCGGTCATGTAGATAATATCGCCTGTTTCATTCGACCTGGAGAAGTAGCTCTGACCTGGACAAATGACCGCAGTGACCCTCAATACGAATGCTCTTTTTCTGCCCGCGAAGTACTCGAAGCCGCGGAAGATGCCCGGGGCCGGAAGCTGAAGGTTCATCTTATTCACCAACCAGAACCGATATATATTACTCAAGAGGAAAGTTTTGGTGTGGAAGTAGTTGAAGGGACTCTTCCACGGGCTGGTGGAGACCGGTTAGCAGGATCCTACGTAAACTTTTACTTCTGCAATGGGGCTGCGGTCGTTCCCACATTTCATGACCCTCACGACCAGGAGGCTTTGAATACTCTCCAGAAGCTGCTGCCTGAGCGCAAAGTGGTTGGTATATATGCTCGAGAAATCCTTCTGGGTGGAGGAAACATTCATTGTATTACCCAACAACAGCCGGCCGCCAACCTCCAACCTTGATTTGATTGTCCCAATAACTACCTTAACTCAAGTTTCCCTGATAGGGATTCGTACAAACGCTCGGTTTCCTTCGATGGCACTAAATCGAGTTCAGATAGAGCTTTTCTGCAGCGCTCATATTGGCGTACAATCATCGTTTTCTCCCCTTTTGCTGCGCAAGCCATCATAGCCAACCGGTGTGCTTCTTCAACAGATACGTCCTGCTTGAGGATTTTTTCTACTGTATCAAGGCTTCTATCCGCCTCTCCTCTTTCGAGATAAAGACTGGTGAGGGTTAATGCCGTTTCCAAAAATTGCTTCCACAGCCTGCCCCGCTCGACATGCAGCCAACCACCATCGACATCAGGAAGAAAAATCCCCTGGTAGCAGGCTACTGCTTTCTCATATGCATTAATTTTTTCTTTACGATCGCTTATTTTTCGTGCCCGGTCACAAATGCTGGAGAATTTTTCAACATCATATTCATAATCGAGAAGACGGTTGAAACGATATTTCTGCTCGTCATAAGTAATGATGTCATTTCCTAAAGCACATCGCAGCCGATAAATGGTATTCCGCACCTGAATTTTTACCCGCTGATCCATCCGTTCCGGCCAGATAACCTGTGCGATCATCTCATTCGTTACCCCATCCGGGTGCTCTAGGAGGTAGAAAAAAACATCTCGTGCTCTTTTTTGATTTACCCAATCTGGGTGCGCGACTTCTACTCCATCGAGAATAACAGTACATTGCCCAAGCGAGCGAATGATCACATTCGGAGGAGAGAGCGGAATACTGGTGAGCTGCGGGCGCAGCTGCCGGCGATAGCCCGGGATATTTCTTTCATATCCCTCTAAAGCTTTATGGACCTTGCCAATATCTTCGCCCATCCTTCCTTTTGGCAGTGCTTTTTTCAACAGACCTTTCACATGCCTGGCAGCAGAAAGGAAAGACTGGCTGTTTTCCATTGTATTGATCAAATGGAAAGCTTCATGCAGATGAACAATTGCCGATTCCTCGTCTCTGGATTCATCATATGCCTTTGCAAGGAATAAGCAGGTTATGGCCGCATCTGTATTCTGTTCTGCTTTTATAAAATGCTTTACTGCCAGCGTGAAGTGACTGATTGCCTCTTCCTGGTATCCTTTCGACATAGAGAGTCTGCCTGCTGCCCGGTACCATAACCCCCATTCCTTATCCGAACTGCTGTCTTTGACGTAAGCTCTAGATTTCTCCAGCAGATCATCGGCCAGATCTCTATCTCCAGAAACGGCGACCTGGACTGCCTCAGCGAGGTCAAGATAGAAAGTGAGGAAGCGATCGTCCAGTCGCTGCAATACTTGCCTCGAAGCCCGGAAAGCCTTCACCGCTGGGATGGGATCATCGAGGTCAATATATAATTCTCCTAACCCAGATAAAATGTAAGCTTCCATCCGCGTAATGCTGCTCTGGCGCGCAAGCAATAGACCTTCCTCAAAAGTCACTCCAGCTTTTACCAGATCTCCTGTTTGGTGGTAAAGGACGCCCAGGTTGTTTAAGAGGTTTGCCAGTCTTCCGGTATTTTTCGTTACCCGTAAATAATTCGATGCCTGCAAGTAAAAGTTGAGCGACTGCCGGTATTTGCCGGAACTCATATGGGCAAGGCCGAGTTCCATCTGCACAGTCGTCTGGTTTTGCTCGTCATGCAGCAGCTCATACAATTCCAGAGATTCGCGCCACCTCTCCAGGGCTTCGTTTACCTTTCCAAGATGGTAATAACTGGCTCCCATCACTCTCAGTGCTTCTGCTTTGACAGGAAAGAGAGACATGTTTTGCTTCGAAAGCTGCAATACCTGGTTGCAGTCGTCAAGCGATTCCTGGTATTTGCCCATAAACCGAAAAGCGACAGCACGCCGGACCAATGTACGGGCTAGCAGGGGCTCATCATATAACTGCTCGATGGCCGTCAGAGCCTGGTTGTAAAGGTCAACTGCATTTCTTGCCTGTCCCTGTACCACGCTGATCGTTCCTCTGAGTGAAAGGAGACCCGGCCGAGAGGCAACCACTTCCCAAGGAAGCTTATCGATCCATTCTTTTAGCGCACTCAGCCGTACATTGGTAATCATCTGACTCCCAACTTGCTCGATATACGCTGCAGCAGTATCAACATCGCCTAATTTGGAAACTGCAGAATACCCTTTTTCCCATTCACCGCGTGAAGCATATACATCAGCCAATTTACAAAGGAACGGCTTCCTTTCTTCCGGAGCTTCATAACTGTACAGCTCCTGCATAAAATCGCGAAACAGGTGGTGGTAGCGAAGCCATCTGCCGTCTTCTCCAACCGGCAGCACGAAAAGATTCTTTCGGAATAGTTCATCTATCAAACTCGACCACTCTTTACCGGTACCAAATACTTGTGTACATAACTCGACATCAAACTCCTCCATGTAGGATGTCTTCAGGAGGAATTCACGCAGCTCTATTGACTGCTGTGCCAGGGTCTCTTCAGCAAGATACTCGTAAAGGCCTACACCAGATGCACGAGCAGTCCGCAGGTGAGCAGCAGTGTCTTTCCACGCGGCCTGTGCTGACAAAAGGAGACCAGTGATCCAGCCTTCAGTCTCTTCTGCCAGTTCTTCTGCCTCGGCCTTCGAGATGACCGTCTGATAATTTTGAAGCACCAGCGAGCGAATTTCATCTGAGCTGAATTGAAGCTCTTCAAAGCTTAACCCACTGACCTGCTGCCGTGCGATCATCTTAGGGAGTTCTGGAAGATTGAGCAGGCTGCGAGCAGTTAATACCAGGTGGCAGTTATCGCCTGAAAGCTGTATAAACCTGCTGATGAAATGATCGATCTGGCTTTCCCCATTGACGAGATGGTAATCATCGATGACGAGCAAAAACTGCTCGCTGACTTGCTCGTACAATTCGTTGACAATAACAGGGACAACCTTTTCGGGACTGAAGTCTCCTGGAGCAAGTGATTCGAGAGCCCCCAGCGATGCTGCCCCAAAAGCGGGGAACCGGTGCGTGATTGCAGCGATCAAATGCGCGGCAAACCGGAGGGGATCGCTGTCGAGGTCATTAAGAGAATACCAGCAGACGGGCAGATCCGCTGAACTGGCAAAATCCACCAATAGAGAGGTCTTCCCATAACCGGCTGGAGCGGTAATGAGGATCAACCGGTAATCCAATAACTCGAACAGCAGCTCGATCAATCGCTGCCTGGTCAGGATTTCCGATCTCCTGCGAGGGAGGATGACTTGCGTGCGTGTAATGTGGGGTGCCATATCCTTCCCATAATAATACACCAACTTTCGTTGACGGAACCTAAGATTTGATTTACACTCTGTACGGATTTGACTTTACATGCGAGCATTTACAACAACATCCTACCGAGTTCCGACCGAACACCTTATCCTGGTGGTCACGATCACAGCGGTCCTCCTTGTGATCGGTTTAACTGCGACTGCAACCGTTTGCTTGAGTGTATTTTTCATTATCGGCATGGTCGTCCTATCCTATAACTATGCTAATGCTCATCACAAGTCTCTACTTGCCGGAGCCTTAAGGGTTTCAGAAGCAACTTCTCCGCAGTTGGCAGCCATTGTCAATGAAGCCGCTGCGCGCTTGCAAGTCGAGCCTGTCGAAGTATTTATCGCCCCAAGCCGAGAACTAAATGCATATGCATTTGGTTTATCTTCTCCAAAAGCTGTAGTCATTTACGCCGCTCTCGTGAAAGCCATGGATAGAGATGAGCTGTTATATATCATCGGGCACGAGATAGGCCATGTCCGTTTAGGTCATACCTGGCTGAACAGCCTGGTTGGAGGGCTGGCAGGAATTCCAACATCTATAGAGGCATCCATTCTCTTGATGTTCATATTTCGCTGGTGGAACCGCGCTTGTGAGCTCTCCGCTGATCGGGCCGGACTCCTTGTTTGTGCCAATCCCGAAAAGGCGATTTCTGCCTTGATTAAGCTGCACGCAGGGTCAGTACGCCGCCCGATCACCATGGAGGAAGCTCTACAGGATATCGAATCTGAAGATGACACCCTGGTAGGCGTAATGAGCGAGGTGTTAAATACTCATCCGATGATCGTCCGCCGCATTGAACTGATAAGACAGTACGCGGCAAGCCCGGAATATAAACGTTTGGTAACCTTGATGTCGAGAAACACGATATAAGAACATGGACAACAAAATCATAGGTAATATCCAACCAGCACTGCCATATATTGAAATCGATCATTTATCCAAAGTGTATGGGGAGAAATTTGCAGTTGACGATGTGAGCTCGGTCGTTTACAGTGGTGAAATTTTCGGTTTTCTCGGACCGAATGGTGCTGGTAAAACAACCACAATCAAAATGATCGTTGGTCTGCTCCAACCAACTTCAGGTACTGTCAGGGTCACCGGGTATGACGTACGAACTGAGCAGCTAAAAGCGAAGGCATCTTGCGGTTTCGTCCCTGATACCCCCAACCTGTATACCAAACTCTCCGCCCGTGAACTGCTCCACTTTGTGGGCGATCTGTATGATATCGACCGTATACAGGTCAACCGGCGGATCGATGAGCTTCTACGTTTGTTTGATCTGGTTGAGGCAGGAGATGACCAGATTGATTCATACAGTCACGGCATGCAGCAAAAAACTTCTTTGGCAGCAGCACTCATGCATGATCCAAAAGTTTTGGTACTTGATGAGCCAACCGTCGGGCTGGATCCAAAATCTGCCCGATTGATCAAAGATATTCTCCGTCAGCTCGCAAGCCGGGGAGCAGCTATCTTCCTTTCAACGCACATTCTTGAAATCGCAGAGCGTATGTGCGACCGGATCGGGATTATCAATAAAGGAAAATTAATAGCTGTGGGAACGATGGAAGAACTGCGCGCGATGGGCAAAGGTGAGACCAGTCTTGAGGATATCTTCCTAAGCTTGACTGGCGGTGCGGAAGCAGCCGAGATTGCTGATGTTCTAAAATGAGTCTGACCGCTTTCCCATCCGTACTAAAGCACGAATTCAGCCTGTGGCACCATGTCTTAAAGCTGCTGCGCCTGCGCTGGACTCTTTTCTACAGTGGATTTAAACGCGCCAGCAAAAGAAGGAAAATCTTTACGGTCGCCGGTTTGATATTTGTTATTGCCATATTCGCAGGTATCTTCATTGGTAGTATGCTGCTGATGAATTTGATACGCTCACCAGCATTAGCCGAGATTGCCCCTGATTTGGATGGGTTCGTCGAAGCCATCCCGGTCCTGGTATTTGCAGGATCATTCCTGGCTATCCTTCTCACCAGTTTTGGGCTCCTGCTGCAGGCCCTCTACCTGTCTGGAGATATGGACTTCTTGCTTAGCGCCCCTATCCCAATCCGGGCGGTTTTTATCAGCAAATTGATACAGGCCATTTTGCCGAATTTCACCCTGATCGCCCTTTCAGGGATTCCTCTTCTCTACGGAATTGGCGCATCTGGCGGTTACAATATCCTGTATTATCTGTTCGTCCCGGTTGTACTGGCATTTATTGCTATGGCTGCAGCAGGTATATCCAGTATCCTGGTTATGGGAATCGTGCACCTGGTTCCAGCGCGGCGGGTGGCAGAGGTATTGGCGTTCCTCGGCGCAACGATTTCGATCTTATGCTCGCAGATAAACGCCCTCAGCAGAGGATTTGATGTCGAACAAGTAACTCCTGAGATGCTTGCGGACAACAGTAATGTAATACTCTCTCTAGCCAATTCGTGGTCTCCAATTTCTTGGGCAGGACGAGGCCTTGTTGAGTTGGGCAATGGGAACTGGCTGCCGGCGATCTTATTCACTTCGCTGACGATCGGATTGGCAGGGCTTGCCTTCTACTTTTCACTTACCACTGCAGAAAAGCTGTATTATTCCGGTTGGGCGAGTGTACAGCTCGGAACCCGCCGGAAGAAAACCAGTAAACACGAAACCCTGGAGAAAAATCAACGACTGCGGCTGTTTGAAAAAATCCTGCCTGCTCCAGTGCGCGCAATCGTGGTCAAAGATATATTGGTTACCCGCCGTGATCTACGGAATATGTCTCAAGTTGTCACCCCGATGATCTTTGGTCTCATCTATGCAGTTATGATGTTAAGAGGAGGCGACGACGCACCGCTTGGACGAGGTGAAGCACCACCATTCGTACTCGAAGTGATCAAATCCGCCTGGATTTATGGGAGTGTCGGTATCTCACTCTTCGTCGGCTGGTCGCTTAATTCACGCCTGGCGCTGCTCGGTTTTTCATTGGAAGGAAAAAGTTACTGGCTACTGAAAACTTCCCCGGTTAGCGCCGGGAAGCTGTTGTTGAGCAAATTCCTGATCGCGTATGTTCCAACCATATTGATGGGTATGCTATTTTTGTTGGGGATTACTCTGGTGCGGAAAGCACCATATTCGATCGTATTGTACGCTTTACCTGCTATTGCACTGATCCTTGCCGGTCTTACAGGTATAAACCTGGCATTTGGTGTGAAAGGAGCGAACCTGGACTGGGAAAATGCTCAGAAAATCTCAACAAGGAAGGGCTCAGGCTGCCTGAGCGCGATCGTTACCGTAATCTACCTTGGGTTCAGCCTGGTGCTCTTCTTTGCTCCGCCGCTCGTCCTATCGTTCTTTCAACTTTCTGAGTTGATGGGTCAATTGATTGGCATGATCCTGGGTGGTATATTTTCTCTCGCTGCCGCAATTCTACCCATCTTATGGGTCAAGCCGTTAGTATATAGGATAGGGGAATAATCAATCCACTTTACTTCGGCGATTCTTTTCCTGGCTCTTTTTCTAAGGCAGCTTGCCGCTTTTCCCAATCTTCATCACTTTCCAAAGTGATCACACGGAAGCTTTCAGCATAGGGCATTTCTTTGCCCTTGGCGCGCATCGCAGCCCATTCCTTGATTCTCGGGGCAGGGTCCCAATCTTTCATCTGGCTTTTGTGGGCGCGTAAGGCTTCGATCTTGGTTTCTATGGTTTCAGCGATGTTTACGTATAGGTCCGTCTGTCCCCAACCTGAGATATAGACTTTGCGGGTTTTATGAGCCTTTAAGCCCTCTTTCTCGAGCTCCTGAAACAGGTGGGGTTGTCCTGCGGCAGGGAAAACGGCATCCAGCGCAGCGGTTGCAGCCGCGCGGTGATCGGGGTGGTTGATGTAATTTTCACCAGACCATACAACCGTCGGATCAGCAGAGACGACAGCTTCCGGCTTGAATCGTCTGATCTCACGGACTATCTTTTTCCGAAGCTCAAGTGTGGGCTGCAGAAGACCATCAGGCTCGCCAAGGAATACGATCTCTGCCGCTCCTGCGATCTTGGCAGCTTGCCTTGATTCACGCTCCCGTATTTCGATCACCTCTTCGCGAGTCAGGTTGACATCATCGATACCCACATCACCGCTTGTGCAAAGCACATAGCATACCTCAGCCCCTGCTCGTATCCATCGGATGAGGGTGCCTGCACAGCCAAACTCGATATCATCGGGATGGGCAAAGATAGCCATCGCTCGCTTAGGAACGTAAAAAAGATGATTTTCTATCATAGCTCTTCTTCCTCAATATTTATCCCCGAGTGATCCTATCACTTCGTTGAAAATAGCAACCAATTTCCTAATATTAAATGTATAGAAATGTTGCTAAAAAGACAGTCTTCTGAACTCTGGCTACTGATTTCTGACTTCTTTACTTGAACGCTTCCTTAGCAATCTTGGTTTGCCTGCCTCGTTCATGCGTATCTAGGATTCTCTTCCTGATCCGGTAGCTTTGCGGGGTCACTTCTAACAGCTCGTCCTCACCCAGGTACTCGATCGACTCGTCCAGGCTCATCAACCTCGGCGGTGTCATACGAACATCGATGTCTCGAGTAAATTGCCGGATGTTGGTCAGGTGCTTTTTCTTTGCCACATTAACCGTAAGATCGCCCGGACGCTGGTGCTCGCCAATCACCATACCCTCGTAAACCTCGACTCCCGGTCCTAAGAACAGGGTACCACGTTCTTCAGCATTCTTTAAACCAAAGCCTGTCGTCACACCGGGCTCCCAGGCTACGAGCGAACCATTCACACGGGATGCAAGTGAACCTGCGAACGGCAGATAGCCGTGGAACAGGGTATGCATAACACCCATCCCACGGGTTGCTGTCAGGAATTGGTAGCGGAAACCGAGCAGACCCCGGGTAGGAGCCACGTACGTCAGGTGCACGCTGCCATCCCGGTTATCAACCATATCGACCATCTGTCCACGACGCGATCCGAGCATTTCGACAACGATGCCCACGGTCTCTGAGGAGGTTTCTATGTGTACTTCCTCATAGGGCTCTAACAGTTCACCTCTTTCGTCATTTTTGAAAATGACCTCGGGGCGAGAAACCTGAAATTCATAACCTTCTCGCCGCATCGTCTCGATCAAGATCGCAAGGTGAAGCTCACCTCGTCCAGAGACAATAAACGTGTCCGGACTGTCAGATTCCCGGACCCGCAGGGCAACGTTACTCCGCAGCTCGTCAAATAAGCGCTCACGCAGCTTTCGCGAGGTGCCCCAGCGGCCTTCTCGCCCGCCGAATGGAGATGTGTTCACGCCAAATGTCATCCTGACAGTTGGTTCTTCCACATGGATTACAGGGAGGGAAACGGGATTTTCGATATCTGAGAGCGTTTCACCGATGGCGATCCCTTCTAATCCGGCGATCACAGCAATCTCGCCTGCCTGCACTTCTTCCACTTCAACCCGCTCCAATCCACGATGGACATACAGGTAGCGTGCCCTTTCTGGAAGGATTTCACCTTGCAGGGTAATTCTGGAAACCGGTTGGCCTACTTTAATCGTTCCAGCAAAAACGCGTCCGACTGCGGTCACACCCCGGTAATCGTCATATCCAAGGGTTGTCACCAGCATTTGTAAAGGAGCATCGGGGTCGACTTTGGGAGCAGGAATGTGGCGCAGGATGGCTTCGAACAGCGGTAGCAGGTCGGGTCCCAGGTTTGATTCACGCCCGGCTTGCCCGGTCACGGCATTCGTGTAAATCACCGGGAATTCGGCTTGTTCGTCAGTTGCACCCAATTCAATAAATAAATCGAATGTCTGGTTTAGAGCCCAATCAGGTTCAGCGCCTTTCCGATCAACCTTGTTAATCACCACAATGGCACGGTGCCCCATCTCCAGAGCTTTTTTGAGCACGAAACGAGTCTGGGGCATCGGACCTTCGGCAGCATCTACCAGCAGCAGAACGCCATCCACCATGTTCATCACCCGCTCGACCTCGCCGCCAAAGTCAGCATGTCCTGGTGTGTCCACGATATTAATCTTTACCTGTTCTCCAGTTTGAGGATCCCAGATGCTGATGGCGGTATTTTTTGCCAGGATAGTAATCCCTCGCTCCCGTTCCAAATCGTTTGAGTCCATGATACGCTCAACGACCTGTTGGTTTTCGCGGAAGGTTTTTGCCTGCTTGAGCAGCCCATCTACCAGTGTGGTCTTGCCATGGTCAACGTGGGCGATAATCGCGATATTCCGTAAATCTTTTCTTTCTACCAGCATATAATCCTTTATAGCGGTCCGAAAATCTCGATGAGATATTTATATGGAACCATCCAGACCGGGTCTAATTCTGTGATCACAAAGAACGACCTGTCCCACTAAGGTAGTCGTAAGTATTTACGCTCCTACCGGGAAAAGGTCGTCCGGCTACCGACTGGTTATCTTACCAGATTGGTATGGTTTTGAGAAGACTAAAATAAAAAATTCCTATCTGCCCTCTGTCCTCTTTGAATTCTGTCTACTGACCTCTATTTCCTGTAGTAATCCTCTGTATTTCCCGGTAAAACGGCTGCAGCCTGGTGTACATTTTCAGATATATCGACCGGTAGATCTCATCGTAGACTGCCTGGGCTTGAGGGTTTGGCTCGTAGGTATCCTTAATTCG
>Ga0105092_10000551_pt1 | contig 19522 bp, 18 predicted proteins | sample PPLLak2March2015_FD_87021 | JGI IMG/M metagenome (GOLD analysis project Ga0105092, IMG submission 87021) | Freshwater sediment microbial communities from Prairie Pothole Lake near Jamestown, North Dakota, USA - PPLs Lake P7 Core (1) Depth... | ecosystem: Environmental > Aquatic > Freshwater >... | reverse complement strand
TGAACACAACCTTGATCACTGTGAACGCAATCTCGATTTAGAAGATCTTGGCGTTGATTATGGCTGCGAATCAAACGGAGATACGATATCTGGGAGAGATGAAAAACCAAGAATCAGAGAGCTTGAGCATCTTTCGCAGAATAAAGGACAACGCATTGAAAGCAGGCGTTGCCATCCTGCTCATCCTGGCCATGAGTTTCATCGCCCTGCCGGTGGTCTCGCTCTTCCTCAAGAGCCCCCTGGACACGACGCTGAGGTCGCTGCACGATCCGATGGTGATAGATGCTTTGCGCTTGAGCCTGATGACCTCGACCCTGACAACCGCAGTCGTGGTGATCATGGGCACGCCCATTGCTTATGTCAGCGCCCGCTTCAACTACTTCGGCAAGGAGATTGCTGACACTCTGATCGATCTGCCCGTGATCATGCCGCCCGCAGTAGCCGGAATTGCCCTGCTCATGGCCTTCGGCAGGATGGGAATTGTGGGGCATTACCTGAATGCCTTCGGCATCAGCATCGCCTTTACCACCCTGGCCGTGATCATGGCCCAGGTCTTCGTCTCCTCGCCCTTTTACATCCGCCAGGCCCGAACGAGCTTTGAGGATGTGGATTTGGCTTACGAGAATGCGGCCCGCACTCTTGGTGCATCCAGGCTCTATGCCTTCTTTACCGTAATACTGCCCATAGCCTGCAACGGCCTCGTCTCCGGAGCCATCATGGCCTTTGCCCGCTCGCTCGGCGAGTTCGGGGCTACCATCATGTTCGCCGGAAACTTCCAGGGCAGGACCCAAACCATGCCCCTGGCCATTTACACCGCCCTGCAAGGAGATCTGGACGCCGCGCTCTGCATTTCTCTGATCCTGGTGGTCATCTCATTTGCAGTAATTGCACTCGTCAAGACGCTCACCAAGAGGTCCCGCAAGAATGCTGGAAATTGATATCGGAAAGCGGCTGAGGGACTATGAGCTGGAGGTTGAACTCAGTGTGGCCGAAGGCGAGATCCTCATGCTGGTGGGAGACAATGGCTGCGGCAAGACGACCCTCCTCAACCTGGTGGCAGGGCTCCTGGACCCGGATGCGGGTAGGATTGCACTTAATGGGAAAGCGCTCTATGATTCCGACCTCAAGATCAATATTCCTTCTGAGGCCAGAAACGTCGGATATGTCTTCCAAAGCTACGCTCTCTTTCCTAACATGAGTGTTTACGATAACGTGGCCTTTGGTCTCCGTACTCGCCACCTTCCCCGCAGCGAGATCGAATCGATGGTAAAAGATCATCTGCAAGCGGCAGGACTCTGGGAGATCAGGAAAGCCAGGGCAGCCAACATCTCCGGAGGGCAGAAGCAGCGCGTGGCGTTGGCGCGGGCGCTCATCATCGATCCCGGCCTGCTGCTGCTCGACGAGCCGCTATCTGCGCTGGATGTGCGAAAGCAGGCGGCTATGAGACGGGATCTGCGCGAGAGCATTCACGCTTGCCATGTTCCCTGCATTATCGTCACCCACGATCTGAGGGATGTGGCCTGCATCGGCGACCGGGCCTGCCTTCTGGAGAAGGGAAAGATTGCTATGACGGGCGGACCGGACGATGTCATGAGCTGGGGAGCCATTACCGCTGCGACCGAGCAGCATTGCGTCGCTGCATCAGGCGAGATAGTCGAAACAAATGAAACATGAAAACTTGAGGCAAGAATGGCGAGAAGAGACTTACTGCAGGAAGCAAAGAGCCGTTTCATTGCCGAGCTAGAAGCCCAAAGCAGTGTCGGTGGCTCGGTTAATCTGATGGACGAAGTGGTCGTCAGCCGTCCCTTGAGCGCTGTCGAGGCAATCGGAGACACAGGCAGAGATGATTTTCCCATCCTCAGAGGAAAGGAAGTTCTCATGCAGGCCGTCTATAAGGACTCTGTCGGGCAGGCATTCACCGCTGCCAAAGGTGGTTTTCGTGGGACTCTGGGAGAAGTGCTCGATCTGCCGCTTGCTGATGCGTTTGAGCGAGCCGTGCTGGTCGCCACGATGAATGCCGTTCTGAGGCACCTTGGCAAGGTCGAGGGAACAATTCACTGCAAGAACGACGGCCCAAAGAGATGTGCCGCTGCGATGGCCGATTGGATAAAAGATCAGGGCAAAAACCTAAGCAAAGAGAAGAGCAAAGAACAAGGCGCAAAAAAAGTGTGGCTGGTGGGCTTGCAGCCTGCGCTTCTGGAAGCCTTGGTTTGCGCCCTCGGCCCGGAAAGGGTCCTGGTCTCAGATCTGGCCGAGGCTGGATCGGTCCGCTGCCGGGTAAAGATTCTGGATGGCATGAAGGCAGAGGAGATTTTCGAGCAGTGTCAGATTATCTTGATTACCGGATCGACTCTCGCTAACGGCACTATTGACGATCTGATGGAAATGGCGGAAAAGCATGAGTGCAGAGTCGTATTTTACGGAAGCACGATTGCCGGAGCTGCATATCTGCTCGGTCTGGAACGATGGTGCCCTTGCTCGATGTGAGTCAAGCTCGATCTGATTCAAATGCGGTTCAGCAATTTTTACCTAAATTTAATTATAAAAATTACTTATTATTATGGGGTGCAATTTTATGCAAGAGATTGATTCCACAAATGCCACACTTCTGCCAAGCCAAATCTTGGAGGAGAAGGTATGGCAAAAGAACCTTTGCTCCGGCTGCAGAGCCTGCATCGCCGTGTGTCTTGCCGATTCACTGGCTTATGATCACAATCGCAATTGCCCGGTCCAGGTCAATCCCTGCATCGACTGCAAAGCATGTCTTGACGCCTGCCCGCGCTTGCCTGACAACCTCGAGATGATAGTCTCTCCGGAGATCATCGGACCGTACCTGGAGATCAAGAATGTACGATCCAAGGAGAGCTGCTCCCGCTTCCAAAACGGAGGAGCGGCCAGCGCCCTGCTCGCCGCTGCGCTGGATGAAGAGCTGGTAGATTGTGCCCTGATCATGGGTCTGGACCGCTGGTCGCAAAAGTCTCATCCGCGCGTGGTCTGGGATTCGGGAGACCTGGAAAAGTGCGCAGGAAGCAAATACACCAGCAACGATGTCTTGGAGTCGGTCAAAGACCTGGTCAAAGATCAGCATGTCAAGAACATTGCCCTGGTGGGGACGCCCTGCTCGGTCCAGGCCGTGGGGCTGCTGAGGCGTTCATCCAATGAATATGCCGTCAAGCTCGCCCAAAAGGTGAGGTTCATGATGGGGCTGTTTTGCTTCGATGCATTCAATGATTCCGTAATCGAAAAGATCACGAACGTCATCGGCGAGCCGTCCTGGCGCATCGACAAACTGAGCGCAGGCGACGGACTGATGACCGTGACTCTGCGGGACAATAGAGTGAAGACAATTCCTCTGCCGGCCCTGGCCGAATTCATCAAACCGGGATGCAAAGGCTGCGGGGACTTCACGGCCCGGCTCTCGGACATATCGCTGGGGGGCCTCGGGAGCGCGCCCGGCATGAGCAGCGCCATCATCCGAACGCCGGAGGGCATGGGCCTCTTCAAGATCGCGGAGGAGTTGGGATACATCGAGTCATGGGACGGCGTGAGAATCGAAGCCATCGAGAAGATCGGAAAGATCAAGCTCAAGAGGAACGGATTTTAATCCACATTTTTATTTTATAAAAAGACTTGGGAAAAAAAATAAACGCGATTGAATATCGAGGCTACAGTCCTGTGTCTCCCGTTCTAACCGTGTAAGCTTGCTCAACGGGCAGCACAAAGATCTTGCCGTCGCCAACGTTTCCCGTCTGGGCGCTTCTCTGGATTATCTCGACCGCTTCGCTCAACCTGTCATCCTCTACCACGGTCAAGAGCATGGTTTTGGGCATGTCATAGCTCTGACCGAAAACCTGGACGCCCTTCTGCTTTCCCCTGCCGTAGACATCAGCCCTGGTGTAGGGAATAAAACCGTCTTTTCCGAGCGTCGACGAAACTTTCTCCACCATCTCCGGCCTGACAAAAGCCATGATCATCTTCATGCGAATCTCCGGAATAATTTTCTTTATTTTGCATTATAAAAGGCTATTTGGGAAATGAGAGTACACTGGCATATGAGATTGAGAATAGTTCTGAAAATTGCATAAACGTTTTTTGGGCTCTCTAAATTCCTGATGCTCATAATACCTCATAATTCGTATGAATGTTTATTATTCATGCAGTATAGGCTCATCAAACATCTCAAATAGCTAAATATATCGTCAACAATAAGCAATCCTATGGAGGTGGTTGAAAGATTAAGCCAAAATTGAATCATCAGCACAAGGACCTCACGGTTGAATTCCGCTGCAAAGGCGGCTGTGCAATCGCAAAGCCGCCTCTGCAAGTGGCAGATCTCTAAAAAACGCAAGTCCAGATAGAGAGTCAAGGGATAATATGAAGGCATAGCTTTCGTCGGGGAATTTGGGCCCAGGAGATGGGCCTAAATCCCATGCCAAAAATAGAAGACATGGATAGATGGGATCAGAAAAAGTGTCAATTGAAGCGATTCGAATGAGACGATCAGAATAAAACAATTCAATTGAGACGATTCGAATGGAAATTCAATTGAGAATCAACTATTGGAGGGTGAGACTATAGAAGAAAGATAATAATATCTCAATCTTGGCGACACCTCGTTCCTCATTAGTGAAGTATGCAATTTAGCGAGCAGTTGAAGCTCCAAGCCAGGCCAGGCATGAGGATCACAAGCTCGGATAAAAGCCCTTCAATTGGCCATTCCCGGTAAATCGGCCCCGAGCTTATCCGATCCATGCCGGTCGCCTCCTCAGTATCGTTTCTATACGAACAAATTTTTCGAATCCGGCAGGCTTGGGCCTCTCGGCAGGTTCCTCTAGCTTTCGAGGGCAAGGGACAATTGTCCTTTGTATTGGTGCTCACACAAACTATAAAGAACAAGAGTGCCTTATTGTATAGGGTGAAATAAAATGAAAGAAGAGATATTCTTCGGCGAAGGAATGGCCAAGGTCAAGACAGACTATCCTGATCTGTACAGTGCCATCGTGGGATTGAATCAGGCAGCCTACACCGGAAAGGTTGTGGACTACAAGACCCAGAAATTGATTGCTCTCGGCATCAATGCCGCCAATTCCGATGATCGGGCCGTGAAAAAGCAGATGATGAGCGCCATGAAGGAGTTCGGCATCACCAAGGATGAGATTGTAGATGTGCTGAGAGTGGTTCTCCTGACATCCGGCATGCCGCCGTTCACCAAAGGCATGAAGATACTATATGAGCTGCTGGAGAAATGAATAGATGCGTGCATCTATTGGAGATGCCAAAAGCCAGTTTGCTTTTTTCTAAAATAACTCCAAACAACCGATGGCCGCTGTTATGCCTGGTCTGGCAGGCATCCAAAGAGGCCATCAAACTCTCTAAACGATATCACTGAAATGACTTAAATATTGAGAAGCAAAACCTACAGGCAGAGTAATGGTTATGCTTGGCGGAGTTGAAACAAGTTGCAGAGATATTCGCTTTTTGTCCTGGGGATTGCGCTGGCACTAGCGGCGATGACTCAGTCCTTTGGAACGGATGCCAAATGCCCGCCCGGAGGCTGCAGCAGCGGGCAAGATGATTGGCAGAAAGCAGCGCAGGAGTTCATAAATTCGGATGTGCCCGGCATCGAAACCTCTTCGAGCACAAATTCAGGCTCCGGCAACTTCGACGCCGGGCAGCCGGTGGGCAGCAGCGTGAGCAGCACAAGCAGCGGCACGAGCGGCAATACCAAGAGCAGCACGGTCAGTAATGCCGATTTCGTAGAAGCGGATTCGAGAGCCGGACTCTTTTTGAAGGGAGAGTATCTCAAGCCGCTGAGCGGTATATCTCAAAGCGATACAATGGTGGACGTCTCCAATCAGCGATCTAAAAATGACGGCAACATCATCGGCGCCATCAACATACCTTCCAAGAGCTTCCTCAACGACGATGGCACGCTCAAGAGCGTCGCGGATGCGGCCAAGGTTTTAGGGAATGCGGGCATCTCCTCCCGCGATTCGGTGATCGTTTACAGCGACAACTTCAGCTCCGGTGAATCGACATTTGTCTTCTGGCTTTTGCGCTACCTGGGGCATGAGGATGTCAGAGCTTTGGATGGCGGTTTGGAAGACTGGAAGAAAGCCAGCCTGCCCCTGGAGACGAAGCAAAATGCCCGCAATCCAACCGAATACACACCAAATCCAGAGCAGGAGCTTTTAGCGGACTACGATTATGTCACGTCAGGCAGCGCCCAACTGGTAGACGCCAGGGATTTTCTGGAATACGGCAAGGGCAGAATTCCCGGAGCCGCCTACATAGGCACCGAGAGCCTTCTCGAAGACGGCAGGCTCAAGAGCGGCTCGGAACTGAACGATACCTTTGCCAAATTGAAAATTAACCGCCCGGTCGTGGTATATTCCAGCGATTTCATGAGTGCGTCGTTGGTCTGGTATGCTCTGCAGCTCATGGGATTCGACTCACGCGTCTATTCCTGGCAGGACTGGCAGGCGCATAAATAGTTGGGAACCCAAAGCCTGGAGCCCAAGAGAGACGAGGCACCCGAGTTGACTTCAATGCGGCTATCCGTCGGTTCGAAAAGTGCAAATACTTTGCAAAACTGTCCATGCAAATAGTGAGGATTCAATGACCCGTCCGGGATGTAAAAATTGGCGGAGGACGAGAAAGATCGGCGCGGTCCTATTAGCCCTAGTTATAGTGGCGCTGCTCTTGCCTTGTGCTTATGCGGATATTAAGGTAGAAGGGTGGAAAGAGCAGCGCTATGATTATATTATTACCAACATCAAAGACTTTCCTGATTATATATTTCTGACCAGCAGCGCGATTCGAGGCTGGGAATATGCCTCCGTCCTCGACAAAACCGGCTCCTTTGGCGGCGGCTACAAGCTGGATGGATTCTATGTCCATGCCATTCGGTCCAGCGACTTTAATGCGGCGGAATTTTTCATCCAGAGGGATGAGTACGATCGGGATGTGGCTAATTGCACTGACTATTGCCTGAATAATCCGAAGATTGCCTCATCGAGCCTTTATCTGCCAAAGGCGGTATCCGTGCAGGAGACGATTCCACTGGAAAAAATCGAGGTCATCTTAAAGGTGGACGGAATAGCGGATCAGGTTCTAAACATTAGCAAGATGAAGATGCTCTACTACTACAACAATGGAACCGTAAAGGAGACGAGCGCTGAAGAGCTATAACAAGAGAGAGAACGGCTGACTGAATAAGACCACGGAATAATACCGGCTTAATCATTTTTTGCCTGAATGGCAGCACTCTACAATCGCTCTGCATCGCTATAAAATCTCTTTGAAGCCCATTTGAAAGCCACTCGGAAATATCTATTGCCGGATTGTTGCCATGCATCGAATTTACGTCGCCCCGCAATATCTTCCCCTGGAATTCATGCTCTGGTTCTTCGGCCTGCCCGCGGCGTCTATGCTGATAATTTTGATCACTCTATTGAGAAGAAAGCGCCGGAATGGGCAGCACGAGCGGCAGCAATGAGAGCATGAGCCGCATTTGAGAGTAGCAGTAAATGGAGTGCATGAGCGGAAGTTGTGAGCGGCAGTAATGTAAGGCCGAAATGATGAGCACAAGCTGAAAACTGCGAACAGCAATGAAAAGCCACAATTGAGAGCATTAAAGCCAGCTATGAGTAGCAGGAAATCATGAGCTTCATTCAATCCCTGGCACTGGCATTAGTTTATACCATCGCCATTGAATTCGCAGTCTGGTTTGTCCTGATTCGCCGCGATCCGTTGAAGTTGCTCTGGTATTCGATCCTGGTCAACTCGTTCACCAATCCGCTCTTCAACTACGTTTACAACTACGAGATGGACCGGCTCTTGCTTTTGGAACTGGCTGTGGCGGCGGTTGAAGCGATCCTTATCAAAAATCTTCTTGAAATCGGCTATAAAAAAGCAATAATCCTTGCCTTTGCCGGGAACATTGCGTCGCTTTTAATCGGCCTCGTCATATTCGGATAGATCGACTCATTCAGGCTGCTTTTCCAGTGTATTTCTCTATATGATTTTTTACAGGTCTTCCTGTGAATTGTCTTCCTGAGAATTTCTTGCTAAGATATTCCTATCTAGGCCGATCTCCATCCAGGCCCAGGCCCAGATCACGGCCTCAAAGGCCCTGATCAGATCGCCATTTTCCAGAAAATAGTGAGAGTCGCGAATGTAGGCGGAGATGTTCTCCTGGAAATGCTCCTCACCGGAAACCGCGGCGAACAGGTCTTCCGCCTTCACCAGCCACTTTCGCGTCTCAGCTTCTAAATTTTCCTCAAGGCTCATGGAATCCTGGAATTCTTGCACTCGACAACCTTTGTCACGCGCTTCTCGTCCACGTCGACCTCGACCATAGTCTTGACATTGAATCCGATGGCAGAGAGCTTCTCCTGTCCCTCGCCGCGCTTGACTACCACCACGACGTCTTTGACGATGGCCCCTGCAACCTGCAAAGATTGCAGCGTGGCAAGCAAGGTTCCTCCGGTGCTGATCACATCATCCACGACAATGACCTTGTCTCCTTTGTTGATCCCGTTCAGGAAGAGCTGGGACTTGGAATAGCCGGTTACCTGGCTGACCTCGATCTCACCGGGCAGGCCGTACTTGCGCTTGCGAATAATCACCAATGGGATGTCGCAGATCAGGGAGAGGGCAATGCCGATGGGAATTCCCATAGCTTCGACGGTCACTATCTTGTCCACTTCCAGGTCGGCGATGCGTACGATATTTCCCACGACCTCTCGAATCAGATCCGGCTTGACCTCAGGCACGCCGTCAGTGATGGGATGAATGAAATAGTTGTAGTTGCCCCGCTTGAAGACGGGAGCCTCCAGTAATGATTTCTTTAGCCTTTCCAGCATAGTTAACTACACCCGTTACTTATCATTCTTAGCTGTATCGATTTTTGGCCGTTTTTGACGGCATGGATTTCATCAGTATGGATTTGCTCTGATGATTCTTGATTTTATAGATGTTGACTCATGAACTCTCGATAGCCGAGCTTTGCGCCACCTGGACGTCTGGTCGAATAAAGAGCAATATGTCTGAAAGGGAAGCTATATTTCGGAATAGCTTCATAGCCAATTCCCAGGTGATCCTTTTGACGATAGAGCCCAGCTTCGCCACTCGCTGCGTTCATGCCGGTGAGGGACATAACCCATACGGCACTCATGCCACGCCCATCTATCAAACCTCGACGTATGTCTTCGAAAGCGCCGAGCAGGCGGCTGCGACATTTTCCGGCGGACCGGGATACAGATACATCCGCTCCGCCCCGAATACGCCCACCCATGCGGCATTCATCGACAAGATCAGCTCTCTGGAAGGCGGCGAGGCGGCTCTTGCCTTCTCTTCCGGCATGGCGGCAGAGACGGCTGTGCTTCTCTCCCACCTTGCAGCGGGCGACCATCTGGTCTCCGCCAACGTCATTTACGGCGGGACTTACGGGCTTTTCTCCACGCTCTTTCCCAAGTTCGGCATCGAGGTGAGCTTTGTCGATACCACGGAAATGGAAAGCGTGTCGGCAAGCCTGCGTGAGAATACAAAAATGATCTTTCTGGAGACACCCGCCAATCCCACCATGGCTGTCAGCGACATTGCTGCCATCAGCCGGATAGCGAGCGAGGCGGGAGCCCTTCTGGTGGTGGACAACACTTTTGCCACCCCATACTTTCAGCGACCGCTGCAGCTTGGCGCAGATATCGTGGTCGAGAGCTGCACTAAGTACATCGGCGGTCACGGAGACCTGCTGGGCGGCGTGGCTGTGGCGTCCGAGGAGCTGATACAGAAGATGAAGCGGCCATCGCTCCTGGCGGGCGGCACCATGGGAACTCATGAGGCATGGCTTTGCCTGCGCGGCCTGAAGACGCTGCATTTACGCATGGAGCGGCATCAGGAGAATGCCATGCAGCTGGCCAGGTTCCTGCAATATCATCCCAAGGTGGAAAAAGTCAACTATCCGGGGCTTGCCTGCCATCCCCAGCACCTGGTTGCGGCGCGGCAGATGAGCGGCTTTGGCGGCATGCTCTCCTTTGAGGTGAAGGGCGGAGTTGAGGCAGGGCGCATCCTCATGAACCGCTTGAAGCTATGCAGCCTGGCGGTGAGCCTCGGCTCGGTGGATACCCTGGTTGAGCATCCTGCATCCATGACCCATGCCGTCATGCCAAAGGAAATGAGGGAGCAGCTCGGCATTGCCGACGGCCTGGTGAGAGTCTCGGTTGGAGTCGAGGGCATCGAAGATATTGTGGCGGATCTGGAGCAGGGACTGGACGGCATTTAAGCCATCGAGGTGAGATGCTGATATGAGCCTATTGATATGAATAATCCATGCCAGCCATCGATGCTTTTTTATTTCTGCAATCAAGAACGCGAAGATAGGATGGTCTCCATGATGCGACATTTCCCAAAATCCGCGCGCTTTTTGCCTTCTTTAGCTTGCCTTCTCCTGGCGGTCTCGATTTCAGCAACTGCATTTTGCGGCTGCGCAGACGCTTATGCCGATGCTAAACTGTATCTTCCTGGAAACTGGAATGTGCTGGCCGAGCTTGTGACATCCAACGCGGAAAATCTCAATGATCCTTATGCGCCAAGACCGGGGAATCTGAAGACCGATACCTGGCGCATTCAGGACTCTGTTGCAGGGCCGATCCTCACCGGCAGCAGCGGGTCCGTGCAGGGGCAATACACGAACGGCGGTGCGGTCTTTGAGGGCACTTACCCCTTGGGTTCCGGCGTCTACGTGGCGATTAAAATCGACTGCGTCATGGACAGCACGGCATCCATGTACGGAGCCAATGAAAATGATTATTGGGGGACGAATACAGTGACGGGCGAGATGATAAAGCTCGGCATCGAGTCATGGAAATTCAGGGCGACGAAGCTGTAACGGTATCCCAGAAAATGCCTGGAGGTTGAAGGCTGAAACCCTGGCAAATCTTCAAATAGATGCATAAATCAGAATTGTCATTGATGATGATATGAGCGATGACGGCATTGAACGCAGGCAAGCCGAGAATATTTTGCGAGAAGATAAGAATACCTCAGAAAAAGGTATTGCTCAGTATGAACAGATCTTCTCAATGATATCGGACATCGTCTGGCGTTTCGACGTCAATGCCGATGGAAAATACATCGACGCCTATATCTCGCCGGCTGCCGACAGAATGCTGGGCTTGCCTGATGGCACCATAGGAAACGACATTGATAGATTCATTTTCCATATTCATCCAGACGACCTGCCGATGGTTCTCGATACACTCTCCAAAAGAGGACAGACACTTGATAAAGAGAAAAGCGCAGAATATCGTTTGCTGAAAGCAGACGGCACAGCGATTTGGGTTCTTTCCAAGGGTTCGGCTTATCGCCAGACGGACGGCCAGGTTACCGTCTTTGGTACCACCTGCGATATCACCAAGCAGAAAGAAGCCAATGAAGCGCTGCGGAAGAGCGAAGAGAAATACCGCCAGTTGATCGAAAACAGTAATGACATCATCTATACGTCCACCACAGATGGCGTATTCACCTTTGTTTCCCCCAGTTGTATCGCACTCTTGGGGTACCCGGTAACCCAGGTAATCGGACAATCATTCCAGCAATTCGTACATCCGGATGATATTGCGAGGTGCATGGAATTCCTGCACGCTGCGATCGGGACTGGACGACGGCAAACTGGCATCGAATACCGCGTGCTGCATGCCGACGGGACGTGGCGTTGGCTCAGCACAAGTGCAGTTCCCTTAAAGAACGAAGCCGGTGCGATCATTGGTTTTGAGGGTAGTGCTACCGACATCACTGAACGCAAGAAGGCAGAAAAGGAGGTTCAGTCCCTTAAAACACAAATAGAGTTCATCCTGGGTGCCACCAAAACCGGACTGGACATCATCGACGCAAAATTCAATATCCGCTACATCGACCCGGAGTGGCAAAAAGTTTACGGAGATCCAACCGGGAAAAAGTGCTATGATTATTTTATGGGACGCAATAAATCCTGTCCGGGGTGCGGCGTTCCAAATGCGCTCCAGACCAGGACCGTCGCCGTCACGGAGGGCGTTCTGGTAAAGGAGGGCTCCCGACCGATTCAGGTTACAACTATCCCGTTCCAAAACGACGCGGGAGAATGGCTTGTGGCCGAAGTCAATGTGGACATCACCGAGATTAAACGGGCCGAAAAGATGCTGCGCCTCCAGTATGACCTCAGTCTTGCGCTCAATTCCAGCGGCGACCTGCACCAGGCACTCAAGCACGTCCTGGAGACCGTTCTGCAGTTAGATGGCATTGACTGCGGCGGCGTTTATGAGGCAGATGGGGACCGCGACACGCTCGACCTGGTGGCGCAACGCGGGCTATCGCCACAGTTTGCAGCGCATGTATCACACTACGATGCCAGTTCCCCGAATATGCAACTGGCAAAAGAGGGCGAAGCTCACTTCGGGATATTTGCCGATATCAGCCCGACTATGGACGACATCCTCCAACAAGAGGAACTGCGAGCCATAGCTTTTATCCCTGTGATGAGCCAGGGACAATTGACTGCTGCGCTAAACCTCGCTTCGCATACTCATGACGAAGTTCCTGCCAGCACTCGTTACATGCTTGTGACACTTGCGCTGCAAATAGGCAATGCCTTGATGCGCCTTCGTTCAGACGCCGCGTTGCAGGAGAATGAGTTAAGGCTGAGGACTATTTTCGACACATCCAGCGCGGGAATAATTGTAGTTGATACAGAAGGGCGGATCGCCCAGGCAAACCAGCAGTTAGCCGAGTTGTTTGCATGCCCGCTGGAGGAAATGATAGGCACTCCATATCCAGCTTTTGTTCATCCTGATGAACGCCGAGAGGGAACAAATATCCTGCAAGCGATGCTGGAAAACGGGCTCGATACTATCTATACAGAGCGACATTATCTTCGCAAAGATGGCAGCGATTTCTGGGGATATTTAAATGGCCGCCGCATGGTTGGGTCGAACGGTGAGTTCACGGGTTTGCTGGGTATCATATCAGACATAACCGACCGCAAACGGGCAGAGGAAGAGATTAAGTCAAATCTTGAGGAGTTGAAGAGAGCCAAGACGCTGATTCAACAATCAAATTCGCTGCTTGAGGCAATCATGGCAAGCCCAAATAATATTGTCGTTTTCGCGTTGGACAAAGACTACAGATATCTGGCTTTTAATCAAAATCATAGAAAGACCATGTTGGCCATTTGGGGGGTAGACATCGAAATTGAGGCTAATATGCTTGATTACATTTCAGATATAGCGGACCGCGATAAGGCAAAGCGCAACTTTGATCGAGCCCTGGCAGGCGAGAACTTCGTTATTGTTGAGGCATATGGAGACAACAATCTGCAGCGCCGCTATTATGAAAACCATTACAGCCCCATCAGAGGAGGAGACGCATCCTTCATTGGACTGACAGTATTTCTGTTCGATATTACTGACCGTAAGCGCATGGAGGAAGAGCTGCAAAAAACCAATGAGGATCTGAAAATTGCCATTGAACAGTCCAATGAATTAATCAAGCAGGCCCGTAAGGCCAACGCCGCCAAGAGCGAATTCCTGGCCAACATAAGCCATGAGATCCGTACGCCCTTGAACGGTGTCATCGGTATGATAGGATTGCTGATGGATATGGACCTCAATTCCGAGCAGCGCGAATATGCACAAATCGCTCGTATCAGTGGTGAGACCCTGTTGTCTCTCGTTAATGAAATCCTGGATTTCTCCGCGATCGAAGCCGGCAAAGTGGGGCTGGAAATCCTGGACTTCGACCTTCGCTCTGTGCTGAAGAATACGACTGATTTTTTGTCCATCGACGCTCACAAGAAAGGGCTGAAGCTGGACTGCCGGGTTGAGAGAGAAGTTCCGTCTCTCCTGCGCGGGGACCCAGGAAGGCTGCGCCAGATTCTAGTCAACCTGGGAAGCAATGCAGTGAAGTTTACCGATAAGGGCGAGATCGTCATCCACGTCAGCTTGGAGAGCGCAGATGAAAGAACAGCTACGCTACGCTTCTCAGTTAGCGACACAGGCATCGGCATTCCAGCAAATCGAAAAGAGATTCTCTTCTCACCCTTCACCCAGGCGGACGGCTCCACCAGGCGCAAATACGGCGGAACTGGTTTGGGACTGGCCATCTCCAAGCAATTGGCGGAATTGATGGGTGGAAGGATCGGTGTGGAGAGCATTGAGGGAAAAGGGTCCGTCTTCTGGTTCACTGCCGTGTTTGAGATATCTCCTGCAAGCCAGCTATCTTCCACGGTGGCGCTCAGTGAAATCGAGGGTGAGGGGTCTATGGAGCGCTCTGCAGCCACGCCTGTCATCTCCGAATCCGTTAAGCGCAAAATACGCATCCTTCTGGCAGAGGATAATCCAGTAAACCAGAAAGTGGCGCTGGCCATGCTGAGAAAGATGGGTCACCAGGCGGATGCAGTGGCCAATGGTCAGGAGGCAGTCAATGTGCTGCAGACCGTTCCGTATGACATGGTGCTGATGGACTGCCACATGCCTGAGATGGACGGTTTCGAGGCCACCCGTGCCATTCGCCTGGAAGGATCGAAGGCCCTCAATCCACATATTCCCATCATTGCCTTGACCGCTTCTACCATGGAAAGTGACCGGAAGAAGTGTATTCGAGCAGGAATGAACGATTTTATCGCCAAACCGGTCCTGAAAAGAGAATTGGCAGAAATGCTCGCCAGATGGATGGCAGTAACGAAGGGCGAGGACCTGAAGCCCGAATAGGAATCTAATGACAATTCAAGCATAAATCTTTAAAATTATTGGGTCAGAATTATCGTTCAGGATCACTCAGATGCGATAAGGGATCTTGATGGGCCAGTATGATCAAGACAGCCGTATAAATGTAATTTCTGAATATACGTTTAAAAAATGAAGGGAAGTAATAAGTACTGATAGGCAACTAATAAATAACCAATTGATAGGGAGATAAACTATGTACTCGCGGGCCTCTTGGATAAGATTCATTATCGGACTTCTTCTGATAGCTCTTCTTGTCGCGGGTTCTTTGGCGGCTGAAGAAGAGATGTCCAAGCAAATTCTGATTCTTGCCTCTTATAATCCCGGCTTGAGATGGACCGATTCCGTTGGCAGCGAGATAGAAAATCAATTATCCATATACTATCCCACGGCAGAGTTTTCTTTTGAGTATATGGATACCAAGAAGCAGGCACCCACAAAGGCCCGTCTGGCCGAATTATTGGAATTATATCAAAATAAGTACAAGAATCGCCATTTCGACGTAATCATCTGTTCGGATGACGATGCCTTCCAGTTCCTGCTTAGCAACAGAGATAAGGTGTTTTCCGGTAGCCCGATCGTCTTTTGCGGAGTAAACTTCTTTGAAGACAAGATGCTGGGCGGCAAGAAGGGCTTTACGGGCGTAGTGGAGGCGTTTGATCTGCCAAGTACCCTTTCTCTGATGCTCAAACTTCATCCGAAAACGAAGCAAATCGTTATGGTAAACGACCGGACCACCACCGGCAAGGCCAACAGAGAGGTTATGAACCAGACCCTTCCCCTCTTCGGCAAGAATGTCAGCTTTGTTATCTGGGATAACATGACGGTAGAGGAGCTGCAAAGGAATGCATCTGCCCTGTCGGAGGGCAGTTTGATCCTTCTTCTGAATTACAATCGCGATCGAGAAGGAAAAGTCTTGACTCATGAGGAGAGCGCGTGGCTTCTTCGAAGCTCGAGCCCTGTTCCGATTTATGGGACGCGGGACGTCTACATGGGCTTCGGTGTGCTCGGTGGAGTGATTACCACCGGCCCGGTTCAAGGCAGCCTGGCCGCAGATCTTGCTCTTCGCATTCTGCGAGGCGAATCGGCGGACAAAGTCCCGGTGGCAAAAAAGCTACCAAACTCTTACATATTCGATATGATGGAACTGCGGCGTTTCAATATCAGTCGATCAGACCTTCCGCCGAAAAGCATCATCGTTAATCAGCCGTTTCACTCTCGCGCCGATTTAAGCGGCAAGAACCTGAGCGGCTTGGATCTGTCCGGTACGGACTTGAATCAGTCCGAACTGCAAGGATCAGATCTTCGCGGGACGAACCTGAGCCGATCCTTTTTGATGTATGCCACCATCTTCGACGCCAAGCTTATCGGAGCCAATCTCAGTGGTGTATTCATGCCAGCCGTCGATCTTCACGGTTCCGACCTCTCCCATGCCGATCTCAGAGGTGCCTATTTGCCCATTAACTATTTGGTATACGCAAATTTGACCGGAGCGGATCTATCAGGCTCCTTTATGGATCAGACCATGATGGATAATTCAACTCTGGTCGGTTCCAAGCTGAATGGCGCCAGCTTATGGGCTGTGAAAATTAGCTATGCAAATCTAACAGGAGCAAGTCTCGTAAAAGCGTTCATGGATCGTGCCACCTTCCAGAATTCCCAATTGAATGGTGCGAATCTAACCGGAGCAAGCCTGGTCGGGGCGAATTTGATCAATGCCAACGTCTCCAATGCAGACATCTCCGGGGCAGATATCTCCGAGGCCCGCTGTGGAGGCGCAAATTTTTCTGGCTCCAAGCTGACCAAATCAATATTGGGTTTTACCAACCTAACCCATACAAATCTTCGCATGGCGAACCTCTCAGGCTCGTATCTTGTTGCTTCGAATCTGGATGATTCCGATCTCACGAAAGCGATTCTTACCGACGCGAATCTCGAAAATGCCTTTATGCACCGAGTTCGGCTTGTTGAGGCAAAGCTATCAGGTGCTAGTTTGCCCGGAGTGCGCCTGGACGATTCCAATCTATCTAATTCCGATCTTGAAAATGCCGATCTGACCGGTGCCTCGCTCAGCAGCTGCAATCTGACTGGTGCCAGTCTGAATGGAGCCAGGCTTTTAGGTGCCGATCTTAGCCTTGCGATTCTGGAAGATGCATATATGACCCGGACTAACATGGTAGGTGCCAAAATGAGTTGGGTGGATATGGTCGGCAGCAGTCTCATAAATTGCCAGTTCACCAGAACAGAACTCTTTGGAGCCAACCTTAGTAATTCCGACCTGACCGGCTCGGACTTTACCCGAGCATATTTGGTGAGGGCAAATCTATCGGAATGCACCCTGAAGGACGTAAACTTGGACTATGCCGACCTCACCGGCGCAAAACTGGGAAATGCAGAACTTAGCAATGCCAGACTCAAGAACGTATTTCTAAATGACGCAGACCTATTGGGCGCGGATCTATCAGGATCTTATCTTTCCAGCATGACCCTTGAAAGGACTATTTTGCACAAGGCGAACTTGAGAATGGCCAGCATAATTTCGCTGAACTTTTTGGATACGGATTTCAGCGGTTCCGACCTAAAGGATGCTCGTTTTTTCCAGACTTACATGAATAACACCAACTTTTCTGATGCTGATCTGAGCGGTGCCGTCTTTGATACATCGGCCTTAAAAAACACTGATTTTAGAGGCGCTAACCTGAGTGGTGCCACCTTTGGAACGTCGGCCCTCGAAAATGCTGATTTTAGAGGCGCAAATCTGCTAGGAATCAAGTACGATTCAATAGCACTTAATTTTTTCGCGGTGTCCAAACTCGATGGAGCCAAGATGAGCGCCGATCTGAAAAAAGATCTCGAAAAATTGCGGTCAGGGAAAACGACCTGACTCGCCCTATTTTAGAGCGGGATTATCGCAATCTTACTTGCCAAATGTTCGAGCAGACATGCTAAAACAGATGATCAATGATACGGAAGCAATGCGGCATATCTTGACAAGAACCTTTATCATTTTCTTGGGATCTAATGAGTACGCACTCGTGCAACGTTGAATGGAGCTGGTCTGATGAAATGCGTGTCAATAACAGAGGCTGTAATTTTTTGTGCTGTTCTTTTTGTGGGCTTAGCTGGAGCGGATAATGCAGCGACCGTTAATGACTCTTCGGCAAAATCCGAGCTAAATGTGACTTTGCTCGATTTTGGCCCTGTTGGAGACCACGGCTGGACATACGAGGCTCACATGGGTGCATCCAAAATGGCCCGGAAGCTTTCTTATGTTAACCTCTCCGAGAAAGAGAACGCAGCAGGTCCTAACGCGCCCCAATTATTGAGAGAATACGCCGAAAATGGAGCCAAGCTGATATTCTGTCACAGCTCTGAGTTCAGAAATGCCATCCAAGAAGTAGCTCCTGAATATCCAAATGTCGTTTTCATGTGGGGCGGCGGGACAGAAAAGCTGGCTCCCAACGCAGGAGTTTATTACGAGCGGATTTATGAGGCTCAGTATCTTGCGGGAATCGTGGCAGGAAATATGACCAAGACGGATAAGATCGCCTTTGTTGCAGCCCTCCCCACGTCTCAGGTAATAATCGGCATCAATGCTTTTGCCAAGGGAGTCGCATCATCCAACCCAAACGCTACGGTGTATGTAGAGTGGATCGGAGGCTGGTATGATCCGGAAAAAGAGCGGGCAGTGGCCTTATCACTTATCAATAAAGGGTGCGATATCATAACCCATTGGTCCGATTCCGATGCCACGGGCCAGATCGCTGATGAGATGGGCACTTATTTCATATCTTTCGGCTCAGATGTCGGCAGGTTTTCTCCGCGTGTATATCTCACCGGAGCAATCTGGAACTGGGAACCCATTATGACTGATATCGTAGAATCCGTGCATAATGGGACATGGAGCGCTCATCCCTCGCAGGAATGGTGGTATGGCCTGGCAGAAGGCGGAGTAAGGTTGGCGCCCTTCAGCAAGCTTGTTCCCGGCAATATCAGATCTTTTGTGGACAAGATGCAAGAGGAGATTGTGCAGAAAGAATTGGCGATATTTCCGGGCATGAGCGATGAGGAACTGAAAACAATGTACTATCTCGAACCAAATGTTGCAGGCGAGCTGCCGAAAGCATGAGATTGCGCTACCTCGACACCAGCTTATGTCTGGGGGGTCGTAAGCGTTTTCCTTTTTTTTATAATAATTGATAGCGATTTCCGAGGCCTGGCATGGATGAACTAAGCCGGAGCGCAGCGACCCAGGTGTATGACCCATGTGTATATGTCTCAGTCTGATCTGTTAAAATTTAACCTTTATGTTGTACACAATCGTCTATATGATTCTTAAAGACCTTAGGTGTAACTATGGCCTGGAAGGAAATTATCGCAATAAGTTTGCTCTCGTTGGCAATCCTGCTGGTTCTGCCGACCGCAAGCGCATCGAGCACGTCCCTCTCAGATCTAAAATCCACCGTATCATCCTTCGATGATCCCCGCATGGATTCTGTGGACCTGGCCTTCTATCTGGCCTCCCACGATATCGATGCCACACCCAAAGGCAGCTATGTAGAGGTCGATCTGGATGGCTATATCTACAAGCTGACGCCCAACGGCTCGGCTCCGGGACTGTGCAGCATTGAAGCATGAGGACGCGATCGGCTTTGCCGACATAGCGGAGGGCTGCCTTCCAGGCCATTTCCCTCCTCTGACCCAAGCGAACCATTGACTTTTCGGAACGCCATCTAAAAGCCGTTTTAAAGCACTATCTATTT
>Ga0105092_10000550_pt1 | contig 19524 bp, 10 predicted proteins | sample PPLLak2March2015_FD_87021 | JGI IMG/M metagenome (GOLD analysis project Ga0105092, IMG submission 87021) | Freshwater sediment microbial communities from Prairie Pothole Lake near Jamestown, North Dakota, USA - PPLs Lake P7 Core (1) Depth... | ecosystem: Environmental > Aquatic > Freshwater >... | reverse complement strand
TTGCTGGAGCAGGTCGTCCATCATGGAGGCATACCCCTCGATCAGCGTAATGGGCGTCTTCAGCTCATGTGCTGCGACGGAAATAAAAGCCGATTTGCTTTTATCGACGCGTTCCATGCGGTGCTGCACCTTCTCCATTTCACTGGAGATATGCGCCACACGGGTCTCCATTTCATAACGTGCCACGACTTCGAGCCCATACGTGTAAATTGGAATGACCGCCGCCAGAAGGTCGAGCGCCTGTTGCTTCGTCAGCGTCTCCCGTGCCACTTGAATGGTCAGCGCGATCATGCGGTTGATCAGGAAGGAAATCTGGTAAGGTTCCTCTTCGAGGTCTGTCTCGGTGGAGGATTTCGCCCAGTCGAGCAGAATGGAATCCATCCAGGCTGAGTCGCCCGTGGTGATCGATTGCTGGAGCAGGTCAAAAAACCGTTCCAGCTGTTCTTCGAAATCAGCCCGCACTTCCGCGCCGCGCGCCATCTCCTGACCCACGCGCGTCATCCAGGCGGGGCGGATTTTGGTAAGCACTTTCCGAATGGAAGTCGTTGCGGTTTTCTTTGGCATATCGTTTGTCACGCTGCCCTGCAGACGCGGGAGCTTCGTAAAGCGTGATTTACAAGCGTGACCTATGGTGTCATTTTATCAGGTTGCTTGCTCCGTTGGATGACCCAGGCACGCAATGTCTCTCCCACGGCCTGCAGGCTTTCTGCAGAGACTTTGTCTGGCGTATCCTGGACGGTGTGCCAGTAAGGATAGTCAAAGTCAATAATGTCGATGGCGGTAATACCCGCCTCCAGGAAGGGTGTGTGATCGTCGATCATGGAATGCTTATATTCGGGAATGAACTTGCTTTCGTGTCCCAACTCCCTGGCTACGGCCCAGATTTCGTCCGTCAACTCCGGATTGGAGTTGCGTTCCTTGTAGATGTTCAGGTCCGCGTCGCCGATCATGTCCACGACGATGGCGGCGCGCGGCTGGATGGGATTGTTCTTCACAAACTCGCGCGAGCCCAGGATCCAATCCCAGCCCTGGATGCGCCCGTTGTCTTCGGCGTCGAAGAACACGAGCCAGACGGGAACAGTCTCTTTGGGCAGGGAACGCGCCAGTTCAAGCAAGACAGCGACGCCGGAGGCCCCGTCATTGGCGCCGGGGACAAAGCTGGTATGTTGGGCCGGATCGGGATCATTATCTGCGAACATGCGCGAATCATAATGTGCGCCGATGATGATCTGGGGAGGCTCAGCGCTTCTTTTGGCAACGATGTTTTGGATGGGATGACCTAACGCTTCGGATTCCTGGACTTCGACCTGCCAGCCCGCTTTGACGAGTTCCTCCCCGATCCATTCCTGGACCCGGGCGTGACCCTCCGACCCGGGCACGCGCGCCCCGAACGCGACCTGCGTCTGCACGTCGGCATAAGCGCGCTGACCGTCGAAGATAACGGGGACAGCTTCCGGCTGGGAGCGAAGCGAGTACGCATACCAGACCGCCGCGCCCATGAGCAGGAGCCCAACGATCAGTAAAGAAAATGCTCTGGTTTTTTTCGTCATGCCATTGATCCTGGGCGCAATGGCGCTTCGTCCATGTTCACTCCGCTCAGCGCGAGCGCCAAATCCCCAAGTGCGCGTTCGGCATAGGCTTTGCCGCGTTCGCGCTTTCCGATCTTCGCCGTCGACTCAAGCGGCGGGAGAATTCCGAAGTTGGCTTTCATCGGCTGGAAATCCTTGAGATCTGCATGGGTAACGTAATGACACAACGCGCCGAGCATCGTTGTCTGGGGAAGGGCGATCGGCTCTTCGTGATGATGCAAGCGCGCGGCATTGATGCCGGCCAGTAGTCCCGTCCCGATATTTCCCATGTACCCTTCGACGCCGGTGACCTGACCGGCAAAGAGCAGGTCAGCGCGTGTGATGTGCTGCAGGGTGGGGCGCAGGAGTTTTGGCGAAGCAATAAACGTGTTGCGATGCATTTGCCCGTAGCGCATGAACTCGGCGTTTTCCAGGCCTGGGATCATACGGAACACGCGCTTCTGTTCGGGATATTTGAGGTTGGTTTGGAAGCCCACCAGGTTGTAAAGGCTGCCTGCCAGATTATCCTGGCGGAGCTGCAGGACCGCATATGGACGTTTGCCGGTACGCGGGTCTTTCAGCCCGACGGGCCGCATGGGACCGAACGCCAGCGAATCGACCCCGCGCTCGGCGATGATCTCAATCGGCAGGCAGCCCTCGAAGAAGCGGCCTGCTTTGACGCCGCTTTTGATCGCTTCCTCAAACGAGCGTAACTCGATGCGTTCCGCTTTGAGCAGCGCCTCCACAAACGTATAGTACTCTTGTTTGGTGAAAGGACAGTTGATGTAATCGCCTTCCTCCTGTTCGCCAGCGCCGTAGCGGGAGGCCCGAAAGGCGATATCCATGTTGAGCGAGTCGGCATGGACGACCGGCGCGATGGCGTCAAAGAAGAAGAGCTGCTCCTCACCGCTCAACGCCGCAATGGATTGTGACAACGCAGGGGAGGTGAGCGGCCCGCTGGCAATGATGGTTGGTATACCCGGAATTTCTTTCATTTCCTCGCGAACGATCTCGATGTTCGGATGCTTTTCCATCCGCTCGGTGACGAGGCGCGCGAAGAGTCCGCGATCAACCGCCAGCGCCCCGCCGGCAGGCAGGGAGGCGGTTTCGGCGCATTCGAGCAGCATGGAACCGAGGATACGGAGTTCGTTTTTGAGCACGCCCGAGGCCCGGTCCGGCAGGTTGGAGCCGAGAGAGTTCGAACAAACCAGCTCAGCCAGGTCGTGAGTCTGGTGCGCTCCCGTTTGCACGGAGGGACGCATTTCGTGGAGGCGAACTTTGAGCCCGCGCTGGGCAGCCTGGTAGGCGGCTTCGCTCCCGGCCAGGCCACCGCCGATTACAAGCAAAGTAGTCATTAATTTATTTTACCATTGGGCTTTGTCGAGAATCAGGAGAGGGGGGTCCGCGGATTTACGCTAATCTCCACGAATTGTTTGTAGATTAGCGCCAATTCGCGAAAATTAGCGGACCAAAAGCCTTGTCTCGCAAGGTGACTGTTAACTGCCATTCCATGTCTCTGCTGTATAATTAACCCAGAATGCCTGGTCACATTACGGTCGAGAATCAATTACGAGAAGCCAGCCAACTGACGAATACAGTCTGGGCCGCGCTAGTGGAGCGCGAGGCGGGAAAGTGGCGCGTGCTTGCCAACTACCATCTTGCGAAGAAAACCCATCCTGCACTGGTCAAGTTCCTGAGCAAATCGGAAGTGGATTCCTGGCTGTGCGGCGCGCTGAGTGGCGGACAAAGCCGTTCCGTCTCCCTGCCCTCCGCCAGTAAGCTGGGCGCAGAGCGGCTGCTTGCATTTCCGTTGCCTGAATCCGCACGGGTTGTGTTGGCGGGCGCGGATCACCTGACGAGTGAGGCACAGCGCCTCTGGCGGCTGGTTGTGTCGGGGATGCAAACGGAAGCCTCCACCTCTGATGTGTCCGCTTCCTCATCTGTGGCAGCCTCGCTCCTGGTGCCCGACCTGGACGCAGAAAACCCCTATGATGTGCCGCGCGCGCTGGATCGCGCCCTGGCGTCTTTTGTCCGTCTCATTTCTGTGCAAGGCGGCTGGCTTGCCATTCGACGGGGTGACTCTTTGGAGGTGCACGCCCAGTGGAATGCACCGGCTTGCGCGGATCTCGTACTCACTGTGGAGGCGAACACGATCCTGCGCCGTCTGAGCCGCAACCTGACTCCCATGGTCCTCCCACGCGATGGCCCACTTTGGGAGCAAATTCCGCACAAGGGTTTGAAAGCGAGCACGAAGGTCTGGGCCTGTGTGCCCCTTGTGATCGGGCAGCGCCTGATCGGCGTGCTGACCCTGTGGCGCAGCGCGGCTTTCAAGAGCGACGAGTGGAACCGTCTGACCGACCTGGCGACCCAGGTGGCCCCGGCCATCGAAACGATCATGACGTTCGCAGAAATGGCGGGGCACTTGCGCCGCCTGGGAACGCTGAACGATTTCGCTCTGACGATTTCTTCGGGCCGCAACCTGGACCAGATCGCCCGCCGGATGTTTGCCCTGCTGGCGCGCGCTTTTGGTACGGAACTGATCGTTCTGTATTTGCTCTCCTCCGATGATCGTTTATTGACTGAATATCGCACAGTCGAAGGCAACATGCTGACGACTGTGCAGAGCGCAGATGGTCATAAAATCGCTCCCCTGCTTTCCAGGGAACAAAAAGTCCGCCTGGGCGAGATCGATGCAGATGTACACCTGCCATTGTATGATGAGGTGTCATCGGGTCTGTATGTCCCTTTGAGGTTCCGAGGGCAGACGATTGGCATTCTATGCATCGAAAGCCTCAGAAACGAGGCCTTCGACTTGTATGACGAAAGCCTGATCGTGGTGATCGCCAGTCACCTTGCCAGCCTCGCAGATTACACCCGCCTGCACGAAGAAGCGGAAGGGCGCGCCCGCAACCTGGGGCTGATCCATGAAGTCGTTCAGCAGGTCATCGGCCTGACGGACGCGCACGAAGTGGCTGAGATCACTGCTGACCTGCTGGCGCGCTACTTTGCCTATGAGCTTTGTGCCGTTCTCATCGCAGATGAAAAAGGTGACATGAGCATTGCCGGCTTTGGCGGCACAAGTCAGAACATTGTCAAGCGTGCCATGAAATCGTTCGAATACCCGGTCAGCGGCGGGATTACGGGCATTGTGTTCGAGACCGGCGAGAGCATGGTGGTCAACGATGTATTGCAGGATCATCGTTATCGTTCGATCAAGGGCTGGCAGGCCGGTTCCGAAATGTGCGTGGCGATCCGCGAGGGTGAAAAGATCCTGGGCATTGTGGATGTGCAAAGCAGTTCACAAAACGCCTTCACCCATAATGACTTCATCGCCCTGGAATCACTTGCGGGTATCCTTGCCAGCGTGATCACCAGCGCCGATCAATACCAGCGTTTGCAGGTTACGATCAGTCAGTTGCGCTCCGCCCAGGTGGAGCTGCGCGCCCGCATGGAGGCGCAGCGGGATGCGGAAAACCGTCTTGTCCAGGCGGCGAAACTTGCGGCAGTCGGCGAGATGGCGGCCGGCATTGCCCACGAGTTGAATAATCCCCTGACATCCGTCACCGGCTTTGCGGAATTGGCGCTGGATGCCCTGCCAAAGGACAGCCAGATCCGAAAGGATCTGGAGATCGTGATTCGTGAAGCCGTCCGTGCCCGGGACGTAGTGCGGCGGCTGCTCGATTTTGCGCGGCAGAGTGAGAGCACGCGTGTGAATACATCCCTGAATGAAGTGATCGAAGATGTGGTTGCCTTGAGCCGTCACCTGATCCACACAAGCGGGGTGGAATTGAAGCTCGAGCTCGAAAAGGATTTGCCCTGGGTCCCGGCTGATTCGAATCAGATGAAACAAGTGTTGTTGAACCTGGTGCATAACGCGCTGCAAGCCATGCCTGCGGGCGGCGAGATGAGGATTTCAACCCAATCGGCTTTCCGCGCCGGCCGGGATTGGATCATGGTCACTGTGTTTGATACCGGTGTGGGAATCTCACAATTGGATCTGGGCCGCATCTTCGAACCGTTCTATACCACCAGGGGCGACCAGGGCGGAACGGGCCTGGGACTCTCGGTCACATATGGAATCGTCACAGACCACGGCGGGCAAATCGATGTGGAAAGCGCGCCCGGCGTTGGCTCGAAATTTACGGTATGGTTGCCTCAGTAAAGGAAGCATGGAATCGATCTCTGTCCTCGTTGTAGATGATGAACCCGGCATTGCGTTGTTGTGCAAACGCATTCTGAGCCGGGCCGGTTATGAGGTCATATCCGAAACGGATCCGCGCGCTGCCATCGAGCAGCTTCAGCACACGCATGTGGACCTGCTGCTGGTTGACATCCGCATGCCTGAGGTGGATGGCTTCGATGTGATCTCGCGTGCCCAAATGGTCCAGCCGGATGTTGCCTCTCTGGTCATGACCGGTTTTGGCACCGTCGAAACAGCCATACGTGCTCTGCGTCAGGGCGTGGACGGCTTGTTGTTGAAGCCGTTCAATAAAAGTGAAGAACTGCTCCAGGCGGTGCAGCAGGCATTGGCGGACAACCAGCGCAAACGCGACACCGCGCGGGTCCTGGCACTGCGTCCTCTTTTCAATGTTACGGAAACGCTCTTTGCTGAAACGGACCGTGACAGGCTTCTCGAGCTGATCGTCAGCGCCATCTGTGAACATCTCCATTGTTCCAACGTGGCCTACTATCAGGTGGAGAATGGGAATGTCTCCGTGATCGCACAGCGCGGCAATGTCTTTCAGTTGGATGGCAACAATTTCGCGGCGCAGCTCGTAAGCCGCGTCGATGCAGACGGGGATCCGATGGTGATCAATGCAACCGGCCCGGGGGAGGCGGACGCGCAAGCGCTGCTTTCCACGCTGGGGCTTGGCTCAGCGATCCTGATACCGGTTGCGCGCTCCAATCTGCACTGCGTATTATTTGCCGCTCGCGATGCCGGTGGCGCGGCGCGCCCGTTCCGCGGCTCAGACCTGGAAATGTTCTTTGTCCTGGCCCGCCAGGCTGTGGTTGCTATGGAAAATGCGCGTTTGTATGAAGACCTGCGGGCCTACGTCCGCCGCGTGGAAGAATCGCAGGAAGTGCTCCTGCGGGCTGAAAAGATGGCTGCCGCCGGGCGCCTGACCGCCTCCATTGCTCACGAGGTCAACAATCCATTGCAGTCCGTGCAGAACTGCCTGCATCTGGCAGGGCGGGAGGATATGGAGCCTGAAAAGCGCAGGGAATATCTTGACCTCGCACAGAACGAACTCGAACGTTTGATGAAAACGATGCATCGCATGCTTGATTTTTACCGCCCGGGGGCGGTCAAAGTGGAACAGGTGGATATACTGGAACTGCTGCAGCACGTGCTAAATCTGTCTTCCCAGCAGCTTAGCCAGCGGCGTATCGAGGTGAAGAAGGATCTGCCGGAATCTCTTCCAGCCATTTACGTGGTCAGCGGTCAGATCCAGCAGGTGTTCTTCAACCTGATCCTGAACTCACTGGATGCCATGCCAGGCGGGGGTGAATTAAAAATCAGTGCAAATGCACTTGAACAGGGTATCGAGATCACTTTTCAGGATACAGGTCCCGGAATCCCTGAGAGCCGCCGGAGAGACGTTTTTGAGCCCTTCTTCAGCACGAAAGAAGGCGGGACGGGTCTCGGGCTGACGGTGAGTTACAATATTGTCACTGCGCACGGTGGCACGCTCGATCTTGTGAATGGACACGAGCCTGGTGCCTGTTTTCGATTATTCTTACCCAGTGGAGATAAGCAATGAAGTCGCATATCCTTGTCGTTGATGATGAACCGGTTGCCCGACAGTCGCTGACCGATATTCTTCGCCTGGAAGGATATACTGTGAACTCGGTGCCGAATGGCCAGGCGGCAGTGGAATACATCCGCACACACCCCGTCGAATTGATGATCGTGGACCTCCGCATGCCAGGTATGGATGGATTGGAAGTCGTTCAAGTGGTCAATCAAGTCTCACCGGAGACTGAAGTCGTCCTGTTGACTGCTTTTGGCACAACCGAATCGGCGATCCAGGCGCTGCGCTTGCGCATCCACGATTATTTGCTCAAGCCGGCGCCACCGGCGCAGGTGATGAACAGTGTCAAGAAAGGCCTGGCGCGCCGCGAAGCCCGGCTCAAGTTGCGCAGCGGGCCCTCCGCTTTGAGTGTCGATGAGGGAATGGCAGAGTTCTCGTTGCGCGATGGTACGCACATCGATCTTTCCCGCAGGCAGGTCCGCAAGAACGAGAAGGTCATCCATCTGACTCCCGCAGAGGGGCGTTTGCTGCGTGTGCTGATCGAAAACCCGGGCCGCGTCTATTCGCATCGGGAACTCGTCCTGCTCGTTCAGGGCTATGACACCTCGCAGCGCGAAGCTCCTGAAATTCTGCGCCCCCTGGTGAGCAGGTTGCGACACAAGTTGGAATCCTTCCCCACGCTTTCAGATCAGATTGTCAGTGTGCGCGGTACAGGTTATTTGTATGAAGGGGAAAAGTAGATGACAGGTTGGTAAATTGGTAGTTGGTAAATTGGTAGTTGGTAATTGGTAAATTGGTGATTGGTGGATTCATTTGTGCTTATAAAAGTCTGCTGGGAATTCGGGAGGCTGCAGCCATCCCAGCCACCCATGCGTGTGGGCGGGGTTAGAGGGTGGCGCCTCGAACCAGACCAGCAGAAGGCTGAGGCTCAAACCGGCGGTGCCCATCCACTGCCATGTCGTCAGGACTTCGCCGAGCAGCAGATAGCTGAATAGGACTGCCACGATCAATTCGCCCAGTCCGAGCAGCGCCGTTTGCATACCGCCAATATGTTTCACCCCAAGGAAGAGCAATAGTCTCGAAAAAAAAGTCACTGCCGTGAGCCCGATCACGGGCAGCCAGGGAGCATTTCCCGATGGCAGGCTTCGATCAAAGATGAGATAAGCAGGTACGACGATTAGACTCATGGCAAGCAGGGTGTATACCGTTACAGTGGGTGCAGGGATGTCATAGAGCACGCGTTGATTAATGGGGAGATGCAGCGCATATAAGGCTGCCGCGATCAGCATAAATATCACTCCCCATACATCAATGGTCCCTGCCTGGGTGCTGGTAAGCAAAAATGTCGAAACGATGGCAATGACGATCCTGAGGCCTGTTAATTTCGAAGGGGTCTGTTTATCGAGCTGGAGCCAGAGAGCTACAAAGAATGGATAAAGTGCGTAAAGCATTTGGGCAACACTGGCATTCAACTTGCTCAAACCAATGTAGTAGAAAATGGAACCAACCCCATTGACAGCGCCTGCCAGCAGGCAGCCCAGAAGACCGGCAGGGTAAATATAGAGGATCCGGCGTTTGAAGACTGCGATGATAATTACCAGCAGGAGTGCTGCCATGCTTGTCCGCAGCGCGACAACCGCCAGCGGAGAAAAATTGCCTGCACCCATGGCGGCTTTACCAAAGACCGGCGCCAATCCCAGAAATAAGGCGGAGATCAGTGCAGCATTAATCCCGGTATTTCGACCACTTCTCATATTATGAATACCTGTCAGTCTTACCTGACAATGACGGGCAGCGGGAAGGCCCGTCGTTGTTACTAAAGATCGTCAATGCTCCCGCTTGCCGCGCTCAACGAATAAGTGCACGTACTTCTTCCAGAAACTCATCATTCAGGAAATCGCCTTTCAACATCAGCGATTGGATCTGCCCCTGCAGACGGCTCTTTTCATCCACTGTCAATTCTTTGGCGGTGGCGACGATGACCGGAATATTCGCGGTCTCGGGATTGCTCCGCAAGATATCCAGCACGGCGAAGCCATCCAGCTCAGGCATCATCAGGTCCAGGATCACGAGATCAGGGAGTTCCTTGTTGATGAGTTCGATGGCTTCCTGCCCACTTGTCGCTTCGAAGATCTCGAAATCTCCCTGTGACTGGAGAATCCGCCGGATGAGGCGCCGCGCCTCGGATGTGTCATCCACCACCACAACGCGGGAGAAGCGGTTGGGTGTCACATTGTTGAGCGCGGAGAGCAAACCCTCCTGCGGGGTCAGCGACTGCGCTTCCTTTGCGCCCAGATCCACGTCGCGCGTCCAGCCTTCGCTGAAGAGGAATTGTTCCGCAGGCAGCGTATGCCCGGTGCAATTCACAACAACCGTATCTGTCGACTTGATGATCCCGGCCCGCACAAGTTTAAAAAGTCCGGCGAATCCCACGGCTGCGGCGGGCTCGGCCGAGATGCCCTCCATTTTTGCCAGGACATGCATGGCTCGGAAGGCCTCCTCGTCGCTCACGCTTTCGAATACGCCGTGCGTTTCATTGACTTGCTTGCGCAGCATGACATAGCTTCTGCCCGGATCGCCTGTTGCGAGTGTTTCGATGCGCGTCTTTGGCGAAAGAACCGGTTCTGCCTTCTCGAGTCCCTTCTTCCAACTTTCCACCATGGGAGCACAGCCTGCAGCCTGGATGGACCCCATGGCCGGGATGCGGTCGATCAGGCCGAGTTTCCGAAGTTCACCGAACCCTTTATAGACACCCAGGGGGCCCAACCCGCCGCTGATCGCCTGGATGTACCAATCAGGAGTGCGCCATTTGGGCGATTCGTCAGTTGAACCGGGCGGAGGACCCTGCTGCATGGTCAGTTGTTCGGCGATCTCGAACGCGATGGTCTTCATCGCCTCGACCGCGGTGACGGTCCGCGCGCCCATATCCTGATACAAATTGCGCTGGCGGGCGAATTCGGCCGCGACCTGCTTTGCCTGGTCGTAGGAGCCAGTGATCTTTACGACCTGGCTCCCGTACAAGGCGATTTCACGCATCTTGACCCCGGGAACGAGGCTGGTGACGAACGCCCAGAGCTTGATCCCAGCCCGGGCCGCGTAGGCAGAGAGTGAAATCGCCACATTGCCGGTGGAGGCAGCGACCATTTCCGTGATACCGCCCTCCTTGAGCGCCGCAATAGTGACGGCTGCCTGCCGGTCTTTGAAGGAGGAGGTGGGGCCCTGTCTTTCATCTTTGATGAAGAGATTTGGCAGCCCCAGCATCATGCCCAGATTGGCCGCCTGGATGAGGGGTGTCCCTCCTTCGCCCAGCCGGAGGATGGGATTGGGGTTGCGAATGGGCAACAACTCTCGATAACGCCAGAGATCGAAAGGACGATCCTTGATCTCCGCCGGAAATGTCTTTCCCACTTCCGCCATATCATATTCTGCTTCACGCCATTGGCTATTGCACTGCGGACAATGCATGGAGCTGGGCATGAATGGCGCGGCATGCCCGCAATCCAGGCACCTGATTACAAATGACATATCGTATCCTGTTCGAAGCCCGTCAGTTTATGGACCGAATTGCTTCAATGCATTTTCTATGCTTGCAATTAATTGACCTTCATTGAGCGAGCCTTTGGCGATCAGGCGTTGACCGAAGGTATTCAATTGTTGCTGCTGTTCATTTGTCAACCCCCCGCCGCTGACAACCAGTACCGGGATATCGCGCAAAGCAGGCGATTCACGGAGTTTCTCGAGTATGTTGAAACCATCCATATCCGGCATGAACAAATCAAGGATGATCGCGTGAGGTGTTTGCGTGTTGATCGCTTCCCAGCCTTTGCGGCCGCCCTCCGCCAGGATCGGTTTATATTGGCTGTGTTGTTTGAGAATTTTTTCGATCAGGCGCAGATCGTTCGGATCGTCATCGATCACCAGCACTTCGTGGATGGTTCCATCTTTGTTCAGCCGGTCGAGGGCATGCACCAGGTCCTCTTCCAGAATGGGCTTGACCAGATAATTTGCCGCGCCGAGGCTAAACCCCTTATCAGCCTGTTCCAGGATGGAGCAAATGATAACGGGGAAATCTCGTGTCGCGGGATCAGACTTGAGCTCAGTCAGAACCGACCAGCCATCCTTGCTTGGCATCATGATATCGAGCGTGATCGCAAACGGCTTGATCTTCAGAACCTGTTCTTTGGCTTTCAATGGATCGGTCAGCGGCAGGACATAGTATCCCTGTGGGTTGAGATAACGCTCATATAATCCGATCACCTGCGGGTCATCGTCAATTGCCAGGACAACCTTCTTCCCTTCCGGGATCTGCTCGTCAGGCTGCTGGTAGAGCGGCAGAGTGAACCAGAAGGTGGAACCCTGGCCGACCTCGCTGGTCACACCAATACGGCCTCCATGCAGCTGTACAAGATTTGCACAGATGGAGAGACCCAGTCCCGTACCGCCGGTTTTGCGCGTTGCAGAGCCGTCCACTTGTGAGAACGCCTGGAATAGTTTCTTTTGATCTTCCAGTGAAATCCCGGGTCCGGTATCGATCACATTGATGACGGCTTCCAATTTACCGGTGGGACCCTTTTGGACCAGAGTCTCAACAGTGATCGAGCCTTCATCTGTGAATTTGGCCGCGTTCGCGATCAGGTTGATCAACACTTGTCGGACGCGCATGGTATCTCCACGCACAGTGGGCATGCTCGTTGGAATACGCTGCAGCAACTGGATCGGTTTCTCCTTCACGAGCCCTTTGGCCGTGGATGACATCACACTGTTGGTCATATCTGTAAGGTTCACCTCTTCAAAGTTAAGTTCCATCTTGCCTGCTTCGATGCGTGAAAGATCAAGAATATCGTTGATCAAGCCCAGCAGATGCTGACCGGAGTTGTAAATGGCAGTGAGATCCTGCTGCTGCATCTCGGATATCGGACCATCGATCCCTTTTAGGATCACGCGCGAGAAGCCGATGATGGAGTTCAGAGGTGTTCGCAATTCATGGCTCATATTTGCCAGGAATTGACTTTTCAGAAGATCAATTTCACGCAATTCCTGAATTAATTGTTGTGAAAGCTCATAGGAACGGGCGTTGTCAATCGCGACGGATACCTGGTCGGCCAGTGATTGCAGTACCGAGAGGTCGTCCTGTGTAAAAGCGTGGGTCTGAATCGATTGAATATCAATGACTCCAACGATGCGCAGACCAATGCGCAGGGGTATGGCAACTTCCGAGCGCGTATCCAACAAATAGGGATTGGGTGTATAGAGGGGTTCGAACTGCGTATCGTTGACAAGAATCGGCTCAATGTTTTCAGCCACCCTGCCGATCACGGAATTGGAGCCAACGACGATGGAATGCCTTTGCGCTTTCATCTTCTCGCCCGCTTCCCCGGTAGCCTCGCGGAGGATGACATTGAACCCTGTCTCTTCGATAATATAGATCGCCGCGTAATAAAATCCGAATCGTTCACTGATCAGACTGACGGTTCGTGTGAAGATCGTGTTGAGGTCGAGCGTAGAGGTGACGAGACGCCCGATTTCCGATGAGGCAGCCAGGTAGTCGTTGCGTCGTTTCAGGGCCTCTTCTGAGAGCTTGCGTTCGGTAATATCTTCATGGACAGCCAGGAAGCCCATAATATTTCCACTTTCATCGAGAATTGGGCTGTAGGCTGCTGAAATAGGAATAAATTGGCCGTCTTTTGATTTGTTCGTAATCTCCTGCGAAATGTTTTCACCCGCGAGCAGTGCATCCCACAAGTGTTTGTATTGTTCAGTGGGTGTAAGTCCCGACTGAAGAATACGGGGTGTCTTCCCAATGGCTTCCTCCGATGAAAAGCCATAGACTTTTTCAAATGCCGGATTGATGTATTGAATGGTCCCTTCCAGGTCGGTCACAAAGACCGCATTATTGGAACGATCGATGCCGAGCTTAAATTTCTGGATCTCGCGTTCTGCCCTAAACCGTTCAATCGCACCTGTAACCGGCGGCGCGATAATCGAAAGGATTTCCTGATGTTGTTCGGTGATCCGTATCTTCTGATCATAGGTCTGAATGGCGATCATCCCCGTGACTGCTTGTTTTGATCGCAGAGGCACTCCCAGCCAATCCACACTCAGGGTGCCAACGAGAGTTGCCTGCCCGGATGATTGCAGGTCGGCGAGAATCTCCGGGGTGGCGCGCAATGGTTTGCCCGTTTGGATCACGTAGCTGGTAAGTCCCGTGCCGAGTTTTCGCGGTTTCCAGTCGCCTCCGGATTCGTCCACATGATAGGGGAATGATATGTAACCTGTATTTTGATCATAAAGCGCCACATAAAAGTTTCGAGCTGGAAGCAGGACACTCACCGCGTCATGCACGGTCTTGATCAATTCGTCGATTGTTTTTGAGGTCAGCGCACTCTCAGAGATCTGGGAGATCGCCGTTTGAATCAATTCGTTGATCTTGCGCTCGGTAATGTCTTGTGAGGAGCCAACCACTTTGACAGGCTGGCCCTGTGCATCATGTTCGACTTTGTAAACGGAACTAACCCAGATCACTTTGCCGTCGGCTCTTCGGTAGCGAACTTCTGAGCTTACATCACCGCCGCGTTTTTCATCTATCACATCCTGAGTTATCTGACGAACAATGGGAATATCTTCTTCCAGGATGAACTTGTGCATGAACTCGTCGATGGGGAACTCGTATCCGTTTTCCTGTTCAGCGCTTGTGCCGAGCAGGGAATATAGCTCATCGGTAAGCTTGATCGACTGTTTGCCAGGGTCGATTTCAAAATATCCCAGTCTGGCGATTTGCAAAGCCTCAGAGAGCTGGCCCTGACTGGTCGTAACCTCGTCAAACAGACGGGCATTCTCCAGGGCAACCGAAACCTGCCCTGCAAAAGCGGTCATAAGCTGCAAATCGTGTTGATCGTATGCATGGGGTTCATCGTAGTTCTGTACAGCCATCGCACCCAGGGCTTTCCCACCGCGGCTTAATGGCACGCCCAGGAAAGATTTGGCTGGCAACCCGGCTGTTTCGATTCCCTTTTCTTTCGTCCACTTATCAGTTCCATCGGTGATCAGAATGCTTTCACCGGTCTTGATCATATAAGAAGTGATCCCCTGCCCCATGGGTAAACGGGTGATGTCACGATCAAGTTCGGATTGGGTCACATCTTGAGGGAATACAATTTCATTCGTACTGGCGTCATAGAAGCCAACATAGAAATTTTTTGCATCTATCAGGCCGGCGACGCCGCTGTAAATGGTCTCGACAATTTGGTTGAGATTGAGCTGTGATGACAGGGATTGTGCAAGTTGATTTAAAATCGCCAGTTCTTCAGCCCGCATCTCTGATTCTTTGAACAGACGTGCATTTTGAATGGCAATTGCTGCCTGGCTGGCGATGGTCGTTAAAATATCGTGGTGGTGTTGATCGTATACATCCTCCCTCTGGACGCTTTGCGTGGAAATCATACCAAGCACGCGCTCACCGATCATCAGGGGTACGGCGAGCAGGCTTAGCGAGGGCCGGGGGTCACTGCCCATCGGAATAAAGTCGACGCCCAGGGCTTTCCTGTGCGCGGGTAGATTATTTGGAGCAAATACGGTTTTTTTATTGCGAATGACGTAATCTGCAAAGGTGCGCTTGCCCAATTTACGGGAGGGCCTCTGAATTCGTCTGCCCTCTTCAAAAGCTATGGGAAAAGCGTTTTCCTGATTTTTCTCATCATAGAGAGCGATATAGAAATTGCTCGTATCCATCAAGCGGCTTGTATAGCGGTAGACAACCTCGGCAATTGTAGTGACATCCAACTGGGCTGAGAGTTCGCGGCCCATCTCGTTGAGCACGCTTAACTCCTCGGCACGCGACTGTGTTTCCTGAAAGAGTCTTGCGTTCTCAAGTGCCAATGAAAGCTGATCTGCAACCTGTTTTACCAGTAACTGTTCGTCCTGACTCCATTCGCGCGGCTCGGTCTCATCCATCACCTGTAAGGTTGCCCAGGAGTCCTGACCTGATTGGAATGCCAGAGACATGCTGGAGGTTGCGCCTGCCACCTGGCTCACCATCTCAACGGGCCGCCTGGATTTTGTTGCGGGACTCACTTCATTCGGCGGAAGCGGCTTCGGTTCTGAAGCGCGTTTATGGGACGCGGGCTTGAGTTCCGCAGGTGCCTGTTCAGGTTTTACGTCTTCAAATAGATTCTTAAGCCGCTTGGCGATTGGCTTCTTCTTTGGCATATTCGATCAACTCCTGAGCAAGGATGCGATATTGTTGGGAACCGCGGCTTGCTGGCTTGTATTGCGTGATTGGCACGCCCGCGATGGGGCTTTCACGAAGTTTGGTGTCGATCTCAATGACTGTCGTGAAGACACCCTGGCCAAAGGTGGCCTGCAATTGTTCGAAGATGTTACGGTGGGTGCGGTTGCGCCGGTCCAGCAATGTCACCAGAATCCGGTAGGCGAGATTTGGGTTGCTTTCCTGCCGGACTCGACGAATGGTGCCCATCATATTCCGCAAAGCATACGCGGAGAAGTATTCGGCTTGTGTTGGAATGATGAGCAGATCGGCTGCCGAAAGCGCGTTGAGCGTGATCGCGCCCAGGGCCGGGGGGCAATCGAGCAGGATATGGTCGTAGGGCAGCTCGGCAGAGACGAGAGCGTTGCGAAGCGTCGCCAGGTACTGACTGCGCATCGGCAAAAATTGCTCTGCACTCTCGATCCGGGCACTGGATATGACAATGTCCAGGTTTTTCACCTCGGTTTTGCGAATGGCCGTCTTGACGACTGCATTGTCAACAAGCACACTGGCCGAGGTGATGTCAGCCTCCCCCGCCTCAAATCCCAGTGCAAGACTCAGGTTCGACTGTGGATCCAGATCGATCAGCAGGACGCGATGATCCAGTTCAGCCAACGCCGCGCCCAGTGATAGCGTGGAGGTGGTCTTTGCAACCCCGCCTTTTTCATTTGAGATAGCAGTTATAAATGCCATATTTCCTCTTACTCTCTATGGTGGTTACTCGACCCCTTTGATTGCCTGGGGAATTACTTCTACACGGGTGGCGCCCAAGGCTTTACGCAGTTCTTCGATTGCGGTCTGGATCATGGCTTGCGGATCGTTCATGCTTCGGATCCTGCCCGTGATGTCGGAAACCAACCGTTCGCGTTCCGCGCGTCGGGTCGTTTCCTCGAAGAGGCGGGCATTTTCGGCAGAAAGTGCCACACGTTCGGCGACTGCCTTGATGAGATCAAGTTGATCCTGATTCAATCTGCCTGCGGAGGGAGATTGAACGACGAGATTGCCGATCGTCTCACCGCGCAGTTCGATCGGTACGACAACCTGGCTGACTTCCATCTGTTTGCCTTGACCTTTGCCCCTGGCCGTTTCCGTTAAATTAATGGGTTCATTCAGGGGCGATGTCCCGGTAATGCTGTAGCGATAGCCGACCAGCTTCTGTTCAGTGGACAGACGTCCCCACGCCTCGCGGGTAACCTGTCGGCCGACCGCTTCTGCCTCCGTCAGCGCAATTCTGGTTTCATCAAAAAGGCGGGCATTCTCAATGGCAAGGCTTACCTGGTTTGCCAGCAGGCTGAGCATTTGAATATCTTCATCCCGAAATGCACCAATTTCCCTGCTTTGCACATCCAGTGCGCCCACGATCTGGTTACCACTTCTCAGCGGCAAAGCCATTTCAGAGTGCGTCTCTGGCAGATCCGGGCTATTAAAGTAGACCGGGTCCTTCCCTACATCCATGGCGATGCGCGGCTCCCCGGTGGAAGTGGCGTACCCAACGATGCCCTCTTCACCGACACGCAGGCGATGTTTGCGTTCGATCATTTTGCCGCCGCCCTCACTATTCGCTGCGCTTAAGACTGCATACTGGCGAGGCTCATCGAGCAGGAATACACCAACGTGGTAGAAACCAAATTTTTCGCTGATGACCGTTGTGATTTGCGGCAGAAGCTGCTGCAGGTCGCGCACGGATGATATGGTCTGCATGACCAGCGCCAGCGCCTCAAATTGTGCTGCTCTGCGCCGGACTTGCATGTTGGCATATTCCAGTTCCATGCCGCGCTGCGTAAGCTCAGTTGTTCTCTCTTCGACGCGTTGTTCAAGGGAAGCCTGTAAATTCCTTAACTCCTGGTTCGCTTCCACCTGTGCATGCTCATTTGCTTCGGCTTTTGCACGTGCAATCCTCAGACGCCCGACCAGCAAATTGAGGATGACTGCGCTTAACACGATCATTGCCATGCCAATACTAATGTCATCCCAGCCTGTTTTATAGGCTATAGGGCTCTTGCTGAGCCCGATCTTATCCAGGATGCCCAGAAGCGCAACGGCTGCCACTGCCAGAGGCATGGTAACAACAAGTGCACGTCTGCCTTGTAAAAAGATCGCGATGATAATAATGACAGGATAGGCAATGACCGATATATCATGAATTGTGTTTGTGCTCAATGCGATGACGGTGATTGCCAGAATGAGGGTGATCGGAACCACCACTTTTGCCATGCCAGGGCTTCCACGCAAAACCAGCAGCAGGGCAATCAACTCGAGCACGCTCGCAACAGCGAGTACGAAGACTGTAATCGCCATCGCGCGAGAATTTGCCGTGAGCACTACAATCACAATGGAAAACACGGTCGCGATCAGCGCAAAGATCATGATGTTGCGCGTAAGGCGCAAGAAGTCCGGGTCTTTATCTTCTGATGAAGCAAAAAAACTGCTAATTGCACTCAACATCTACAATCTCCGGTTTCATGATGTCGTCTTATTCTTATTCTGATCGGTCTGGAACTGGATCATAACTTCTGAACCAGGCAGGGCGCGCCCAAGTTCTTCCACGGCGGTTTGTAGAACGTTCCGCATATTGATGGAGGCACTGATCTTGGCGGTGACTGCGCCAATCTTTGCCTCCTTGGATGCCAGGCGCTGTGATTCTTCCAACAATCGGGCGTTTTCCATGGCAATGGCCGAACGCTCGACGATGGCTGTGACGATGTCCAGTTCATCCTGATCCCAGGGGCGGTTATCTGGCGAGCGGATATCCACCGAGCCGATCACCTCGCCACGCAATTCAATCGGGAGGGAGAGGAATGCGCCTCGCGACTTTGTCCTGGATGGATCTGTGCTGCGCGTCTCCTCCTCTTTTTCCTTGCCGTTCTTTCCATAGAGCAGAGTTGCCTTTGCACCTGTGTGGTGGATACCAACAAGATTTTTGTCCTGGGTGTACTGTTGCCAGCCCGTTTGCGCGAACTGCTTTGCAAGTGACTCTGCTTCCCGCAGGGCTTTGCGTGTCTCTTCGAACTGCCGTGCATTCTGGATGGCCACGCTGACTTGATCCACAAGCGTCGATAAAATGCTAATGTCTTCCTGTGTGAACGCGCCCGATTCGGTGCTTTGAACATCGAGGGCGCCGATGATCTCTTCCCCGGCGCGCAGAGGCAGGGCGATCTCGGAACGTGTGTCCGGGAGGTCGGGGCTGTTGAAGAAAACGGCATCCGCGCCCACGTCCAGCGCGACGCGCGGCTGACCGGTCCCGGTCACGTAGCCAACGATGCCGGTCTCACCGACTTTCAGCCGGTGGCCCCGCTTCAGCATATCCTGCCCGCCTTCGCTGTTTGCCGCGCTCAGGATCGCATATTCCTTCGCGGCATCCAGCAGGAAAATCCCGACGTGGTAAAAACGGAATTCACGACTGATCACGGTTGTAATCTGTGTGAGCAACGTATCGATGTCACGGGTGGAACTAACCGTACGCGCGACCTGGGCGATGGACTCAAATTGTTTTGCGCGGCGTTCATTTCTTTCATTGGCAGCTAAAAGCTCCGCTGTGCGTTCCTCAACCATCTGTTCCAGGCCGTCCAGCGTCTGCTGCAGCCGCGAGGTCATTGTGTTGAATGATCGAGCCAGGGTGCCAATTTCATCCCGGGACGCGGCGGACGCCTGCACCGACAGGTCTCCGGCAGCAATCTGAGTTGCGACCTGTGTAAGGCGGTGTATGGGAGCGGCAATGATCTGGCCAAGACCGAGGCTGACTGCAATTGCCATCAGAAACAGGACGAGTAGGATCACGAGTGCAGTTCGGGAAGCGGACCCGATCTGCTGGTCGGTCTGTTTGCGGGCTGCAATGCTTGAGCCCTGCAACTCTGCAACAGGTACGACCAGCCCGATGCTGTACCCATTGGCCGGGATCGGCGCAAAAGACACATACGTCTCCACTCCTCCTACGTCCACG
>Ga0105092_10000549_pt1 | contig 19559 bp, 12 predicted proteins | sample PPLLak2March2015_FD_87021 | JGI IMG/M metagenome (GOLD analysis project Ga0105092, IMG submission 87021) | Freshwater sediment microbial communities from Prairie Pothole Lake near Jamestown, North Dakota, USA - PPLs Lake P7 Core (1) Depth... | ecosystem: Environmental > Aquatic > Freshwater >... | reverse complement strand
CTGGTGACCTATCTCGGCCGCAACAGCGGTGCGAACGGCATGGGCTGGACCTTCTGGTGCTGGAATCCCAACTCCGGCGATACCGGCGGAATCCTCCGGGACGACTGGACGACGGTCAACCAGACCAAACACAACCTTCTGGTGCCGATGCAGTTCCCGCTGGACGGCGGCGGCGGACCGACGAATACGCCCCCTGTGTCAACGTTCACACCGACACGGACTCCCATCGGTCCCACGCTGACCCCAACCCGAACGCCGATTGGCCCAACGATCACTCCGACTCGCACACCCGTAATCACAAACACTCCTGGTCAGCCAGGCAGCTTGCGGGTGCAGGTAATGGCCGGTGGGGTGGATAATAACCAGCAGTCAGGATTCCGATTCAAAGTGCAGAACACCGGCAGCAGCCCGCAAGCCAACATTTCAATCCGTGTGTACTTCACATTGGATGGTTCTCAGGCTGCCTCCAGCTATGTCCTGGAGAAGTGGTGGGATCAGTCCGGTGTCGCGACGGTTTCCGCTCCGACGCTGGTCTCCGGCTCCACCTACTATTTCAACGTCTCGTACGGCACGGCTTCACTGCCTGCAGGCGGCGCCTGGGAATTCCACACTGCCATGCATCTCAGCAACTGGAGCAGTAACTTTAGCAGTGCCAATGACTGGTGGCGTAACACCGGAACGCTGCCGGCCAGTTACAGCGATTGGTCGAGGTTCCCGGCGTATGCAGGCAGCACGCTGGTCTGGGGCAGTATTCCTTAGTGCTCGATCAACATCTCAATAGTAAACAAGAACGGACATGGTTCAAACCATGTCCGTTCTACATTAAGACTCGAAAAGCAAAACTTTTTAATCTAGCGATTTACATAAGGAACATTCGTTATGATCCACTTCCCTGGCCGCCGCTGTTTGACGGCGGTTGGAGACGGATTGACCGGCCCCATCGACTGTGGCTGACTTACCAGGATCTCTGCACAGGTGCGGTCGTCGTCTGCGTTGTATGGGATGGAATTGTTCCAACCCAGCTCAACATTTCTTGCTTTTTTAGCAGTGCATTCGAAAATATCAAAGCGTGCATTCGTGGCAGCCACACGCGCTTCGGATTCGTTTTCCGCCATCACGTACAATACAACTTTTACATGATACAGTTTTTTTCCCATTTCAACTCCTTCTCTAACGTGCAAACATGTAATGAGTTTTTCCCCGGTATGTGACTCAGGCTGAGAAGGGAGACCGTGGGCTGGTGAATGTCCTGACAGTAGTATGAATTATTATAGTGTAGTTTTATGAAGAGTCATGAATTCTTAAGAAACAGAATATTGCTTTGTAGAGAAATAAGCTTGTTTCTTTCCGGTTTCACCAAGAAATAATTGAGGTTGTTGAGTGCAGCCTGATTTGATTCGAAATCTGATCCGATATTCAAGATGATGGATCTTGTGCTTCCCCATTCGTCAACGCCGCCACGGTAATCCTCCGGACGCTCGGCGCCTACACTGTACAAAAATGCAACCCGCAGAGACGGACGTCATCTTGTTGAGTACAACAATATTCACTATACTCGGTTGGGGCGGATGTCTGGCGAGGGTAAAATCGATGTTTCAAGGGAGGATAGCTGCCTCCCGGGGAGAAATCTATGTTCACACAAAATCGTAAATCTGCAGTGGTGAGCCTGGCGCTGGTGGCAGTGTTGATCGCAGGATCATTCGGCGTTCAGCCTGCGCGAGCCGAGACAATGGGTTTTGGCTGGGTACAGGGTGGTAATGGTCTGCCAGACATTGATTATGGAAGAGCACTTGCTTTGGATGAGAGCGGAAATGTATATGATACGGGATTTGTGACGAATGGCCCAGGAAACCAGGATATTTTCATCCGGAAATGGAGTGCCAGCGGAAACCCCATTTGGTCGAATGGTCTAGCGGGGCTCTCCAGTGATATGAGCAGCGCTATCACGCTGGATAGCAATGGAAATGTATATGTCACGGGTTCCTACTCCTCCATGGTTGAGTTCGATCCCGGTAATCCTGCAGCTAATTTGACCAGTGCAGGATTTACTGATGCTTTTCTGATCAAATATGATGCGGGTGGGAACTTCCTCTGGGTGAAAAGCGTGGGTGGAGCGTCCATGGACAGGGGCAGTAATGTAGCGGTGGATGATAACGGCAATGTATATGTTGTCGGTTATTACTCTGATACGGTTGACTTCGATCCGGGCGAGGGCACAAGCAGTTCCACCAGTGCAGGAACGAGGGATGTTTTTCTCAGCAAGTTCGACAGTAACGGGAGCTTCCTATGGGTGAAGAGTGTTGGAGGGGCCTTCGACGATGAGGGGTTCGGCATTGCAATCGATGGGAGTGGAAATATTTTTATGTCAGGCTTTTTCTCCGAAACCGTCGATTTTGACCCGGGACCGGGAACCAGCAACCTGACCAGCGCAGGGGAATTCGACCTGTTTATCAGCAAACTGGACAGCAGTGGAAACTTCGCCTGGGCACAAAGCCTGGGCGGATATTCATCTGATAATGCAGTTGAAATTGTACTGGATGGAAGTGGGAATGCGTATGTGGCAGGCTATTTTAACGGTGGATTTTACGCCGGCACAACTGAATTGATCAGCGCCGGATACTATGACATTCTCATCACGAAATTGGATAGCAGCGGGAATTTCATCTGGGCAAAAGGTATAGGCGGGCCGGGGTATGATTTTGCCTATGGCATTGCAATGGACGACAACGAGGATCTGTACCTCACGGGTGAATTTAGTGACACAGTGGATTTTGACCCGGGAACTGGCACAAGTAACCTGATCAGTGCAGGACTCGGCGACATTTTTATCAGCAAGCTGGATAGCGATGGAAACTTTGTTTGGGCTGAGAGCCTGGGAGGAATAGCAGGCGACGGCGGTGATGGCATCGCTGTGGATGGGAGTGACGGCAATCTCTATCTGGCAGGTTTCTTCTCCGATACGGTAGATTTTGACCCGGGAGCGGGCATCAGTAACTTAACCAGTGGGGGGGACTTTGACCCCTTTATCCTCAAACTTACTCTCACTCCTCATACGCCTCAAATCCTGTACGTCAGGCAGGGCGCAACGGGATTGGGTGATGGCACATCCTGGGAAAATGCCTACACCGATCTGCAGCCTGCTCTTGGCATCGCGGCCCCCGGTGACGAGATCTGGGTCGCGGCGGGAATGTATATGCCAACCTCAGAGGCAGACCGAGCCGCCACATTTCTGCTCGAGAACGGCGTCGCCATTTACGGCGGATTCGACGGGACAGAAACTTCACGCGAGCAGCGCGACCCGGCGGCCCATGTCACCATCCTAAGCGGCGACATCGGCAATAACGACAGCCAGAGGCCGATCATTACCAATCTCACGACAGCAACGGGCAATACTGATAACAGCTATCATGTGGTCACCGGCGCAACCGGCGCCATTCTGGATGGTTTCACTATCACGGCAGGCTATGCCAACAGTGACTTCCCTAATAATTCCGGCGCAGGGATGTATAACAGCAGTGCTGCCCCGACGCTCACCAATGTCACCTTCAGTGGCAATTTCGCGACCGGTCTGGGCGGCGGAGTGTACAACACCTCCAGCAGCCCGCACCTGATGAAGGTCACATTTAACAATAACTCGGCTGCCCTGGGTGGTGGGCTGCTGAACGAGTTGGACAGCAGTCCCACTCTGGAGAACGTAACCTTTAGCGGCAATTCGGCAACTGAGTATGGCGGCGGGATGCTCAATCGTGCTGTCAACAGCAATCCTGTTCTCACCAATGTGACGTTTAGTAACAACTCGGCCACTATCGAGGGTGGCGCGATCGCCAATGCCGGCCATACCATCATCAGGAATAGTATTCTGTGGGGGAATACGGGTGGAGAAATCGTAAACCTGCCTGAAGCTGTTTCCGATGTGACTTACAGCATCGTGCAGGGCGGCTATGCAGACACAGGCAACCTGGATGTCGATCCGCTGCTGGGTTCATTGCAGGACAACGGCGGCTTCACGCAGACCATGGCGCTGGGACCCGGATCGCCCGCCGTCGATGCCGGAGACGATGAGAACTGCCCGGATACCGATCAACGTGACGTGGCGCGGCCGCAGGGCAATCACTGTGACATCGGCGCGCACGAGTCGCAGGTTTGGGTGGTTACAAGTACTACTTACAGCGGCGCGGGTTCCCTGCTTCAGGCGATTGCCGACGCAGTGGACGGCGACACGATCCGGTTCGACCCGTCCCTGGCAGGGCAGACAATCGGGCTTACCTATAACCTGGTGATCGATAAGGACCTGATGATCGATGGATCGGGGTTATCTCCTCAGGTCACGGTGAGCGGCCAGAACCTGGGTCACCTGGAAGTCCCTTACGAGGCGACGGTAACCATCTCCGATCTGATACTGACCAACGGCAATTACGGGATTATGTTGAGAGGCGATCTGACGATTATCAATAGCACATTGAAAAATAATGTGGACTATTCCGGCGGCGCAATCTCCAACTTCAACGGTTCGCTGACCCTGTTGAATTCCACCGTCACACAAAATCTTTCCCACTATCATGGCGGCGCTATTTTTGTGGGCGGGACAGGCACAGCCAGGATTGTCAATAGCACGATTACGCAAAACCAGGCAGTCCATAACGGTGGCGCGATTTACATGCAGGAGAATGCCGCAGTCGAGATTATCAACAGCACCTTCGCCGGGAATAGCGCTCAAGCCGCAAATGAGATTTTGATGACCGGTTCCGGTTCCCTGACTGTGACCAACTCCCTGTTTGCCTGTGCACCGGAGAGTACCAGCTGCTATGATTATCCAGCCGGCTCTCTCACAAGCACAAATAGTATTCTCGGCACTGGCATACTGGCGGATTTTGGACTCAGCCCACTAGCCGATCGTGGAGGTCCTACCCAGACGATGGCATTGCTCCCTGGCTCACCTGCGATTGATGCGGGTGATAATGAGAACTGCCCTGACACCGATCAGCGCGGCATGACGCGTCCCCAGGATGGTAACAACGATGGCAGTGCCATTTGTGACATCGGTGCATTTGAATCCGAACCGGATACAACTCCACCGACGGTGTCTTCCATTGCTGGCGTTGGCGCCGATCATACTTCCGCTGCCAGTGTAGATTTTCTCGTAACCTTCTCCGAACCCGTTAAGGACGTGGATACAGATGATTTCGCGCTGGAGGTTGGAGGCGGGCTCATCGATACCGGCATTACGAATGTGGCTGGCTTCGGCCCGACCCGTACGGTCACAGTCAATACCGGCTTTGAAAATGGCACACTTGGATTGAGTGTGGCGCTTGGTGCAAGCATCAATGATCTGGCCGGGAATTTAATTGATGACCTGCCTTTCAGCAGTGGGACAGTCTATGTGATTGAAAAGCCATTCACGCTCATAGCCCCTGCGAACGGCGAAGCGTTGCTCCATAAACGCCCCGCCTTCGACTGGACGAATGTCGAGGGTGCCAGCGGCTACCGGATTACGGCCTCGACCAGCAGTTCCTTCAGCACTGTACTATGGAAAGCCGACGCGACCGAAAGCGAGTACACTCCCACGGCCGACTTGCCAGGTGGGCGGGTGATCTACTGGCGGGTACGCGCCATGGTGGATGGCGTCTGGGGCGCGTGGTCGGGGGCCTCGAATTTCACGACCCCCAAACCACCTTCCATCCCGGTGCTAACATCTCCCACACACGGTGCTCTCACCAGGGACTACACTCCTTTGCTGAATTGGAGCAACTCCACCCTGCCGACCGAGATCCCCTTCGACCACTATCAGGTGCAGGTGGACATCGAGAAGAGCTTCGCCGACCCGCTGGTGCTGAATGAGGCGACGTCCACTGGCGACATCACAGCCTCGTCCTACACCCCAAACACGGACCTGATACCCAACAGCAGGTATTACTGGCGTGTCCGTTCCTACAACACGGCCGGGCAATACTCCAGCTGGTCGACGGTCTGGGCCTTCAACACGGCCCTCCCGCCGCCAATCCATCTCGCGCCGACAGGTGGGGTGACCGTGACCAGTCGCAGGCCTGCTCTGGGATGGGATGTGGTCGAGGGCGTGGATGGCTATATCATTCAAATCTCGACCAGCGCTAGTTTTGCCACAACCCTGGTGAATACCACTACGACAACCAATGCGTTCACGCCTCTCACCAAGCTGCCGGCCGGTACAACGATCTACTGGCGTGTACGCGCCACAGGCACGAACGGACCCAGTAGGTGGTCCATCCCGGCCTCCTTCCATACACCGTAAGAAGCGGGGACGGAGGGCAACTGGAACGACTGTCGGAGACGTTCATCGTCAACATTCTCCCGTCTCGATAAAAGAACTGAGGCTGTGCAAGACAGCCTCAGTTCCTTAAAACGGCTTTGTGTCCCCTTTCCGCAAGATCACGAATCTTGTGTCTTTTCATTTCTCAGTGCGGCTTCCATAATCTGCTCGACACGCCGCGCCATGCTGGAGGGATCAGGGTGCAGACCTTCGACAAGTAACGCGCTCTCGTAGATCTGCTCGATGATCAGGGTCTGCAACTCTGAGGTGGGGTCCACGTCAAACAGCTTCTTCAGAATGACATGGGATGGGTTCAACTCCAGCACTTTCCTGGGGACCTCATATTCCTTGCCCAGATACTTGTACACTCGCTGTAGTTCGGGATTAAGCGCGCCGTCTGCATCTGCCAGGCGGGCAACGGATTGGGAGAGGCGGTTGCTGGCGCGTACGTCGGTTACGCGCTCGCCCAGCACTTGTTTGAAACGCTCGATCAGCTTACTGAAGTCTGCCTCGGCGATCTGCTCCTGTCCCTCTGTTTCTTTCGGTTTATCGGTGATTTCCGCCTGGGCGACATTCTTGAGTTCAAAATCCTTGTACTTGTGCAGGCCCATCAACATGAACGAGTCCATCGGCTCCGTCCGCAGCAGAACCTCCGTGCCTTGCGCCTGGAAGTAATCCAGGTGAGGGCTGCGCAGGATGGACTTCGGATCATCGCCTGTGATGAAATAAATCTCTTTCTGCTCAGGCTTCATACGCCCGACGTACTCCTCGAGCGAGGACCACACCTCAGGCTGCAGATTGGTCTTGAAGCGCAGCAGCGGATAAATCGATTCGGCGTCCGCCGGGCTGGTTGCCACGCCCTGCTTGAGGTAAACACCAAACTCTTTCCAAAATGTTTGATACTTCTCCACATCCTTTTTAGCGAGAGTCTCGAGCTCCTTCATAACCTGGCCCGTCAGGACCTTTTTCAGACGCGCCATCAACCCGGTCGCCTGGACCGTCTCGCGCGAGACGTTGAGCGGCAGATCCTCCGAGTCCACCACACCCTGCACAAAGCGCAGATGCTCGGGCAGCAGATCCTTGTTGTACTCGTCGATCAAAATATTTCTGGAATAGAGCTTCAGGCCATCTTCCTTACGAAGGGCGAAGACGCCGCGCTCGCTTTTGCCCGGGATAAATAACAACGCATACATCTGGACAGGTGCATCGGTGATGACGTGCGTATGCAATAGCGGGTCTTCAAAATCCAGGGTCAATTGCTTGTAGAAATCTTTATACTGTTCCTCGGTCACATTTTGCTTCGACATGCGCCAGATGGAGGTCTGTTTGTTGACCGGCTGTTTCTCCTCGCCTGCGTAGATCGGGAAACCAATATACTCCGAGTGTTTGTGGATGATGTTCTTCAGGCGATATTCGTCCGCGAACTCCGCTGCATCTTCCTTCAGCTTGATCTCGACCTTCGTGCCGCGTTCGCTCATTTCCGCCGCGCTGACCTGGTAATCGTCCTCGCCGGTCGCGTACCAGCTGACGGCCTTTGCGCGCGGTTTATAGGAACGCGAGGTGACCCGCACCCACTCTGCTACCATGAAAACAGAATAGAACCCGACACCGAACTGGCCGATGACCTGCGTCAGATCGGTGCTTTTCTCTTTGGTGGCTTCGAGGAATTTGCGGGCGCCCGATTGGGCGATCGTGCCCAGGTTCTCGATGACCTCCTCCTTGGTCATGCCCACTCCGGTGTCTTGAATGGTGAGCAAGCGGTTTTCTTTATCCACTTTCAAGTGGATCGCCAACTCAGCCTTTGGGTCGAGCACGTCCTGATTGGTCACCATCTCGAAGCGGAGCCGGTTCAGCGCGTCCGAAGCGTTGGAGAGCAGCTCCCGCAGGAATACCTCACGATCCTTATATAGGGAATGGATCAGGATGTTGAGCAGTTGTTTGGTCTCTGCCTTGAAATGGAAGGACTGGGTTTCTTCTTTGGTTGGAGTTCGATTTGCATCAGCCATGGCGCCTCCTGTAGGATTACCCGTCATTGCGAGCGACCAGAGGAAGCGAAGCAATCTCCTACATGGCGGTGACCATACGTGAGATTGCTTCGGGCTGTCCCGGAAGAACGCCGGGATCTTCGGCGCCCTCGCAATGACGAAAACGTTTCGTCCACATTTTATATCGCACCAATCAAGTTGAGGCAAGAGATTTGTTAGAGAAATATCAGCGGAACACTGCTGGTTGAGTAGGGCGATGAGCGTATCGGGACCAGCAAAGCTACTCGAGATCCAGGGCGCGGCGATGGAGATGAAGTAGTGGCGTAGATAAAGGTGACAGTCACATTCGTGGAGCATACCCCTGGGATCAGGTGACTGTCACCTTTAAATTTAGGTTTTCACGACTTTTCGTTTAACTGATTGCTACGGTGTAACTGTTGGGCTAATGATGAATGTGGGAGTTGGACTACCGGCGGAGCTATCAGCGGTAGGGGTGGAGGTTGCACTCGTTGGGCTGCTCACAGGAGGTAGGAGGGTTGGCATAGTTGATGATGTAGGTGTCAATGTAGGAATCCCGGTTGGCGTGGCGATATTAGGCGCTGGCGGCGGACAGGTTTGGAGCCTGATCGTGAATTGCAGGCAGTCACTGCCTTGACATACATTTAGGTCCAGGGAAGTGTTGCTGGGCGCCCGGCAAAGCACAAGCTGTCGGTCTCGAAACGTCTCCACAGCATTGCAGCCTGTGCTGACATCTGTAGTGGCGGATCCCGGGGCAGTGGGTGTGAGGACCGTAAAGGTCGCCGCTGCCGGGATGTCCAGCAAAGCATGCGTGAATGTATCCATACAGAACTGACATATCGTTGAAGCCGTAATTGGGCCAGTGACGGGTATAACCGGAGTCAATGTTGTAGTTGAAGTGGGCCTCAACGTTGGCGTGGAAGTGCTTGTGGCGATTGTGGCGGTGGAAGTCGGCTGTGCTGTCGCGGTAGGTGATCCTTCCTCCGGGGCACACGCGGCGAACAGGAGCATGAGAGTCAGCGCACCCAATGAAGCTATACGCGAAATCTGTGCCATTCTTTCTTACTCCTCACTTCCTGAGATTCTTAACGGACACGATTGCTCGTATCTGCAAGTTCACAAATCAGGATGTCATTTCCGATCGACTGATCAATGAAAGCAAAGCCTGATCGCTTTACTTTTCGTTGTTGTGTGAGCCGTTCCTATTGCCATTCGATCTGAGCTTTTTGATCAGCTTTGCAGAGACAATGCCGACACCCACCACACCAACCAGAACAGCCAGACCCTGCAGGAGATAAATCGGGACCTTCCTTGGTTCAGGCGGCGTCAGTCCCTGCGGTCCCGCGACCCGGCGAATGCGCCAGAGGGCCCCGGTGCCGATCTGCTGGCGGATGGCGCCGCGCTCCGGCGCGATGTGAATGGTGCCGAAGTCGACGATATACAGATTTCCATCCGGTCCAAACTGGCAGTGGGAGGGTCGCTCGAACCCGCCGTGGTAAAGCTTGGAGGCGGGGCCGGTCGACTTGTTGACCGCAAAATCGAAGACCTGACCGGTCTTCATGTCCACTCGGACCACTTTGAAGCCGGCCGGAACGGTGGCTTTTGTGATCGTTGTTATGGGTGCCAGATCGCCAAAGCAGGCGACAAAGGCATCGCCTTCAAATCCAAACTCGGGATCCCGACAGAAATCAAACCCATTGGAGGCCGCATGAGTTTGAAAAGAGGCGAATGGCCTGGGCGGGTCCGGATTGGGAAACTCAGCCAGCACCGGCTCGCGCCCGTGGCCGCCCTCGCCCCAGTACGGATCATCCAGGCGAATGCCGGAAGCGAAGTCGGGCCAGCCATACCATTCGCCCTCCTTGATCTCATAGAAGTCGTCCGGGTCATCGACGATGTAGCGCACCCCGCGCTCATCCATGCCATGCTCGGTAGCGAACAACTGCCCATCCTCTCGAAACGCGAGCCCGTAGGGATTGCGCAAACCCCAGGCGACGACCTCCAGGTTGCTGCCGTCGAGGTCGCAGCGCAGGATGGAGCCATTACATTTCACCTGGCCCTGGATCACCTGGCCAGGCTGGGTGGGCGTGCCAAACGGGACATACGCGCCCGTTTCTACAGTTTCAAGGATATTTCCCAGGACATTCCGAGCTTTGTAGTTTCGCCCAACCAGCGTTACGTCTTTGGCCGGTACATCGGATACTTCGGGAGTTTTTGGGAGCCACTCGAAGCCAAAATTGTCCGCGCCTACCACACCACAGTTGGTGGCACAGCCCTGACCGAAATAGATCTTTTCATCGGGACCAACGATCGGGTGGTTCGATTGATGGTCGCCTCGCCCTGCCAGACCGGTTACGATCTCTTCCGCTTGCTTATCCGGGCCGATGCGCATCAGGGTATCGGTGTTCATCACATATAGAAAACCCTTGTGCCAGCACGCGCCGGTGACTGCCGCGCCCTTGATCCATTTGTCTTCCGGCAGGGTATAGAACGTCTCCCAGGCGCCGGTCTGCGGATCCACTTTCAGAATGCGCGGGACTGCGTCGATCTTGTGACCTGATTCGATTACATAGCAATACCCCTCCTCATCAAAGGAGCAGTGGACGGGAGTATTGAAGCCGCTTGCCACCACTTCGGCAACATAACCCTCCGGCAGGAGGATGTCTTCCGGCTTATACCCCCGCGGTCCTTCCCTGTGGATCTTGATCTTTTTCAGCAGCGGCAGGATCGGCTGGTACAGATACGACAGCCAATCCGGGATCGTGGGTGCGAATTTTTCTTTTGTTTCCATGGTTCTCTCCAACTTCTTTCAATAGTTTGCCTCTGAGCGGCAATGCACTGGCAAGAAAAGCCAGCGACGCTGCCGCAAACAACACCGAGAATCCCATCCCCGGAGCGATACGCTCGACCCCATCGATGACGGGACCAAACAGACCGGCCGCTGCGGCCGCGCCGGCCGTACTAAAATTTGCCAGTCCGAAAAAGCGCGCCGAATCACTCCTGGGGACCAGATCGGCCAGCAACGCCCAGCTGCCTCCGGCGAAGGCGGCAGACCCAAGCGACATCAACCCGCCGAACAGAAGGATCTGGCCTGTGCTGTCTGCCCAGACCAGCATCAGCGCACTGACGGCGCTGAAAATTGCGCCGGCAACCATGAGCGGTACCCGGCCAATCCGGTCGGCGAGCCATCCGGCCAGCGGAGATGCCAGGATGGTAATGAAAGCCAGCCCGGCGAGCAGGGTCCCGGCTTGTTCGGCTGCCTGGTTCTCAGCTAGCCCCAGACGGCTTGCAACAAACAAGAGCAGGAAACGGCCCGTGCCGTAGATGCCAAGCAAAAAAAGGAAGCGCGCTACGACCAGGCGGACGAACGCTCTGTGCTGCGTCAGGTCCAGGCGGAATATCTCGCGCAAGGGAATAACGGTCGCGTCGACAGCGGCATCTTTATTGGGTTTGTCCTCTTTGGTAAGTAATATCGCCAGAAGATAAGCGACAAGGAGAATCCCCCCGATCGCTCCTACAGCCAGCAATGGCTTGCCGGAGCCCAGGAGTTGTCCGAGGATCACGAAGCCGAGCATTGCCCCCGTTAAATCCATGAAACCTTTCAGGCCGGATGCCAGACCACGGCGCTTTTCATCCACCAGGTCGGGGATTAGACCCTGTTGCCCCGCCTGAGCAATACTGGCTGAAATTTGGATCGCCAGATAACTTATCAAAATGCTAACAATACTTTGAAAGTTGGCAAAAACGAACAAGGATGCCAGGCTGAGAACCAGGCCAACCCCTATGAACCCTTTACGACCAAGCAAAGGTTTTAACCTGTCAGAGAATGCACCTGCCACTGGCTGGATCAGCGCTCCAGCGAACAAGCCAACAAATGTGAGCAGTCCCAGGATGGTTGCTTGATTCCGACCGGCGAGCGTACTCAACTGGAGCGGCAATACAAGTGTATTGACTCCATCGAAGAGTACGCTCAGTGCCAGCCAAAAAACGCTGATACCAAACAGCAGGCGTGTCTGCCTGCCCATATTTACCTGCCTAGCCGCTGGCGGTTCGTTTGGTTGTGCTCGCCGATTCTTCGGTGAGCGAGTTAGGAGCATTAACATTCGCACCCGGGTCCACACCCACGCCGAGGCGGTATACCAGCTCGCCGCCAATCCAGGCCGTGATCAGGGCCAGGGCAAATCCGGCAAATGACAGGATCAATGCCAGGCTGTCAGGGACAAAGTTTGCGTTCCCACCGCGCAGCAGCCAGCTGACGGCAAACAGCACCACGATCACAACGTTGCCGAGGCCATGCCAGAGGCCGATATTTTTTGCGCGTGTATTGTTTGGCAGGGATAACCAATCCATGAACCCGAAGATGGCTGCCAGCAGTCCTCCAACCACCCCGGCCGCGATCATATAGTAGGAAACAGTGGCGAGAATTGGGGTCCCGGTCACTAAATAAATGATATCGAAGATAACCGATGTAGCGAGTAGCCCTATCGGGAATACAATCAGCATGGGGTGAACAGGATGACCAAAAACCTTGGTTTTACTTTCCATAGATATCTCCTTATCAAGTTTGTACTCTAATACTAACGAAAACGAGTTATCCGTACACTAAGGTAATACCCTATTCTGTAGTAGGGAATTACCACAACGGATGGTTGGCCCCGGAGCCAAAATGCCAAACTTAATCCTGCTTAAGCTTGCGCAGCTATCCCGTTTTCCACCTGGCTGCCTCTGCTATAATCGCCAGCATGATCTTGGTTACCGGTGCAACAGGATTTATCGGGCGTGCCCTGGTGCGGCATCTTTCGGAGGAGGGCGAACAAGTCCGTGTGTTGCTGCGGTCTTCGCCAAAATCCCCGCGTTTGCCGCGCGGGGTTCCGGTGGAGGTCGCGGTTGTTAGTTTGAACGATGAGCGGGCCGTCCGAGCCGCCTTGCGCGGTATCGATCAGATCTACCATCTCTCCAGCGCAACCTCAGAAGGGCGGCGTGGCAGCCTGCTCAAAACGGATATCGAAGGGACACGTACGCTGGCGCAGGTTGCGGCCAGCGCGGACATCAAACGGCTGATCTTTTTGAGCCACATCGGTGCGGACCGCGCCTCGGCATTTCCCGTTCAAAAAGCCAAAGGGATCGCTGAAGAGCATATCCGCAAAAGCGGTGTGCCCTATACGATTATCCGGTCATCGGTTGTGTTCGGCCCTGAAGATCGCTTTACAAACAGCCTGTCACAGCTTCTGCGGGTAGCGCCTGGCTTCTTTCCCATTCCGAGCGATGGGCGGACGCTGCTTCAACCGCTCTGGGTGGAAGACCTGGTTACCTGTTTGATCTGGTCTTTGCAGAATCCTGAAATGGTCAATCAGACGTACGAGATTGGCGGCGGCGAATATTTCACGCTGCGTCAGATTCTCGAGATCCTGAAAAACATTACCCACACGCGCCGATTGCTGGTTCCTCTCTCTGCACCTTATATGCGTACCCTCCTGGTCACGCTCGACGCCTTCATCCCTGACTTCAACGTCTCGACCTACTGGCTTGACTACGTCGCGGTCAACCGGACTTGTCCGGTGGACAATATGCCGCGCATTTTCGGACTGATGCCGGCGCGCTTTGGCTACCGCCTGGACTATCTGGCGCGTAAGCCCTGGTATTCAAACCTGACGGAAAAAATACAGAAGGCGTTGCGCCTGCCGCGTTAGCGACTATGACTGCTCCCCTGATCAAAGTACTCGAATCTCCCGAAGACATGGCTTCCGTCGAAGCCCTGCAGCGTGTCGTGTGGCCCGGTAGCGAAACGGAGGTTGTCCCCACACATCTTTTGATCACCGCCGTGCATAACGGCGGTCTTGTGGTCGGCGCATTTCTTGACGATCAACTCGTTGGCTTCGTGTTTGGCTTTCCGGGCATCGAATTTACGCCTGATGGTCCCCGCCCGAAACACTGTTCGCACATGCTGGGTATCCGCCCCGATCAACGGGATTCAGGCATCGGCTTCGCGTTGAAGCGTGCCCAATGGCAGATGGTCCGTCATCAGGGCCTCGATCACATCACGTGGACCTACGATCCGTTGCTCAGCCGGAACGCCTATCTCAATATTGCCAAGCTGGGCGCGGTCTGCGACACCTATCGACGCTCTGAATATGGGGATCTGCGGGATGGGTTGAATGCGGGCCTGCCATCCGACCGTTTTCAGGTGGACTGGTGGATCCATACCCGCCGCGTTGAACGACGGCTTGGGAAACGCCCTCGCCGTCCTCTGAAGCTGGAAAACTTCTCGAAGGCCGCCCTGCAGCCGCTGTACTCGGCTCATGGCGCCGAGGCGCCAGGCTCAGCCGACGGTTGGCTCCGCCCGCCTGAGCATTTTTTTCCCCTGAATGGGAAGCTCGCGCTCGCCGAAGTTCCGTCGGATTTCCTGGCTTTGAAAGAGGCGGATTTTGCCCTGGCGCGGGACTGGCGCTTTTTCTCGCGTGAGCTTTTCGAGACGGCCTTTGCCGCAAGCTATATCGTGACCGACTTTGTTTACGACCAGTCACGCAGTTTTTATGTGCTGGCCCACGGAGACAGCACATTGGAGCCATAACATAGCGCGGCGCTTCGTTTGCGTAGCACTCAGCGCGAGTGTTTTCTAAAACAAACACACCACGCCCGTGGTGTGTTTGTTTGTTGGATACTGTTTAATTAAGGAGGGCAAGGATTTGGAAGGGTTAAGGGCTGCTTCACCTCCGCACATTGGAATTGTCACCACGCTCCTGCGAGTTCATGCCAACAGGATGATACGTCGGCTCATTATAGAGCGGCCGCGAAGCCGCGGCAGGCGTTGGCTTGGGCGCGGGGCGCGGAAATGACTGATTTGGTGTGCGAAGAGGTTCGCTGTGAGCAGGATAGGATGGTTGTCTCTGATACTGTGGAGCTCGATCGCTGGCAAGCGAGAAGAGGCGTTCTCCCGCAATGGAGAAGGTATTGATCAACAGAACGCAGATGATGAGGACCATGGCAGCCACGAAGATCGGTACGACCTTGGTCATGGCTGATGCACCCAGAAGGACCCCTCCCGCTGAATTCTGCTGAAGAACCGCCACAGAGACTCCCCACCAGGTCAGGGTTGCGTTAAAGGCCGCAGCCAGGAACCAGGCGCCAAAGAGGTACCAGACTTCGGCGGGTTCATCGCGGCCCTGTTCAGGCGTGAAAATACGCGCGATGCCGGCAAAATCGATGGCGCAGAAGGCGAGCGCCAGCAACGTCGCCCAGCGTATGGGGCCGAACGCCAGGTCGCCAAGGATGTCACGCAGGGCGAAGAAGGTGCTGGAGTAGTTGAAGATCTCAAATGCTGCCAGGGCGCCGAGAATGATCATTCCAAAAATGGCCCCTCTTTTAAGCGCAGTTCCCCGCAAAAGGGGGATCAGGTTGAAGGAACGTGAGCGGTTCATGGAAGCCTCCGTGGTGGAACACCACAATACAATCAGACACAATCAGCGATGTCTAAATAATAGAACACTTGTTCTAAATTGTCAAGAGGCAATCGTTGGATTTGTATTGCAGAGTCCCCCGTACCTGAAAAGTGACAGTCACCTGTTCGCTACACTTTGCTCCGGTAGCACTTCGTGAAAGTGACTGTCACTTATTTACTCCGTCAAACCCCTGTGTACCACGTCCAATGTCTGCAACGCGGTGAGGTTTCGCCACGGCCAGGCACTCCTCATGCGAACGGGATCGTCGAAAAAGTTGCGCGCGAACGTGAGATGGAAGCCATCGGAACTGAGTCCATGATTGGGCAAAGGTTGCACGGCGGCCCAGTAGTTCCAGAGCGGGAGGTCATAATCATAAGCGATCTGCGCGATGGTTGTATTGATGCCATGGTCGCCTTCGAGGTTGTCCGCCTTGGTGGCAATGATCGGCACGGCGCCGGTTTCAAGGATCCGCTCGATCACGCGGCGCATGTATTTGTCGTATTCCTCTTCGGGCTTTTCAGACCACCAGGTCTCCATGCTGACGAAGACCACCGATGGCTTCCAAACCCGCAGCTCACAATCGAGCGGCGATTCGTTTGGATTGCAGGACTTCGGGTCCGCGCGCAAAGGCGACAGGATCGCGGCGACGTTGAAACCGCCTTTGACTGCCAGGCTTGTGCGCGAGTAGGAGCCCTGGTAATAATCGATGGTCGGCTGGAGATAAGCATGCTCCTCGCCGAGACTGAACTCACCCGGCTTCTCGAATACCGCCAGAAAATAGGACGAGACATTTTGACAATCTCCGATGATGGAGAAACGTTTCGGATCATTGCCCATTTCCAATCCACGTTGATACACCTCACGCATGGAATCGCTGATGCCCGCGGGCACAGCCGGCATTTGCATCCAGGCGCCTGCCTCGAGGGGAGGCTTGGGCATAACCGTTGCCGCGGGCGCCGCCGTATCTGTCACAGGGAGATCGGTCGCCTGAATAACGGGATCCGCTGGCGGCTGAGTCTCCTGCGGGGATGATATCTGAGATAGTTCACTTGTCGCAGTCAAGACAGCCTGGGTTGGCGCTTGTCCCTGTGTGCAGGCAGCGAGCAGGCTTGCAATGAGCAAGAGATAAAAGTATTTGAGTTTCATATTCCTATTGGCACGTCGTTTGAATAGCTTCCGCGACCTTATCCGTCAGTATGGCTTCACCTTGCGGCGTGAGATGGACACCACTGTTCGTAAACTCCGTCATGGGGGCAAGATCCCAAAAGTCGAAATAGTTCCATTCGTGTTCTGCGCTGCGCTCGAGGAGCATCTGGCGGTGCTCGTTGTAGGCCCAGCGCGGGTAGAGGAAATTATAGCGGATGTCACTGTTGGCACCGTTGCTGATCAGGATAGGTTCGTTGATCAGGATCGTCGGCACAGATGGGGCGGACATGCCCGCTTCGAGCACATCGAACGCCAGGGACTCCCGCAGGGAAGGGAGATCCTCTGAAGTCAGACCATGGAATTCGTCACTGGGCTCGAGATCGATCTGGGCACGCACATAGTCTTTCGGATAGACTTGATCGATGCCGGTGGCTGCCCACAGCGCGCCATAAATTTGCAGGCGCAGGATATCGGCGACCGCCCGCCGCTGCCCCACGAACGTCTGGTCCCATTTCGACAGCTCCACCAGCTCCGGGTCATGCGGATCCGCCGACAGGTCGTAGCGCTCGATCAACCCACGGACGCGCTCTGCATTGTTGGCAACGAGAGGCGAGGTGAGTTGTCTCTCGTTGGGGAAGGATTCGAGCGTTGTGAGCCAGACGACCATGTCAGGCTGGTATTGAAGAGCATGATCCAGCAGCATCAATTCCTTGAGGAGGGACAGGGTCGGGTAACCCAGGTTGTAGGCATGGACCGTTTTGCCGCAAGCCTCCACCGCATTGGCATTGAGCTGCCCGGCGAGCGTTTCCTCCGGCCTGAGCAGTGTACCCCAGACAGATGAATCGCCGATGAGCAAAACCCGATACTCATCCGGACCTTTCTCTGTCCCAGCGATAACGTGGGAGGCGAACATGGCATCGATATCAAAGGGACTCACGCTATAAGACTCGCGAACCTCGCCATAGGGCAGGCGCTCGCGCCCGGGAAAGATGGAATTATATAAAGAGAACTTTCCGAGAGGAAGATCTCCTAAAAACGGAAATGCGAAATTGAACAACGCAAAAAGCAGGATCGCTTTTGCGAGGACTGGGAAGAGGCGGATGCGGGGGTTGGCTGGTTCCATAATTACTTCTGCAGGTCGGGCTTGCAGCCCGGCGCACTACATACCAAACAATTTCAAAAATACCTGCCAGGAGCGTGTTGGCTCACTGAGCGCGAAAAAGACCCAGCCCAGCGCAACGAAATGAAAGGTCAGTACGATACCACCGATCTGCAGCCCGGATTGGAGGCGCCGGTTTTGCTGCCAGTCTGGATGGCGGGTGCGGAGAAAGTCGCTCCAGCGGTTGTGGATGAAGAGGCCGGCCCCGTGCCAGAGGCCCCAGAGGACAAAGTTGAGAGTGACGCCGTGCCATAAACCGATCAGTAACATGGTTGCCAGCTGGCCGACCAGGATCATCGTCCAGGCAGGGATGCTTTTGAACCTGCGCATCCAGCGATTGAACGGATTAAAGAAATAGTTGCGGATCCACTGGGTAAGCGTTATATGCCAGCTGTTCCAGAATTGGGTAAGGTTGGGTTTGAGGTAGGGTGCCGCGAAATTTTCAGGGAGTTTGATGCCGGCTAGGAGAGCGATGCCAATGGCGATATCCGTGTAACCGCTGAAGTCGAAGTAGATCTGAAACGCGTAGGCGTAGACGAGGACCCACATCCAGCCGGCGGTGCGGACTTGCGTTGCAAGCAAATCGTTCAATGCGATCAATGCCAGGGTATCTGCAACCACGAATTTCTTGAATAATCCAATGGCAATGCGCTGACCTGCCAGTAGCGCTTCGTCCCGGGTGAGGGCAAAATCCTTTCGCAAGTCTCCTGCAAAACGTTCGGCGCGGTCGATGGGACCAGCTGCCAGCGCGGGGAAGAACACAACGTAGGTGGCGAATTCAGCCAGCGATAGCTCGGGCAGGCGTCCGGCCTGTTGGTCCCGCTCGCTTCCGGAAAGGGGGAATTGAGGCGAGCGGGATTTGTCGCGCAGAACATGGATGAGACGAAATGCAATATAGGAAAAGCCGAGCCAGCGCAGGTCTGTGGAGGCGGCAGTCTCGATCGAACGGTTCGTCAGCGTCCGTAAAAAGATACTTGTTTGCAGCGCAAGCGCCGGAGTCTTAAGAATAACCAGAACGACGACCAGGAAAACGATCACGGCGGAAAGGATCCACACAAAGCGGCGCGACAGCCAGACCGTCAACGTGACCGCAATTGCCAGCGCAATGACAAAGGACAAAAAGATCACAAATCGCGGAGGTGCCGCGGCTGTGAAGATGGGTTCCGGTAGAAAATAGCGGGAAAGAGCGATGAGGGCTGGCAGCCCTGCGATCAGCAGCAATGCAATCAGATTTTGAGATGAGCGCCACGACGAGGATCTGGCGCCATTCGAGGACGTGATAAACCAGGTCAGGACGACAAGTGCCAGGGTAAGCGAGGGCAGCCAGAAATCAAAAGAACGCAGCGGGATGAGAGGCTGAAACCAATAAACTGCCAGGATGCTGAACGCCAGCAGAAGGTAGGTGCGCGCGGTCTGCGCGAAACGCGTCCACACTGCCGCTCCGCGGCGTGCTGCGCTTGTCAGGACGCCGATCAGCAACGAGGTCAGGATGGAAGCGCCGACTTGAAGAAGTCCCATTAGCTGCCTTG
>Ga0105092_10000548_pt1 | contig 19588 bp, 19 predicted proteins | sample PPLLak2March2015_FD_87021 | JGI IMG/M metagenome (GOLD analysis project Ga0105092, IMG submission 87021) | Freshwater sediment microbial communities from Prairie Pothole Lake near Jamestown, North Dakota, USA - PPLs Lake P7 Core (1) Depth... | ecosystem: Environmental > Aquatic > Freshwater >... | reverse complement strand
TTGATAAAAAGCTGCTCCTGATGGGTGAAAATATCCTATCTGCTGAGGTTCACCAGGTATCATCCGAAAGCTCGGATTTAAGCTTTGATGGGAGACTGACGTTGACCGGGAGACAGGATCTGCAAACGGAAATAAAAATATCTCCGGAGATCGTTCTGAATCTATCGTCATCAGCCCATTGCAAGGCATTTTTTGATACCCTGGCTGCATTACAGCACGTCTATATCAATGAGTTCTGTACCAAAAATTCGATGATCCCTGATGAATCCGGAGAATGGGATGACTGGATCGAATTGTACAATGCCGGAGAAGACACTGTGAATCTCAGCGGATTATATATGACCAATTCACTCTTAGCGCCACTTGCTTATAAAATACCGCCGGCAAGGGAATCAGAGACCGAATTGCTACCGGGTGAATATATCTTATTGTGGGCTGACGGCCAGCCGGAAGATGGTACCCTGCACCTTGATTTCAATCTTGAGAAAAGCGGAGGAGAAATTGCTATTGTGCAATTGGTGCATGGCAATCCTGTAATTCTCGATTCGGTCAGATACACCCAGCAATATACAAACTTCTCGTATGGACGATACGGTGATGGAACTTCACGCTGGTTTATCCTCTCAGGTATGACACCGGGAGAATCAAATTTATATACCTACCTGCCCGGATTACCTGTTGAAAATGAAATAGAAATTTTCCCTAATCCGTCAAGCGATTATATAAAAATTCGTTTGACTGAACCGGATGCCAATGATATTGACATCTCAATCATTGATCAGTTGGGCAGGGTAAAACTTCAACAGTCAATTGACGGAAATGGCGGGCATCTTGATGTTTCTGACCTGCCACCGGGAATCTATATACTGCGTGTTAATCGAGCCAATTGCAATTCTGTCCATAAATTGATAAAATTGTAACAAACCAACCATGATCCTGAGAATCATCGGAAAGGTGCTTTTATAGGATGGCTTCCGTCGCTGGTCTGTCTACCGATATTTAATTCTACGGGATTCCATGTAAATCGTAAATCGTAAATCGTCCCTTGTCCCTTGTCATTTGTCACTCATTCGTAAATTTTTTTTACATTTACGATTCATAAGAAATTCCCAATGCCCCAAAAAGTACTTGTAGTATACTATTCGCAAACCGGACAGTTGCGGGAGATAGTTAATTCCATTATGTCACCCTTGAAGGCCAGTGGCGAAATTACCCTCTCATATGAAGAAATCAAGCCTAAAATACCCTTTCCCTATCCATGGACTTCGGATGAATTTTTCCAGGCCATGCCTGAATCGGTAAGGGGTATACCTTGTGAGCTCCAGCCATTGTCACTGAACGGACAGGAACATTTTGACCTGGTCATTGTTGCCTGGCAGCCCTGGTACCTGTCTCCTTCTATCCCGATCCATGCGTTTTTTCAGCATGAAACAGCAAAAAAACTATTGTCAGGAAAACCTGTCATTACAATCATCGGAAGTCGGAACATGTGGATTATGGCCCATGAAAGGATAAGGGAATATTTAAGATCAATGCAGGCCAGGCTTGTGGGGAACATTGTATTATATGATAAAGCGCCCAACCTGCTTAGCGTGGTTTCAATCATCCATTGGCTTTTTACAGGAGAGAAGGGACGGTATTTACAAATCATTCCCCCTGCAGGTGTTTCTGATGAAGACATTAAAAATTCATCAAAATTTGGAGATATTATCCTCGATTCAATCAACCGGAATGACCTGGAACATCTCAGACCATCTCTTGTGAAAGCAGGTGCGGTGGATATACTGCCTTCACTGGTGATGCTTGAAAAAAGGGGAAAGATCTTTTTCCGTATATGGGCTGCCTTTATCCTGAAAAAGGGTACTTATGGCGATCCGGCACGGATAGTCAGGATCAGACTTTTCAAATACTATCTTCTGACCGTAATTTATTTAGTCTCCCCTTTTGCCAGCCTGTTGTACTATATTCTTAAACCATTTAGGAAGAAAGCCATCAAAAAACAGATATCTTTATATCAATCGTTATAGGCTGGTATAGATGTTTTTTTTAGTTTTGTTCTTTTTTTAGAGGTTCCGGCCAGAAAAACCTATATATTTTAATTTTTTTATGTCCAACGAAGTTTTTATTACGGGCATCACCAAGTATTTGCCGAATAATCCCGTTTCAAATGATGAAATGGAAGATTATCTGGGAATGATCAACAACAGGCCATCGAAGGCCAGAAGAATCGTGTTGAGAAATAACGGGATAACTAGTCGTTATTATTCGTTTGAGAAGGGAGGTAAGCCCACCCACACTTGCGCTGAGCTTGCTGCCGAATCAGTAAAAATGCTTTTTCCTGATCACATAAAAAAGGAGGATGTTCAGCTCCTGGCATGCGGAACTGCTTCACCTGACCAGGTTATGCCTTCACATGCTTCCATGGTACATGGGCTCCTTGATATTCCATCCATTGAAATTGCTTCATTTGCCGGATCCTGTTGCGCGAGCATGCAGGCCTTAAAATTCGGTTACCTGTCCGTTTTATCCGGCAATACAAAAAATGCAGTTTGCACCGCTTCTGAAATTCTCGCTCAATGGATGCAGGCCAAATACTTTGAAAAGGAAAATGAGAATGAAAGCAAGCTGAAAGAAAACCCGCTTCTGGCATTTGAAAAGGAGTTTCTTCGCTGGATGCTTTCGGATGGCGCCGGTGCAGTGCTTCTCGAACCGGCTCCGGCTGGCAGATTGCCCTTGAAGGTGGAGTGGATTGACATCAGATCCTATGCCAATATTATGGAAACATGTATGTACTCCGGTGGCGAAAAAAATGAAGAAGGAAAATTCCAGGGCTGGTGCAGATTTGAGGCGGAGGATTGGCTTAACAAATCACTCTTTTCACTAAAACAGGATACCCGCATGCTGGGCAACCATATAATCCAGCTGGGGGGTAAATTCCTGAAAGATATTATTACTGACAGGAACCTGGATATCAGTACGGTGGATTACTTTTTGCCGCATCTTTCCTCTTAATATTTCAGGGAACATATATTTAATGAATTGAAAATACTTGACATTGATATCCCTAAGGAGAAGTGGTTTACGAATCTTTCAACAGTGGGGAATGTAGCTTCGGTTTCTTTTATTTTAATGTTGGATGGACTTCTCCAGGCCCATAAACTTAGAAAAGGTCAGAAAATCCTTATACAGGTGCCTGAAAGTGCGCGATTTACCTATGCCTATGCATTGCTAACGGTTTGTTGAAAGTACCGGCTTATGAAATTTGATGAGGTCCCCCAGGATGAAGCCTTTCTGAAAGAGGGCAAGATCCGCGATGTGTGTTATGTAGTTGACAAGGAAGGGCATTACGTACGTGCCCTCAGCAAGGGATGGACACCTAAGAATGAGGCAATCAGGCTGGCGTGGCACGAAATACATGAGCATGCCGAAGAAACACGTCTGAAGGTAATGGCCGGGAAGTTAAGTCCCATTGCCTTATACATGGAACTCAATATTATGGACCTGCCCCTGTTGGCTAATTTTATGGAATTACCAAAATGGAGGGTCAGAAGACATCTTCGGATGAAGGGATTTAAAAGACTTACGAATGAGATGCTTTCAAAATATGCTGAGGCCATGAACATAACAGTCGCGGAATTGGTTGATTTAGAAAGAATAAGGGGGATGGTGATTGCACATGAAGATTGATTTTCAACATAACCAGGCTGCGCATTGTGAAAATGGCGTCACATCCAACCTGCTTCAGTTTTATGGTATAACCCTCAGCGAGCCCATGATCTTTGGCATGGGATCGGGTTATTTCTTCTCGCACATGCCATTTATCAAATTAAACGGTATGTCCGTTACCTCATTTCGTGTTTGGCCGGGATGGATCTTTAAAAGGGTAACCCATCGCCTGGGTATTCATGTGCGACGCAAGAAATATACCAATCCCGATAAGGCAATGCAGGAGTTAGATGAGCTCCTTGCCAAGGGACAGCCGGTAGGTATGCTGGTTGGCGTTTTTCACCTTCCGTATTTTCCCAGGGAATACAGATTTCATTTTAATGCACACAATATTACCGTATTTGGCAAAGAGGGAGACCGTTATTTTGTCAGCGATCCGGTAATGGAAAACGTTGAAACGCTGTCGTATGAAGAATTAAAGAAAGTACGTTTCGCAAGAGGGACTTATCCTCCCAGGGGCAGAATGTATTATATTGATAAAGTTCCGGCCCAGCCGGAACTCCGTCCTGCCATTGTCAAAGGTATCCGGAAAACAGCCAGTGATATGCTGACAATACCCCTGCCCATGTTTGGCATCGATGGTATACGGTATCTGGCCAAAAACCTGCGTAAATGGCCTGTAAAAATGGGTGCAAAACTAGCTGCACTCAATCTGGCACAGGTAATCCGCATGCTGGAAGAAATCGGTACAGGAGGGGCAGGATTCAGGTTCATCTATGCCGCATTTTTGCAGGAATGCGCTGAAATTCTCAATCAACCTCTTTTAAACGAAGCATCGGTTGAAATGACTGCCATTGGGGATGCCTGGCGTAATTTTGCCTGGCAGGCCGCTCGTTGTTTCAAAAACAGGGACAATGGGGCAATAACCTATGACCAGCTGGCCGACTTGCTGATGGACATCGCCGACCAGGAACAGAAAGTTTTCAGCAAACTCAGGACCATGGAGCTATGAGCCAGACAATGCAATCGATTGATATTAAAAATCTTACCAAATATTATAGGGGAAACGAAAAGCCTGCTATCGACAGGGTTACCCTGGGCATAACAGAAGGTCATATATTTGGATTGCTTGGCCCCAATGGCGCAGGAAAAACTACCATGATCCGGATATTATGCGGATTGCTTACACCTACAGAAGGACAGATTACAATTGGGGGGTACTCCCTGAAAAGTGAACTGGCTGAAATAAGGAAGATTATCGGTGTGGTTCCCCAGGAAATTGCCTTGTATCAAAGCCTCACAGCCCATGAGAACCTGGCAGTTTACGGGGGGATATATGGTCTGCGCGGAGCGCGTTTAACTGATAGAATCGATGAGCAGCTTCAGAAATTTGGATTGGAAAAAAGCAGAAACGTTCAGGTAGGTCGATTCTCAGGCGGAATGAAAAGAAGGCTTAACCTGATTGTAGGTTTGATGCATAATCCCCGCATTTTGTTTCTGGATGAACCCACCGTAGGGGTTGATGTACAGTCAAAAAACGTGATCATCGAAAGTTTGAAGGATATCAACCAGGCTGGCACAACCATCATATATACATCGCATTATCTTGAAGAGGCTGAAGTTCTCTGTACATCCCTGGCCATTATAGATGAAGGTCGCATCATAACACAGGGTAGCCTGGATGAGATCAAAAAAGAAAATAACTCCACCGCAAAGCTTGAGGATATTTTCCTCCAGTTGACGGGAAAAAGCTTGAGGGACTAATCATGCGTATCCTTTTCCGTCTGGCATATAAAGATTACCTGGTGATTGTAAGGGACAGGGGTGGACTGGCCATGCTGTTCCTGATGCCCCTTGCGCTGGTACTGATCATGACCAGCCTGCAGGACACAACTTTCAGGGCAATCAACGAAAGCGGGATTAAGCTGGTGATCCTGAACGGGGACCAGGATTCGCTTGGTACAGCTATTGAGCAGGAGATCATCCGGTCGAATTTTTTTAATGTAAGGCATGAAATTGATAATAAACCGCCTACGGAAAAGACAATACGTGATGCGGTCGCCACAGGTAAATTCCAGATCGGCATGATTATTCCCGCCGGAGCCACCCAACATATCCGCGACCAGGTGAAAAACAATGTAGCCAGCCTGTTTTCAGGCGATTCAGTTGAGCTACCCCCTGCGGATTCATTAATTATCAGGATGTATGTAGATCCCGCCACCAAGAATTCCATGCGGTCTACCCTCCAGGGTTCGATCCGGGAATTTGCGGCCCGGGTGGAATCCCAGATCATCCTAAATGAACTCACACGGGAGATCAACAACCATCTGATGGTACCGGTGGCCAATTTGAACCGGATGAACAGGGAAACGGTCATTTACAAAGAAGAATATGTGGCAAGGGGAGATAAAAATGCCATCCCCAATTCAGCCCAGCATAATGTCCCGGCCTGGACACTGTTTGCCATGTTCTTTATCGTTATTCCCTTTGCCAGCGCCATGATCAAGGAAAAGGAAGATGGAAGCCTGTCACGGTTGCTGACCATGCCGGGTTCTTATGCTACGATCATGTTCAGCAAGATACTGGTTTACCTCGTTGTTTGTTACCTGCAATTTATTTCAATCATGATGATGGGTGTATACCTTTTTCCACTATTCGGACTCCCTGCACTGGAAATTGCCGGTAAAATGACCAGCCTGACTGTCATTGCCTTCGCTGCTGCCCTGGCTGCAATAGGTTACGGCATATCCGTTGGAACTATTGCCCGTACACACCAGCAAGCCGCGATTTTTGGTTCCATTTCGGTAGTAATACTTGCAGCAGTCGGAGGAATTTGGGTGCCGGTTTTCATGATGCCTCCGTTCTTCAGGGTTTTTAGTTCTGCTTCTCCAATGAATTGGGGACTGAATGGCTTTTATGATATCCTTGTTAGAAATGCCAGCCTGACTGATGTGTTGCCTTATGGCATTTGGTTGATTCTTTTTTCACTGTTTTGTGTTTTAATATCATTGTATTACCACAAGTTCAGGAAGGAATTTGCATAGACGTTGGATCAACCACATAGAAATTCAAATACACGTTGAACCGAACCATTAGATTTTATAACTTGCGCAATGCATTTTTATAAGGTATATAAAGTTAAATATAAACCAACCAGTATAATACTTGTTAAGGATATACTGGTATGTAATTGATTATTATGGAAGAACTTATTGTGCAACTTAAAAGTGATATCATTGAAGCACTTTCATTGGAAGATGTTGTTCCCGGTGATTTTGATGCAGATACCCCTTTGTTTGTTGAAGGACTTGGTTTGGATTCAATCGATGCACTCGAATTGATCCTTCTCATGGAAAGAAAATACGGGGTGAAAATTGAAGATCCCAAGGAACGAAGAAATGTATTGCGCAATGTAAGAGCTATGGCAGAATGTATTACAGTACACCGAAATAACCTTAATTAATGAGTCAAAGGGTTTTTGTCACCGGAGTGGGCATAATCTCTGCTATCGGGAATGGCACCGGAGAAACCTTTACATCAATAAAAAGCCTTACCTCAGGAATCGGGAAACTGTCGCTTTTCGAATCAATACATGGTCACATACCCGTTGCGGAAGTGAAATTTACCCACACGCAACTGGCTGAAATGGCAGGAAGGGCAAATGATTACATTCATTATAGCCGAAATTCACTGCTGGCCCTGATTGCAGCCAAAGAAGCGCTTGCTTCTGCTCACTGGAACAGGGACAGGGATTTGATGTCGGGTGCAGTGCTTGCTACCACGGTGGGAGGAATGGATCTCAATGAACAGTATTATAAGTCACTGTTACACGACAATTCGCATAAGGATGTCATCATGCAGCTTGACAGCGCGGATTGTACGGAGAAAGTAGCATTTATGGCAGGCATCAGGCATCATGTAACAACAATATCCACAGCCTGTTCGTCGTCAGCCAACTCAATTATGCTGGGTGCCAGGCTTATCCGGAATAACCGGTTGCAACGTGCAGTGGTAGGCGGAACAGATGCGCTTACCCGTTTTACATTAAATGGCTTTTTTGCCCTCGAGATATTATCCATTACGGGTTGCAGGCCTTTCGACCGGGAACGGAACGGTCTGACAATTGGAGAAGCTGCAGCTGTCATGATCCTGGAATCAGAAGAGGTTGCGGATCCTGACAGGATAATTTGCGAGATCACCGGATACGCCAATGCAAATGAGGCTTTTCATGCGACTGCTTCTTCAGCAGAAGGTACGGGCGCATTCCTTGCCATGTCGGGAGCCCTTGAAACAGCATCTCTCAAACCGGATGATATTGCTTATATCAATGCACATGGAACGGGTACGGAAATCAACGATTTATCAGAAGGCCGTGCCATTGAAAGGATCTTTGGATCAGCAATACCTCCCTTGAGTTCAACCAAGGCTTTTACAGGACATACATTGGGTGCCGCCGGGGCAGTTGAGGCTGTTTTTTCCGTTCTTGCCCTTCAGCACCAGATGTTGCTGCCCGGTTTGAATTTTTCCATCCCTATGGAAGAACTTCATTTTCAGCCTGTAACAAAACCTGTACCGGCAGATCTGAAACATGTAATGTCGAATTCCTTTGGTTTTGGAGGAAATAATACATCCCTTATTTTTTCAAAAGTGTAGTATGAAGGCTTTCATTACCTCAACCGGCATCATTTCTCCTCAGGAAACCCATAATGGGACAGGGTTTCCTGACGCAGTGAGGGAGGAGGTAAATAACCGGCTAACATGCATGGAACCTGACTACAAGGTGCTGATCAATCCGGTCCAGTTGCGGCGCATGCCCAGGATCATGAAAATGGGGCTTGCTGCTGCGCGTTTATGCATCAATCGCAGCGGTGGCATCAATCCCGACGGTATTATAGTTGGTACCGGACTTGGATGCCTGGAAAACCTGGAAAAATTTCTGCTTGAAATCCTGGAAAACAATGAACATATTACCAGCGTCCTGCCTTTTATCAATTCCACCCATAACGCTGTGGCAGCCCATATTGCCATGCTTTTGCAAAATCATGGTTATAATTTAACCTATTGCCACCGGGGACTGTCTTTTGAAAGTGCGCTCGACGATGCCCTCATGAACCTGGAAGAAAAGAACGCAAGCAATATTCTTTTGGGCGGAATTGACGAATGTACCGGGGATTTCATGCTTCTTCACTCCTATTTGGGCTACTGGAAGAAGCCAGTCAGTAACCTGTTATTGCTGGAAAATAAAACGCCCGGTTCAATTGCCGGGGAAGGTTCGGCCTTTTTTATGCTGTCTTCCGTTCCTTCTGACCAACAGCATGCGATCGTAGAAGGTGTACACACATTCATCACACCGGATCCGGCTGAGGTAAACGACATCATACCCGAAATCGATCTGTTTCTGCAAAAGCACAATACTGATAAAAAAGATATCAGCCTTCTTCTGGCAGGCATAAACGGTGATGTAAATTTCGATCCGGTATACAATCATCTCAAACAGAGTTATTTTGCCTCGCATACCGGATTGGCATGGTATAAACACCTTTGCGGGGAATATTATACTTCTTCTTCATTTGCCTTATGGCTTGCATCTGTAATTCTACAAACGCAAATGATCCCGAAAGTGACAGAACTGATCTCTCCCGACAGAAGGAATATTGAAAAAATTCTGATATACAACCATACCCGGTGTTGTGAACATGCGCTCATCCTGCTCAGTCATGGGAAAATTTGATGTGGTAATTATTGGCGGCGGACTTGGTGGCTTACTGTGCGGACATGTTCTGAGCAGGGAAGGCCTTGGTGTTTGTATCGTGGAAAAGAACCGCAAACCGGGTGGTTCGCTGCAAACCTTCGGACGCAGGGGTTGTGTATTCAATACTGGACTCAACTATACCGAAAGTCTGGACGATGGTCAGATCCTCAACCAGTATTTCAGATATTTTGGACTGATGGACAAGGTTTCCTTCAGGAGACTGGATGCAGACGGCTTTGAAATGATTAATTTCAATGACGGGCAGTATCGGTTTGCCATGGGCCAGTCCGGCTTTGTTGAAACCCTTGCCGCTGCCTTTCCCAGGGAACGGGAGGGACTTCAGGCGTATTCCCGGAAGATCAGTGAGGTATGTAATGCCATCCCCTTGTATTCCTTGCAGGAGGAGCAACTCAGCATTATCGGCAATCATGATCTGAGTGCCGGGGCAGCTGATTATGTTCATTCGGTCATCAGTGATCCGCGTCTTCGCAATGTGCTGGCGGGAAATAATCTGCTTTACGCTGGCAATGAACATAAGACCCCGCTCTTTATTCATGCATTGATCAACCATTCATTTATTGAAAGTGCCTGGCGGGTGAATGACGGCAGTCATCATATAGTCAACAAGCTGATGGATAATATCAAATCGGAAGGCGGTACCATTATGCTGGGATCACAAGCGATTAAGTTTTCAGGCGATAAGAACTCGATCACGGGTGTTGAACTGCAAAATGGAGATTATATTGAAGGTAAACATTTTATTGCCGCCATCCATCCGGATCAGATCCTGGATATGACAGATCCCGGCATGTTCAGAAAGGCATATTCTTCCCGGATCAGGGGATTGGATAGCACCATGGGCATGTTCACCATTTATCTGGTTTTTAAAAAGGATTCTTTTCCCTACATGAACCACAATTTTTATCACTATAACCAGGATAATGTGTGGATTGCCTCGGATTACAGGAAGGAGGAATGGCCTCAGAATTACCTGTTTATGAATACAGCTACAACCGGTGCACATACCTTTGCTGAGAGCGGTTCCGTCATCACGTATATGGATTACTCCGAACTGGCTCAATGGGAACATACCTTCACGGGCGACCGGGGAGATGACTATATTGCCTTTAAGCAGGCCAAAGCAGAAAAACTGATCGGTGCAGTGGAAAAGCAGTTCCCGGGTATCCGGAACAGCATTGCTGCCTGGTATACATCCACACCGCTTACCTGGCGGGATTACACAGGTACCCGGGAAGGCTCAGCCTATGGCATACTGAAGGATCACAACCGCCCGCTGGAATCCATGGTAATGCCCAGAACAAAAATTCAAAATCTTTTTCTGACCGGACAAAATACGAATGTGCACGGGATATTGGGCGTAACAATAAGTTCAATTGTTACCTGTGCTGAACTTGTGGACATACGGAAGTTGGTTCGTAAGATCAGAAAGGCTTAAATTTGTATCAAACTGAAACTAGCGGATGAAGTATGATGTGATCATAATTGGCAGCGGCTTAAGTGGCTTACAGTGTGCCTATATTCTGAGTAAGGAGGGTTTCAGGGTTTGCCTGGTTGAAAAACAAAGAATTCTGGGAGGATGCCTGCAGACATTTTCTCGTTGCGGAACTGTTTTTGATACAGGAATGCATTATATAGGAGGTCTGGATGAGGGACAGGTATTGCATAAGTTTTTTTCGTATTTTGATCTGAACAGCCGGTTGAAACTTAAAAGGCTTGACGAGGATGGGTATGATGTTGTGCGATTCAGGGGAGAAGAGTACAAATTCGCCATGGGTTATGACCGGTTTACTGATAACATGCTGAAGCACTTTCCCGGTGAGCGTATAGCCCTGGAAAGTTATGTTTCCAAACTGAAGGAAATCAATAAATCGGTTGATATTTACAACGTACGCGATTTCCAGGATACCAATGCGGAGTATTTCAAGTATTTCTCAATCGGAATCGATCCCTATCTCGATTCGATTACTTCAAATCCGGTTTTGAAAAATGTGTTGGTTGGATTGGCACCTTTGTATGCCGGGATCAGGGAAAAGTCTCCCCTGTATATTCACATGATGATCCATTCTTCATACATCGAAGGTGCTTACCGTTTTATTGATGGCGGATATCAGCTGAGCCATTTCCTGCGGGATTCGATCTTGTCCTTCGGGGGTACGATCATGACCAATTCTGAAGTAACATACCTGAATACAGTAAAGAACAGGATTACGAATATTACCATCAATGGTGAGGAGCATCTGGAAGCGGAAAACTATATTTCTGCCATTCATCCAAAAACATTGCTGAAATTAATGGATGAAAATGCTTTTAAACCGGCTTATCGTAACCGCATCTTTGACAATGAGGAAACCTACGGCATGTTTTCCTTATACCTGGCTATGAAGGATAATTCCTTCAAGTATATCAACCACAATTATTATAATTATAATACGGATGATATTTGGGATGCCTATCACTATACCGGGGAGTCGTGGCCTGAAGGGTATATGATCCATTTCTCCCCCCTTTCCAAGGATGAAACGTATACAAACGCCATTATCGTAAATGCCTTGATGAAATGGAACGAAATGCTGCCATGGATAAATACCCGCGTTGAAAACCGGGGTGATGAATACAAAGAATTCAAACAAAAAAAAGGCGAGAAATTATTAGCTTTACTTGAGAAGGATTTCCCGGGCATCAGGGCTGCAACCAAATTCTGGTATAGTTCAACACCGCTCACTTACCGCGATTACACAGGAACCTGGGAAGGATCAGTATATGGACTGTTAAAAGATTATACCAATCCGATGAAGTCGATGCTGTTGCCCCGGACGCGCATTGAAAACCTGTTGCTGACTGGGCAAAATACAAGCATTCATGGTGTGGTGGGTGTAACCATCGGGGCATTCCTTACCTGTTCTGAATTGGTGGGAAAACAATTTTTAATGGACAAGATTCGCAATGCAGGATAAAAGAAGGAATCGCTTTAAAAGACTACTCATCAGGTTTATACTTGGATTCTTCCTTGTAATATTGATTCTTGTTGTATACTTTATAATCATTGCAATTGACCGTCCTCCGAGGGTAGATGATTTGTCAAGCCTTGAAACCCAAAGACTGCATCCTTCACAGAATACATACATCTACGGGAGAAGCTGGCTCCGTAAAAGCGAAAGTGGATTATGGGAATCCTATATCGAAGGAAGACCTTTTGAAAGGGGAGTGGCCTTCGGAAAGCTCACCAGGGAGTTGCTTTATTACCAGGAAACCTCATTTGTCGAACAGATCCGCAAACTGGTACCCTCGGATGCATATCTGAAAATCCTGAAATATTTCATTGCCTTTTTTAACCGTAACCTGGATACCAGTATTCCCGAAGAGTACCGGTATGAAATATATGGCACCTCTTTTTCCTGCAGCCCGGAGTATGATTTTATCGGATCAGGCTACCAGAGGCAGCTTAACTATCACGCTGCCCATGATATCGGGCATGCCTTGCAGGGCCTGAACATGGTCGGCTGTACTTCATTTTCTGTATGGAAAGGCAGTTCGGTTGATTCCTCTCTCTTGGTGGCCCGCAATTTCGATTTTTACATGGGGGAAAAATTTGGTGAGAACAAGATTGTATGTTTTGTAAATCCTTCCGCCGGACATAAGTTTATGATGATCACGTGGGCTGATTTGATCGGGGTAGTATCGGGAATGAATGACAAAGGACTTACAGTTACGTTGAATGCCGCCAAATCCAGCATACCGCACCAGGCTGCCACACCGGTAACCCTGTTGGCCAGGGAGATACTTCAATATGCATCCACCATTGAGGAAGCGTATACCATTTCGCAAAAGAGGAAACTATTTGTTTCTGAATCCATCATGATCGGATCAGCCCGCGACGGGAAAACAGCCATCATTGAAAAAAGCCCTGACCGCGATGATCTCTTCTACCCGGACAGCACACGCATCATTTGTTCCAATCATTACCAGGGAAAAGTTTTTGCCCGGGATGAAAAAAATCTTGAGAACATTCACGGAAGTGACAGTTATTCTCGTTACCTGAGGGTTAAGGAGCTAATGGCTGCCCACAAAACACTGAATGTCGGTGATATGGTAGAAATATTGCGCAATCAGCGTGGATTAGGCAATAAAGATGTGGGTATGGGAAATCAACTGGCAATAAACCAGCTCATTGCGCACCATTCCGTAGTTTTTAAACCCGACAGCCTACTGGTATGGGTATCGGCCGGGCCATGGCAGGAAGGAAAGTTCATCTGCTATGACCTGAAAAAAGTATTTAATCTTGATGTCAGCCGGATAATCAACAACGCGGAAATATATACTGCCTCGCGGACCATACCAGCCGATACGTTTATGAATTCGTTGAATTACAGGCTGTTCAGGGAATATCAAAATATGTCGGAACAACTTGCCTCTTTCAGGAAAAACAGGCAGCAACTTCCACAAGGGTTTGATGCCAAATACCGGAATACAAATCCTTCCCTTTATCTGACCTATGTTCAACTGGGAGATTATTATGAGGCTGCAGGTACATATGATCAGGCATTATCATGTTATAAAACAGCGCTTACCTGTTCTTTACCCGGCAGGGACGAGGAAGAAAAGCTAATGCAAAAAGCGGGTATATTGCAAAAAAAAATCAATCATGGCATATCCCGAAATTGAATTCAGGAGCAAGACAGAAATTGAATTGTTCCAGAATGAAGAATTGAAAAAATTACTGGAATACATTCAGGAAAATTCCAGGTTCTACGGTCAGTTATTCCGCAATCATAAAATAAATATTGCCGCCATAAAAGATGTGCAGGATCTTCGCCAAATACCCCCGACTACCAAGGAAGATCTGCAACAGAATGGCGGGGATTTTATCTGTGTGGAAAAGAACCGGATCATTGATTATATTACCACCTCCGGTACGCTGGGAGAACCGGTAACCTTTGCCATGACTGACCACGATCTCAACCGTCTTGCTTACAATGAATCACAGGGGTTTAAATGTGCCAATTGCACACAGGACGAAGTATTTCAATTGATGACAACCATGGATAGACGGTTTATGGCAGGCCTGGCGTATTTCCGGGGTTCCGGCATGCTCAATGCGGCCATGATCAGGGTTGGAAACGGGATACCGGAATTACAGTGGGATTCTATCAGGCGTTTTTCTCCAACCGCCCTTGTCGCGGTTCCTTCCTTTTTGTTGAATATCATCGACTATGCTGAAAGACATGGCATAAACCACCATGAATCGAGTGTAAAAAAAGTAATTTGCATAGGCGACTCTATACGGAACACTGATTTTAGTGCCAATACCCTGGGAAAGAAGATATCCGAACGATGGCCGGAAATTAAGCTGTATTCTACCTACGCATCTACAGAAATGGCAACTTCATTTACTGAGTGCGAATACGGCCTGGGTGGACACCATCATCCCGATCTGATCATAGTTGAATTCCTCGACGAAAAGGATAATCCGGTTAAACCGGGCAAACCGGGTGAAGTAACCATCACTACACTGGGTGTGGAAGGAATGCCGTTGCTTCGGTTTAAGACAGGGGATATTTGCATAGCCCATGAAGAACCCTGTCAGTGCGGACGAAATTCAGTCAGGCTGGGGCCCGTCATCGGTCGAAAAAAACAAATGATCAAGTACAAGGGCACTACCTTATATCCGCCGGCATTGTATGATATCCTGGACAATATCGATGAAATCAAAAATTATGTGGTAGAAATATACACAAATCAAATTGGAATAGACGAAATCCTGATCAGAATTGAAACGGAAAATCACTCCAAAGCATTTGAAAAATCAATCAAAGACCATTTCAGGGCCAAATTACGGGTGGCACCTTCCATTTCATTTGAAACAGTGGATTATATCAGCAGCATGCAGCTGCCCGCCATGAGCAGGAAGCCCATTAAATTAATCGACAGAAGGGAGAGCAACTGACACTAACCAATACTTTAAACATATGAAAACAAAATCCTTAATTATCGTTGTTTTGATCTTTACTTTCTTTTCAGGTGCCATGCAGGCTCAGGATAAAAAGAAAGCCGAAGCCGAAAAAAACATCACCTGGTATGGAATTGACTTTACGCTTGCGCGATTTACCCTTGTAACTGAAGATCCTGCAGCCATTGTCAGCACATCCCTGAAAGCAATCAACACACTTATACTGGCAGAGCCGGAAAAATACGACCTGAAAAAATTCTTCTCAAAATCAGAGGTGACACCCGATGTGGATATTGTAAATGAAAGGAATAGCAAAATCGATCCTGCTATTCTTATTGTACCCGATAAATATACGATTACCCCTGAGGATGTAAAGAAAGTGATCAGCAATTACGATACAAAGGGAAAAACGGGCACCGGACTTGTATTTGTGGCCGAAAACCTTAATAAAATAGAGCAGACCGGAAGTTATTATGTTGTATTTTTTGACATGGCCGGTAAAGAAATTATCGATATGGAACACAAGGTGGGAAAAGCTACAGGGATTGGTTTCCGAAATTATTGGACCGGTTCAGCATACAATGTCATGAAAAACTGGTTGAAGTAGTCCATGATTCGTTTTTCAAATTAATTTTGTCCCTCTTTCAGGGAATAACTATATTAGCTCCCCATTCATCCAGGTTATGAGTGGGGAGTATTTTATTTCATATTTCAATCAATACCATGATTCAAACAGATTTAAGGTGCCGTACAGAAATCAGGATTAGATTTAGCGAGGTGGATTCAATGGGAGTAGTGTGGCATGGCAATTATATACGCTATTTTGAGGATGGCCGCGAATCATTCGGCAACCAATATGGAATTAACTACCTCGATTTTTATCGCGAAAATGTTTTGATTCCCCTTGTAAAAGTAAATTGCGATTATAAAAAACCCCTGGTATACGGAGATACTGCCATTATTGAAACCCGCCTGGTCAATTGTGAAGCGGCAAAACTGCAGTATGACTATACCATTTACCGAAACAATACCGGGGAAATTGCCGCTACAGGTTCAACAATCCAGGTTTTTCTCAATCCCGATATGGAGTTACTGCTCGATTTCCCCCCGTTTTTTCGCGAATGGAGGAGGAAGCATGGTTTGGTGTAGATTGCGGAGGACATGAAAGACGTCTATATCATATCTGATAATATCATTACATCCCTGGGTTTTTCAACTGCAGAAAATATGCAGCGTATGATGGCAGGGGAAACCGGCATCCGGCAATGGGAAGACCAGGCCCTGTGCCCGGTACCCTTCTGGGCATCTAGGGTGGATGATGAACTATTAAAGGAAAAATTTTCGGTTTACGCCAATCCCGGTGACTTCAGCCGGTTTGAACAGATTGTCATCTGCTCTGTAATGGATACCCTCAGCAATACGTCGCTGAACGTGTCAGACGAAAAAACCCTGTTAATTCTGTCCACTACCAAGGGAAACATTGACCTGTTAAACAAACCGGCCGACCATTCAAATGCGGAGAAATCCGTATATTTATGGCAGACCGCAGCAAAGCTGCAACACTTTCTGAACCTGGTACATACCCCAATGATCGTGTCAAATGCCTGTATTTCAGGGCTCATGGCTGTTATTATAGGTGCCAGGCTCATTCGTGCAGGAAAATACGAAAAAGTGATCGTAACGGGTGCAGACCTTGTCACTGAATTTGTCCTCTCCGGGTTTAATTCATTCCTTTCGCTGAGCAGCGGTCCTTGCAAACCCTTCGATAAAAACCGCCAGGGTCTTTCACTGGGAGAAGGGGCCGGAACATTAATACTGACTTCAGAACAGCCTTCCCCGGAGTTAGTGGCTCCAATACATGTTGGCTATGGTTTTTCAACCAATGATGCCAACCATATTTCAGGACCTTCGCGAACAGGTGAGGGTTTGTACCTGGCTATCCGGAAAACGTTGGAAAAAAATATGACCCGGGTGGATTATATTTCCGCTCATGGAACAGCCACACCGTTTAATGATGAAATGGAATCAGTAGCCCTCACCCGTGCCAGTCTGCAGGATATACCGGTAAACAGTTATAAGGGATACTGGGGGCATACATTGGGAGCAGCGGGTGTTATAGAATCAATCGCAGGTTGTTATTCACTTGCCGGCAACCAGCTTATCCGTACATTGGGTTATACTGAACCAGGCACAACCCATCCATTGGCGATAATTGATAACAACCGGAATGCTACATTGAATTCCTGCCTGAAAATAGCATCCGGATTCGGTGGATGTAACGCGGCACTTTTATTGTATAAATAATGGAAGAGAAGTACTTCATCAGCGATTACTGCATGATCCGGAATAACCGGATCATTTTGAACGGAGAGGTTCTGTATACGGGAAATGAGAGCTTGCAGGGTGAATTGCTTACAGCTGCTTACCGGCATTTTAATATCAGCTATGCCAAGTTCTTCAAAATGGATAATCTGTGCAAACTGGGATTTCTGGCTTCGGAATTGTTATTGCGCGGAAAAAATATGAACGAAACAGGCCCTGGCGATGAGGTGGGCATATTGCTGTCAAATGCAGGTTCCTCCATTGATACAGACCGGAATCACCAGAAATCCATTTCCAACAGGAATGAATATTTTCCCAGCCCTTCCGTATTTGTTTACACATTGGCAAATATTGTCATTGGTGAAATATGTATACGGCATAAATTGTATGGCGAGAGTCTCTTTTTAATTGAAAAGGAATTCAATGCCGGGAGGTTATATGAGCAGGTAAAACAATGGCTCGATGAGGAAATTGTCCGCAGTTGCATTACAGGTTGGGTGGAAATGAACGGCAACCACTATGACTCGGTTATGTATTTCATTCAAAAATCAACTGACCTTCAGGATGGAATTGCTATTTTTGATCCGGAAAAATTAACTGATATTTATTTGCAGAGAAATTAAGATATGGAAGCGCTCATAGCCAAATTAAAGAACGAAATCATAGACGTGCTGAACCTCACCGAAATGACTCCGGAAAGTATTGATGAAAACGAACCCCTTTTTGTTGAGGGCCTGGGGCTGGATTCCATCGATGCATTGGAGCTGATCGTTTTGCTGGAAAGAAATTACGGGTTAAAGCTGGTCACTGCCGAAGAAGGAAAAACAGTCCTGAAGTCAGTAAAAACAATGGCTGAATATATCAGAAAAAATAACAAAGGATAATCGTTCCCTATTTTGCCGAACCGGGTTTTTGTTACTGGAATTGGTATCATATCTGCTATAGGTATTGATCAACGGGAGGTGCAGGATTCACTTATCAGTCAGCGATCAGGAATCGGCCATCTCACCGGCATTGATTCTATTTACAAAAATGAGATTCCGGTTGCCGAAATAAAGATATCCAACAATGACTTATTACCATGGGCTAATCCTGCTAGGAACAGCCCCCAAACCCGCACCGCGTTGCTCGCACTCATTGCCGCCAGGCAGGCAATTAAGCAATCAGGCATTGAATCGCTGGCTGAACATAGAACGGGATTAATTTCCGGTACCACGGTCGGCGGAATGGATTTGAGTGAGAAATTTTACAAGCGTTTTCTGACGGATCATTCGCATGGGAGATTGAAAAATATTGTCGGACATGATTGCGGGGACAGTACGGAAACAATAGCCAGAACACTAGGCATCGGCGGCTTTATTTCCACCATTAACACAGCCTGTTCGTCCTCTGCCAATGCCATCATGACAGGGGCAAGAATGATCCGTCATGGTCTGCTCGACCGGGCATTGACAGGTGGCGTGGACGCACTGACACTTTTCACATTGAATGGTTTCAATAGCCTGATGATACTTGATCGTGAACCTTGCAAGCCGTTCGATGAAAATCGGAACGGACTGAACCTGGGTGAGGGAGCTGGTTTTCTGGTTCTTGAGTCGGAAGAAATGGTCAGGAGAACCGGAAAACCGGTTATGGGTGAGATCAGTGGATATGGAAATGCTTGTGATGCATATCACCAGACTGCTTCGTCACCCGAAGGAAACGGGGCCTTTCTTTCTATGAAACATGCGCTGGAATCAGCCCGACTAAACCCGGGAGATATTGATTATATCAATGCGCATGGAACAGGCACAAAAAACAATGATCTTTCCGAAGGGATCGCAGTAGAGCGTATCTTTACCTCCAAGATTCCGGCCATCAGTTCCACCAAATCATATACA
>Ga0105092_10000547_pt1 | contig 19595 bp, 30 predicted proteins | sample PPLLak2March2015_FD_87021 | JGI IMG/M metagenome (GOLD analysis project Ga0105092, IMG submission 87021) | Freshwater sediment microbial communities from Prairie Pothole Lake near Jamestown, North Dakota, USA - PPLs Lake P7 Core (1) Depth... | ecosystem: Environmental > Aquatic > Freshwater >... | reverse complement strand
TCAAAGCCGCCCCGCCGGCAGCCTCCAGCAACGTCACCACGTCATCGGCCAAATCATCCAGCGTATCGGCGGCTGCGCCTGTGGCAGTAACATTGTAGACCTCCACGTCGGCGGCCGTATTCACCTTCACATTCAGCCGCCAGCCCTCCATGTCGGCGGCAGCTACCACAACACTGAGATCGGAAACCACGGCCGTATCCCAAACCGTGTTGGTATCTCCAACCAACAGTGCTTTTGCCGCAGCCTTGGCGTCGGTCTCGTTTTCCGCCCACACGACGACCACGCCACGACCTGCGGTCAGATGATAAGGCTTTGAAGCCATGATTGTTCCTCGAAATGGTCGTTACAGAAACAAGGGCGGCCACTGGACCGCCCTTGTGTTTCGGACTCTTAGTTGCGGATACCGTCGGCGGCAGCGATACCCAACTGGCTGAAGAGCGCCAGGCCGCAGTACCACTTGACGCGCCAAATCCGCTCGTCCTTGGACTGGTGGACGCCGACCGGCTCGACCGCGAGGCCGTAGGCGTTCTTGGCGGTCAGACCCGTCACACCGACCTTCCGGGACCCGTCGTCCAGGACGCCGGCGAGGATGGTCGTGCAATTCGCCTGCCCACCCTTGGCCTGATTGACCGGAATGTAGTCGTTGCGGAAGATCGGAACGCCTTCGTAGGCCATGATCCGAGTGCCGTTCGGCATTTCCACAACCTCATTCACGCTCGCGCCGCCGAGACCCCGCAGAAGGGCCTTGAAGGACCGGATGGTCCGGGCGGGGAACAGCATGTAGTCCACCTGCCCGTCCTTGCTCACGACCAGATGGAGCAGGGTATCGAGGTCCTCGAAACCGAGGTTCTTGCCCGTCGCGCCGGTCGCGACCTTCTGGGCCACGGGGACGAGACCGAGCAGCCCCAGGAATTCATCGCCGGCACCCGTGCCGTTGATGAGCATGTCCTGATACTTCCGGCTCGCGGTCTTGGTCTTGGACGCGATTTGCTGGGCCGTCTGGTCCGTGTCGGGACTCTGCGTAGCCTGGACCAGACCGTTGACCTCAGCATCGCCGAGGATCGAGGTCAGAACCGAGGTCACGCTCGTAAAGGTCGTCGCGGCCTTCGCCGTGATCGTTGCCCCTACACCGGCAACCTGGACATCGCCGAGAACGTCCTCGCGATTGTAGGTCAGACCGTTGCCCTCGATGGAATCGAACGGGAAGACCTGATAGAACGGATTGACAGTGATGATGTTCTCGATGAGACCGGAAACCAGTTCATCTTGGCAGAGCTTTGCAGCTTCCGCGAAAGTAATCGACGCCATGAGGCGATCTCCTTAAACCACGTTAGTTACTCTTTGCGTTGTTCTCGGCGCATCCACCATCGCGGTTTCGGCGGGATCGCCCCATTGCCCGCGCCACAACTTTCAAACACCATACTACCACAAACGTCCGATAAAATCAAGATAATTCTGTGAATTATCCCAACTTCTTGATGCCGGCCGAAATCTTATCCACGGCCGACTTCGGGGCCTGGGCCGGACGCTGAACCTGCCGGTTCGGCTGGACAGCGCCACCACCGACCGGGGCCTTGGACGGAACCAGAACCTTGAACTTCTCTTGGCCGAGCAATTCCTCGACGGCCTCGCTGACGCCCATTTCGGCACCAGCCACCTTCTGGGAATAACGAACGGTCTTGCCGTCCGGCTCGACCACGACCGGCTTGAGCTTGCCGTTCGGATCAGACACGACCTTGATGTTCGGCATGACGAACGGACGCAGGAGGTCCGAATCGACGCCCTTCTCGGAGGCGATGCGGTTGATCTCGGCCCCGACCAGTTGTTCGTGCAACTGTTGCGTCATCGTCGCGAGCGCCTTGTCCTTCTCGCTGAGGGCGGTCTGGTGGACCTGTCCCATTTCGTGCTTGACGCGCTCGATGGCGGCAGCGGCCTCGCCGCCCTTGGCGGACAAGTCCTTAATCATCTGTTGGACCTTTTCGGCAATCGCCTGGGGCGTGTCGCCGTAGTCCTTCAGCGGGGACAGATCGGGCACGCTGCGCTTGAGCGTGTCGCACTCGGTCCGCGAGGCGGTCAGAGCGCCGCTGAGGCCCGTAATCGCCGCGATCGCGCTGGCCACACCGGCGTCGGAACTGCGAATCTCGAATCCGCTGTTGTCAGCTTTCGACTGGTACAGACCCCGCAGGTTTTCCGGCACCAACGTCAGGTCCTTCACTTCTTTGTTCTTGAGCAGGTCGAACATTTGTCACAGTCTCCTTTTTCAGTGCCGCCTCATTGGCGGCGTAATCAAAATCATTCGGCAACAAGCCATTCTGTTGCAACATTTTCAGATACACTTGGCGGGCGATGTCCCCGCGAGCGCGGGCGGCGTCCAACGTCTGGAGGTCGTTCGCGTCCAACTGACCGAAATCGGTCGGAACCTCAGCCTTGCCATTCAACTCGATGCCGAGCCACTTGGCCATAAAGCCCAGGGCGGTCATCATCGCGTCGTTGAAGCGGGCCACGGCGTCTTGCAAAGGCGAGGTCGCCTCGGCGGAATCGAGGATGCGGGCCGAGGCCGTTTCCCGGCTGGGCCGGGCCTTCATAAACTCAGCGCCGTAGCTTTTCATCCGAGCCTCCAGGTCGTCCAGATCGGTCTTGCCGGCCTGGATCGCGGCCCCGGTATGCTCGACATAGTACCACTCGCCTTGCGGGTCCGCCGTTGTGAGCGCCCGGTAAGGTCCGATGACCGTTTTCTGGCCCGTCTCATCTTCATCAATACCAGACCCGGCGAGGATCGGGAACCGGGCAACGGTCAGCACGGAAATCTGGTCGGAATTGGACTGCCAATGTCGGATATTGAGGGTCGATTGATCCTCCAGGGGCGGCTTGCCCTGCATCAACGCGGACCGGGCGGCGTAGAACGTGACCAGCGGAATCTCGTCAATGTCCATGTCCCATCCGTCAACCTCGACCCACTTCACGTCGGTCTTTTTCGAGTTGGCGGAAACCTCGACCTCTTGCTGTTGCCAGATACCGACGTGAACCTTGACGACAATCTGCCCATTGTCCAGGGGCCGCAGGACGCGATCCAGCACGCGGTATTGAACCGTGCTGACTTCCTCCCACTCGACCATTGTCGTCGTCGTTTCCAGAATCCGAACATGCGTCAAGACCTCTTTGTTGTTGATCCGCTCGGACACGGCGTAGGTGACGTTCTCCGGGTTGACCTTGATGAAGTAGGGCCGGACCCCCTCGCGGGCGTCGTCGGCGGCCGTGCGTCCCTGCGGGTCGATGCGCGGGAAGTCGATAAGGACGTGGCAGAACGCCTTGCCCACGCCCTCGCGGAACCAGTCGCGGGCGAATATCCAGAGGTCGTTCCCCTGGAGGTCCACGTCCACCATGAGGTCTTTCAATTCCGGCGAGAAATCATCCGAATAGCGAATCTTGTTCATAAACGGTTTGCCGACCCAGGTCCCCAGGGTCAAGTCCACCATATTGAACAGCACATTGCCGCCCAATCGCTCGGCATACCGCAGGTCGCTTTCGGCTTCGTGCTTGGGCAGATAAGTTTCCCCGGCCGCCCGCATCGCGTCCGTGCCGTCCAAGAGCGTCTGAATCCGCAGCCATTTGGGAAGCATGGCCTGATAGGCTGAACTGACTGTCGATACGTCGCCCATGTCACCAACTCCTGTTCGTAAATCCCTTGCGAGTCCAGCGGGTCCGATACCTTGTCTCGTCGCCAATATGATCTTCGGTCTTATCGTTCACGTCGTCCGGGTCCTTGTCAGCCCGTGAGAGGCACGGCACGGTGCGCCGGAACTGTTCGCAGCGTTCGCAGACGAAAAGCCCAGGGGCCTCACGCTGGCCCTGTTCGGGGACCGCCGCCTTGAGCAACTTGCGGATTTGCTGCCAGCCTTGATGTCGCGAGCCAGCCGACTTATCCACGTCATCCCAATAGACGCCCTTGGCCGCCATGTCCTTGGCCACGGACTTTGCCCCGTCGTAGTTGGCGAAGATGGCCGAGTCGGCGGGACCCTTTTTGATGATGCCCCACAGGCCCATTTCCTGTTCGCGTTCCTTGATGCCTTGGGCGATCTCGCCGGCTGCCAGACGGAGGCCCTCATCGTCCTCGCCATTCCAGCCGTACCACTCGTTAAAGCGGATAATGTCGCCCCGCTTTGACCCGACCAGCCGGCCGTCCGCGAACCGGATCGGCTCGCCGTTGGACTGTGCCCACCAGCCGACCGAGAAGGGCTTAGACTGCCCGTGGTCATAGGCGCGGTTGAGGAACCAGCCTGCCTTGGCCGCTTCCTCCAGGAGCTTGAACGGCAGATCGGGCACGACATGGATGGCGTCTTGCCAGATGTCATCGAACATGCCGCCCGCCGTGATATTCCAGTCGTCATCCATCCAGGCCGCCCGCTGGGCCGCGTTGGCGGCAGACGCCGCGACCTTGATCGCGTAGTCCGGCTGGGCGAACAGCATGATCTTGTTCTCGGCCAGGCTGGACCGGATCGCCAGTCGCGGCGGCTCTTTATGGCCGTCCTTGTTCACCGAGTCTGTGATCGTGGGACCAACGACGCGCCCCGGCATGATCGGCAGCCGGAATCGCTTCTTGATCCAGTTATGCCCAGGGCCGTAAGCGTTCGTCGTGGCGCGGTAGTGCAGAGGGATGCCGGCGACCGAAGATCGGTTGCACGCCATCATCGCGAGGTAGTTGACCGGCGTCGGCCATGTCACCAGTTCCTCGAACGCGATCCACCGATAGTCGGTGCCGATGTAGTCCAGGTAGTCATCATCCCGGAGGATATGCCGAAAATACAGGGTCTCGCCCGTGGGCCACTGCCAGAGCATCTTCTGGACGTTCATGTCGCTGTCGGGCCAAATCTGCTTGAACCACAGCTTGGCCTTCTGCGTCACGTCGGACAATTCGGGGAACGTGCGGCGGAAGATGATGCCGCGCCATTCCGGGCCGTAGCCTTGGCCAACATATTGGGCAAAGTCCATGAGCAAGGCGTCGGTTTTGCCGCCGCCACGGTTGCCTTCCAAGAGAACCTCGGCTACGGGGCACTGCATGAACGCAGTCTGTGATCCCGGCTGCGGATACCATGCGGCCAGCTTGCCGTCTACCTTGGCCCGAAGGCGGCCGTCCATAACTTGCCACTCGATCTTGGCCATTATCGCAAAATATCCTGAAATTCCGTCACCGGCAGAAAGCCGGTCCAGTATCCGTTTGTCAATACGGCGATCCCAACGACGGCCCCCCGGTAGAGGACCGGGCCGCCCGACACGCCGCAGTTGATATGCGCGTCTACATAGTGGACATAGACTGGCGAAAATGTCGTGTGCGTGTGTACGCCGACCTTGACCACTGCGCCAGGCATGACGGCGTTCGTGTTGGCCGCCTCTTTCGGGGTCCCAACGACCTCGACTCGATCGCGCACGCGAACCGTGTGCCGGCTGACGGGCAGGGGCCGGACCGCAAAGGGCCGATCCACGTAGAGGCGGGCCGCGTCGGTGACAGCCTGGACGATCCGCACGACCAGGTATAGTTCCCCATCTGACGTGACCACCACCAGCAGATCGTTCGTGTCGGCGACATGCCGGGCGGTAATGACGCTGTTCGAGTCGAACACCCATCCGCTGCCGTGGCCGCCTTCCATTTTCAGCACGACCACGCCCGCGTCCTCCGGGGCCGGCAGGGGCCGCAGATCGCAGCCAGCCAGGGCCAGGACCGCCAGGAGGAACCACCAACGGATTGTCGTCGCCGTGCCTGCCATGTTAGAGAGTCGCTACGCCGGCCTCGCTGCGGTTCAGGGACGCCACGAAGCCGTCAAAGCCCCGCTCGGCCGTCATCGCGGCCCGGTCGGGGTCGATGGAGTCGCCGTACTTGCTCACAAGATGCTCGGCGCACGCGCCGGCGGCGATGGTGACGAGCTTCTTATCCAGCATCGTTTCCACCTGGGCCAACAGGCCCGGTCGCCTCTGGCTGCGAATCAGGACACGGACCTGAGTCTGACCCGGCACTATGATCGTCTGCGGGGCCGTCTGGTCGTCCCCCACTATCGGCTCCAGTTCCACTCTGTACGGTTGCGTCGATGGCTGTCCCGGTTGTGCCATACTGTTTCTCCCATTCTTGAACGGTTAGGGGCGTATTCACGACAAGCACGCCCGCCTTTACGTTCGCGTCCACCGTAAGGTGATCGCGATACTCTGGTATGTAACGCTTGGCCAGCAGCGCCAGCAGTCTGTCGGAATACACGCGCTTATGGCCGCACTTGATGCCTTCGTAAAACACTGGCTCGGTCACGCCCTTGATGGCGCGATTAAACATCGCTTCTTCGATCTCCTCCACGATCCACTCGGCGTAGAACGCGAGGGCCTCGGCTTCCCGCTCGGCCAGATCGCTGTGGGTCTTGCGGTAAGCCCAGAGAGAGTGCGGCTCGATCAAGGCCAGCATGGCGGCCCGGCGCTTTTTGCCGGTCAGCGCCAACTGCGTAATGTATTGATCGAGCTTCTCGGTCGTGATCGGCGGCAGGGACGGCATGGGCTTGGCGAGGTCGATGTTCATGTAACCTCCGCGATCAACGCTGCCGTTCGCATATTGTTCTCGTACACCGTGACCAAATACTTACCCGTACGTGCAAAATTCACAGTCGCACGGTAAATCCCCGGTTCGTTCGGAACCGGCCTAATCGGTAACTCACGCCGGGCGGGTCCGCTCACAAACACGCGAACAACCGCATCCGGCGTCCCGGCCACAACGTAAAATTCGTTCCATCCGGTAGAGAGTTTCCGGTAGACATTCACATCAGCCAATCATGGCTTGAGAGTCGCCCAAGGTCCCGACCTGCGTCTGGATCGCGTTGACCACGGTCCGCATGTCGGCCACGGCAGCGGCCACGCCGCCCACAGCGGCATTGATCGCGTCGGCCTTGCCATCTACGGTCACGACCGCGTTTCCCACAGCATTAACCGTCGTCGCCACGTCCTTGAGGTTCACCGGGCCGACCGAGAAGCTCTTGATAGCCTTGCCGCCGCCCGAATCGGTGATCCGCACCAGCCAGTCACCTTCCGCGTTCGGCGTGAAGGCCGCCGAATACGCGCCCGGCGCGTCCGCGACCGGGGCCATAACTACGCACTGCCCCAGGACCTTGGCGTCGGTCGTGTCGAACACGTCCATTTGGACAGTCAGATCGGCCCGGCCGCCCACGGCCTGGAATTTGACGGTGATCGGATCGTTGGCCTTGAAGGTCTTATCTGCCATAGTTACCGCTCCAAAATGAATTTCCGCAAGTACGCAGAAAACTCAGCAAATCGAGCCTCGAACAAGCCCAACTGCCTATTGCACACATGGCACAATAGCGCCCGAACCTGTCCAGTCTTGTGGTCGTGATCCACCGCAAGGCTCTTGTCCTCAGAAGGTGGTTTACCACAAATGGCACAGACGCCGTTCTGGGCCAGAAGCATTTCAGCATACTGTTTGGGCGTCAAACCATACCGCTGCATCAAATAGTGCGGTCGGTCCTGAATACGCCAATTCCTACGATAAACCTTCCTGGGCGCATCCTCGACAGTCCAAAGCTCATTGTCGCACTCATTTCTCATAGACTATTAGTGTATCAGGTCCGATAATAGAAGTCAAGAGAAAAAGTTAAGGCCCCGACATATCCGGGTTATCTGTCCGGGCGTCGGGGCCTCTTAATGTCACAAACGAAGATCGCTGTTTATGACATTAGGCGGCCTTGCGGGGCCGGCCTCGGTTGAACGCCTTCCGGCCAAACCGCTCGACCCAGGTATCCAGGTGTTGCGGCTCGCGGCCGGCGAGTTTCTCGCCCTGCCGGCCCTTCTGTTCCCAATTCCGCACGGTCTGGGCCGTGACGGTGATCCGATACTGCTTCTTGAGGTATTTCAGCGCCTCATTCAACGTGTTACCCTCACTCGTTCGTCCTTGCGGATGAGGGGCGAATCGTCACAGAGGGCGCTCGTCGCCTTCTCAGGATCGCCCGTCAAGCCGCAAAGACCCTTGTCGTGTTGATACAGCGGGCACTCCCCGCACGTTCGTTGTTCCACGGATGTTCCTACGGATTGAAGGCGCGGACAACGCGGTCCCACATGCGTTTCTGCCACGCAGTACGGGCCTTGCCGCAGCACTTCTTGTACTTGTGACCCGACCCACACGGGCAGGGCTGATTTCGTTTCGGCGTCATAACGATCTCCTAAACATGTCTCCAATTTCTGCCACTACAAATATAACTAATCGCAGTCCGGCTAACCCCGTACTGACGAGCCAGAAAAGCACACGTAGCCCCGGCCGCCTTAGCGGCACGAAGCATCGGCGATCCTCAGTTTCGTAGCGAAGTACTCCCTCAGACAGTTCCCGCACTGCCGGCACTTGACGCTGCCGTTCATTCCCTCGCCGCAGGAATAAACGAGCTTGTTCTTCCGGTAGGCGTACATGATCGAAGCCCAGGTCTCGGCCTCGACCGCCCAATAGGTGTTCAGGGTCCGCCGGCGCTCGGTCCAGCCCTGGGCCGCCTCATCGCACGGCGTTCCGCAGCGGACCGTCTGGAGACGCGGCTCTTTGTGGTAGGCCATGAAGGTCAGCACGACGGGGATTTCCCAATCGGTCCAGTGCCGGATCGCCCGCGCCACCAGTTCGGTGTTGAAGGGGCTGACCAGAAGGCGGACGAACATGAGATTCACGGGCGGGACCAGATACTTGACGAGCGCGGGGTCTGTGCCGTTGACCATGCCTTCGCCGAGACAGTCCTCCAGGGTGAAGAACCGCTCATCGCAGAGGCGACCGGGGTTGATCGTCAGCACGACCGGCATCTGCCGCTTGGTCTCGGTGCACTGGCCGCCCGCGTAGGCTCGCGCGACCACGCCGGGGAAGTCCAGGTCGGGGATCGCCGTGTTGTAGAACTTGTCGCGGTAGCACTCGGTCTGGGGCAGCACGACCTCCTTCTGCACGTTGCTGTCATTGCCGTCGTTGACGCGGACCACTTGGCCCAGGGCGTTCACCTGCGCCGGGTCGGGCATGTTAGGCAGATTGTCGGCCAGCGGTTCGAGGTACGAGCGCCCGTTCTGGAAAAAGCACTCCGGGCATTTGTTTGGGCAGTGGCCCTTCTGCGGGATGCAGCAGACGATGCCGCTGCCTTTGGTCTTAGGATTCTCGATGTACGGCACGAAATTCACCTCCTAAAATGTTGCATCTACACTCAGGCCGTTTCGCCACACCCTCAATCGCCTTCTGGAGATATTCCATAAATTGCTCGCGGCGGATCGCAGCGGCCTGGGCCGGATACAGTTGTTCCCGGGTAAAGGGCAGGTTCATTGCAGCTTCACCACCCCGCCGGTGTGCGGACCCTTCTTGCCGGTGCCCTTGGCCGGCGTCTCGTTCGGCAACAGGCCCAGGTCCGCCAGCGCCCGACGCTCGGCGGCAGTCATCTGGGCGACCGTCTTCTGCGTCTGGTGCCCGCAGTGCCGGCAGCGGAAGGCGAAATAGTCGGGGCCGCCGAAATAGGTACGCGGCGTGAAGCCCTCCACGCCCGATCCAACCACCAACTGGTAGGCATGTTTCGGGCACGCCAGGACCCGGATTCGCGTTTCGAGCTTGACCGCGGTTTCCTGAAGTTGGGCCACGGCGAGCCGCAGGGGCCGGACCTCGCGGCGCAGCTCGGACCGCACGGGCAGGCGGCGGAACAGCCGCAGCCACAGGCGCTCGCGCCAGGTCAACTCTTTCGCGGACGGCTCTTGCTCGATCCGCACGTTCACCACCAGTTCACCGACACTATGACAGGCCATCGAACCTCCTCAGATTTGGTATTCGGGCGGCGCAGGCACTACCGGGTCCTCGCGCGCCGATTTAGCTTCACCGGCCCGGTAGCCGGCCAAAAATTGTTGCACGCCGGCCAGATCGGTCGGCCCGTGCAGAGGAATCAGCCCTGTCAGCCCACCCAGGCCCAGGGTGTTGCGGTAGGATTCGTACACCCAGCAGCGGCCGTCCGCGCCGATCTGCACCAGCGGCTCGACCATCGCGCCGAGGTCGATCCGGGCACGGCTCCGGGCCAAGATGCAGCGAAATGATTTGGGCAGTACGGGCGTCAGCATGAGGGATGCACCGTCACGCGAACAATGTTGCCTTCATCCACGTCCCCGTAGCAATCGAACCGGATGAACCACAGCGGCGGCCCGAAGGGACCGTCACAGAAGGCCATCTGCGTCACTGTGCCCCACGCGCCGGTCGCCTGTGGAAATTCGATCTGTTCGTCAGGCCCGCCGGCCGGCACGCGGGCGTAGCCGTGGCCCGACACTTCCCGCTCGCGATCATCGAACAGGCCCACGTAGACGGGCGAAGCCGGTTCGGGCAGGATCGGGACCTTGGCCGGCCGAGGCCGGGCGGCGAGGATCGCTTTGGCGGCGACGGGCAGGCCCAGGAGGGCGGACAAGAAGCTACGACGACTGGATTTCATTTCATCCCCTTCTGACTAATTTTCCAAAGTGTAACAAATCCTGGGAAGCGTGTCAAGCGAAATGTTGTTGCACGGGAAGATGGGGATAATGGCGTCACAGGGGATTATCGCGGAATAGGATGCAGCGGGGGAATCCGGCCCAGATCGTATCGTGCCCTCAGCCTAAGCACACGACCTGTTGTAGACCGGCGTATGGCGTAGGTGGGAGTCGAACCCACAGCCCCGCGAGGGGACCGGCGTTTGAGGCCGGCGCGTCTGCCAATTCCACCACTACGCCCTGACAGGTGGGCCAGCCGGTCCATCCGTGGAATCATTCCGGTCGGCCACACCTGCATCATCGAGAATTGTACCACGTCCCGATAACTTTGTCAAGCGACACGTAATCTCGGCCACGATCTCGGCGTGGGACCGGCTCCAGAGGGGGCCGGCCAGCAACAGGGTAGCGAGGAATGACACATGGCCGCCGCTACGGGCGGTCTCAACAGCAAGCTCGATCAGCGCGGACTCGTCCTTGGTCCAGTCTTGAGTCATACCACAGTCCTCCAATAATGTTGAGGATTTTACTTATGGGACCTGGATCGTGTCAAGGAAAATCCTGGTCCGATTTTTCGGATTTTTTATTTTTATTTTCGAGGGGTTTGGGGCGAGGGACAGAGGCCGCGAGGGAGGGGCAGCACGTCCGATAAAAGCCGGCCTGGGGGAGCCTGGGGGCCGATATTATCGGACGTGAACCTCGATTATTTTGGTCTGCGCCTCGATATTATCGGACCTAAACCGCCCATGTTATAGGACGTAGCGCCCACTATCGGACAGGTCCGATAACACGCAACATTATGGGACGGTCCGATAAGGTGGGTTATGCCCGGTAGGTTATCGGACGCAAGGACCTGGTCGCAGAGCAAAGGCCGGATGTCCTATGTGGTCAAGACATCCGGCCTTTGCTCTACCACAAGACTAATCGTCCAGCCTGTACCAGTCTGTCAGGCGCGAACCGCAATCAGTGCAGTACTTCGGGCCATCATATTTTTGGCTATCAACCTCATGTTCCCCACACTTAGGACAAACCACAACAAACCGATAGGTCTCGGTCTCGGTCTCGGCTGTCCGGTAGATACTGTTACGCATGGCAAACCTCCCGTGTAGGACAACCCTACACACAAAGCATACAACACATTTCGGCAAAAGCAAGAGCATACCTGATTTATTTTGCGTCCGATAACGAACCGCGCATAACTGACGCTATAGGACGTTGGCCTGGGCAGCCGGCTGGGTCTCGGTCTCGGCTGCGCCGTCTGAGGTCCCCAGCCTGGGCAGCCTGGGCGCAAAAGAAAACCCCAGCCGGCTGCCTACGCAATCGGCTGGGGTCTCGGTCTGTGGGTCGGGGTCTCGGCTAAGGCTGGGTCTCGGCAGCCTCAGCCGGCCGGGGAATCTCGCGAATGGGCGATAGGCTTTCATGCGATACGCAAAACATATCGCCCACAGGCTTTTCAGATGCGCCGGAAACAATATACAAATGCAAATCGTCCGAACAGCCATTGTCAATAGAGGCTGTCCTTCCCCACAGGCTATGAATCTGCGCGGTTGTGGGGCTGGCTGCCTCAAATTCCTGTGGCGTACCTTGATTGTAGGCGGTCACAGGAATCGCCAATTCGTAGGCTCGGTCCGCAACGTAGGAATCGTTCACTTCCCAGCCATCGCGCGGGTTTCCCCATACGTCATTGGTCCGAATTTCCCAGACGGTCAAAATGGTTTTTGCCTTGGCCATGTCATTTGCCTCTGATAAAACAGTACAGAACGAAAACAGTAATCGCGAATTCCATGTTACTGCAATGCCTCAGCCAAACTCTTGTCGGCAGCCATCTGGGCAACCTGCATAGACCGGACAGCCGAGACTGTCAAGAGCGCGCCAGATACGCTGAGGACCACAAACGCGATAAGGACGATTAGGTTTCTCATTTTCACCTCCCGAAATATACTGTTGGTCTAAATAGAGTATACCACATGTTTCGGGCCGTGCCAAGTCAATATTGATACTCGGCCAGGATCGGTCTCGGCAAAACATGGACAGCGCCCAGCCGGCGCATTTTATTGGCATACGTCAGCGCTTGTCTGTAGGTCGCGCTTACAATATCGGACCGAAACCCGGAATTCTGGGCAACTATCCAATTTCGCCGAATAGTGATCTTATCGCGTGCGCTCATAGGGTCCTCTGGGTCTCTGGGTCTTGTCTCGGTCACAAGATCGGCAGCCGGCTGGGGCTGAGGCTCGGCAGCCTCAGCCGGCTGGGGCTGCCTACCATCGCGCGGATTTAGGCAGCCGATGATAAAGACGTTCACAGGCTGCCTCCAAGTCAAGCGCTGTTGGTATCTGACCGGACAGCCGGCAGCGCATTGCCTCAGCCTTCGTCTTGGCGTACATGGCCAACAGGCTGAAAAGATCGGACAGCCGGTCTATGTCCTCTGGGTCTATGCTGTCGCAATCTATGTTGGGGACCCAGCCGAAATCCCCAGCCAGCGCCGACAAATCAGCCGGCTGGGTCTCGGTCTCATCGGCAGCCGGCTGAGACTCGGTCTCATCGTCCGACCGGACCTTGGCCAATTCAGCCAAGGCGCTGGCCATCAAATCGGGAATGTACCAATTTTCGCATGGGTCCTCCACGTTGCGATAGCCGGAAAACATGCCACAGGAATCAGCCTGTTGCCAATCCTCATCGACAGAGGACCGGAATTCCGCAACGACGTACCATAGGCCATCGCGATCAATTTGGTCTATGATTTCTCGCTTGGCTGCCTCTGCCGAGACTCTGCGCCCATGTATGTTAGTATAGCCGTCTGGGTCCCCATACACTGAGAAATAGTCCTCCTCCTCTGCCTCTGTCCTCAGCCGGGCCAATTCGTCACCCTCAGCCTCCTCCCATGCAATCAAGATTTTCGCGACGTGGATGGCATGATTTGCCGGCATACCACAAGCGCGGAATTTCCGATACGTCTTGGCCAGTAATGCGGCAGCCTCAGCGCGATTTAGTGCGCCGATGGCTGCCGCAATCGGGCAGCCATCGCAATCGGTCTTGTCACAGTCATCGCATAGCCGGCGCAAATCGGTCACAGACTGAGGCTGGGTCTCATCGGCAGCCGGTCCAAGTAATTTCGCGATGGCACAACCTACGCGCTGCACTTCGGGAATCCATCCGGCGCACTGGCCAATATCTGCCTCTGCGATGGCCAAGGCCAAGAGCAAATCAAGGTCTCCCGCACAGTCACCCGGATTTTGTACGTTGCGCCGATAGAGTCTTGTCGCGCGTGCGATGGCTGTTGTCTGGGGCTGCGAAACAAGACCGGCGCTGGCTGCCATCCGATAGGCTGCGCCAATATCGCGCGGCGTCTCGGTCTCGGTCTCGGTCTCGGTCTCGGTCTCGGTCTCGGCAGCCGGCTGGGCAGTCTGCCGATAATGGGCAATGGCCAAGATAGCAGAATGTTTCGGGCTGTAGTTGCGGCAGATTTCCGCATGGGTCCTATTCTCAGTCACCACATAACCGGACCAACAATCGCCATCTAAGGTATACTGGCCATCGCATAGCCGGTCCATGTCCACTTGGGCAGCGCGAGCGCTGTACTGACGAAAACCTCCCGCAGTCAATTCCTTCTCGATAGCCTGAAAAGCCTCAGCCATCACGAGTTTTACGGTTTTGATTTTCATTTGAGCCTCCCAAAAATGTTTGCCTTGGATAATAAGAGTATACCGCACGAATAGACCGATTGCAAGAAAAATACTTGACTGCCGACAGAGAGTAGTGGTATACTTTACGGACCGGCGCAGGCTGCCGGCTGGGCAGCCAGGCTGCCAAGTCCGATAATATCGGCTGCCGGGCCGAAGGTCCGATAACCTGCGCCGGCCAGCCGAGGTCCAGTTATCGGACGGTCCCATAACGTAGGAGGTCCGATAACCCACCGGGGCCAGGGGTCCGATAACAGGGGACCCCCTCCCGCGACCCGCGACCCACAAGCCGCGACCCGCGACCCGCGACCCGCCACTGGCGCGAGCCATCCCGCCATCTTCTACAAATGTAGAACCTTCCCGCGACCCGCGACCCGCGACCTATACAGAATTTTCGGACCTAAAAAATGCCGCGCGACCCCTCGCGCCCAGGCCCTCCGACCCGCCTTCTACAGTTGTAGAAGCCGGAAAAATCGTGCTCAGCAGCTTTTTCTACGTGCAAATGCCCAGGGCTGCTAAGTCCCGCGTTTGCAAGGGTTTAGCCTCAGATTTGTCTTTACCATTACTTTTCTATACCGATTGTCAAAAGAATAGAATATACACATATACTACAGTGTATTATAAGAACCATATAACTCTGTAGGAAACTTTTTCGCGAAACCCCGATTTTGCCAATGGTGGCGTCGATTCTGGGCTTAAGTGTCGATCCCGCCTATGTTTAGCAGACCTGCCCGTTTTGCCGTAGATGTCGATTCTGCGCGCAGATTCGACAGTGGTAGGCACAACCGGCATAATCGGCCCTTCGTCACAGATCGCACGCCCAGGCCCAGGCGTCACAGGCCCACCTTCCCCGGTCCTCGGTCCTCTGCCGGCCAAGAAATATTTGCAAATACTCTTGACCGCCCTGCGAATATGTTGTATACTATAGGCAGATAGGTAATTTTGAGGCAAAATATGGACAAACGGGAGGCAAACATTATGGCGAAGCAGCCGTGGCAAATGGTCCGAAACGATTGGACCGACTATAAGGCAAGTTGCCTCTGTGCCGACATTTTGGCCGGCCGTGGTCCCTGGGAGGTTGATAAGTTGGGGTATCACGTTGACCACGTGCGACAGGCTTACGAAGCCGGTCTGCCGGTCCCCGCTGAGGTTTTGGCCGACTATACGAATGAGCGCCCCCACTGGCGGCCCCCTGCGAGCAAATGGTTTGTGAGCGTTGCCGGGGACCTATGCAACACGGAGGACATCAACTGTCGGCCCGTGCGGCGCGGCTATGCGGTCCACCATGCCCAGATCAACACGGCCCGCGAGTTGGCCGCGACCCTGCGGGCCGGGGAGTTCGCATGGCCGGGCGGGTATCGGCTGGCCTTTATCACGGAGGACGGGGAATTGCTTTGTTTCAAGTGCGCCCGTGAGAATTTCGCCCAGATCGCGCGGGCGATAAAGGACCGGGCGGGCGACGGTTGGCGGATTGTCGCGACCACGAACCTGGGCGAACAGGACCCCGACGAACAGGCCGAAACCTGCGCCAACTGCTATGCGGTCCTTCTGCCGGCTGCCGAGTGACCCCGCGACCCGCGACAGGAGCCCGCCATGTTCCGATGGCAACAAAAGTATAGTGACGAATCGAACGACAAATGGACCGATGCCGGCGAATACCCTACCTTGGCCGAAGCCTGCCGGGCGGCGCAGGGTTTCAAGACGTTCGGTTCGTCCCTCAGTGGCCGCTATGGGTCCCGGCACCTTCAACAGCGGATTGTCGGGCCGGATGGCCATGAGTACAGTATTCACGCCCTGTAGACCCGCGACCCGCGACTAAGAACAGGAGAACCGATGGAAACGAACGTCACCATAAACACCGAACAAAGGTTGTTCGTCATCCCTTGCGACGGCGGCGGTTGCACCTTCCTGGGCTTCGATGTCGTTTTTGAGCGCGGCCGCAAGCTGGCGGCCGAGTTGGGCCGGTCCTGGGGGTGCACCGAACGAATCGGCACCCTCCAGCAATACCGCGATTACAGGGGCCTTGTCGATTTGGCCCGCGAGCGCAACCGGGCAACCGGCTGGCGCAGCACGTCGGAATTGACCGAGCAACTTATCGGTCTCGAAGGCCGGCGCGTGGAAGTGGTCGATAAGTACGGGGAAACCCGCCGATTCTGGGTAGGCAAATCGACTGGCTTTATTCCCTGCCATCTGGAAATCGCGAACCGGCGCAGCACGGGCGGCCCGGCGGTGACCGGGGCACCCTTCCGGTCGGTCCGCGTGGTTCGGTCTGACCGGCGGTAGAAATTTTGGCAAAATTGCCAAAATATGGTTGCACCCTGCGAAAATATAGTGTATACTATATTTAGCAATGGAGGATACTACAATGACGACCGAAAACACGCGGAACATGGGCAAGAATATGAAGGACGCGCTGACCTTCGCCCGCAAGTATGCCGGTTGGCATAGCTATGATCGGCGCAACCGGGCAACCGTGGCGGCCGTCCGGCGGCTGGCGGCCCGTGGCCTTGTCGAAATGACCGCCCATCAATTCCGGGCGACCGAGTTGCACGTGGCGGCCCCGGTGACAGCCGTTGACCGCGCCTTGGATCGGTTCGCCGAGTTGAAGGCCGCGACCCCGGAAACCGTGTTGGTTTTCCGGCTGGGCGATTTCTATGAAATGCTCCACGGGGATGCCCAGATCGGCCGCAAGGTCCTGGGTCTCGGTTTCGGCCATATCCCGCCGGCCCGCCGGCCGAACCATCCCGCCGGTGACGTGCTGGTGGCGGGGTTTCCCTATCACATGGCCGCCCAGAATATCGACGCGCTGCGGGCTGCCGGCTACAAGGTCCAAGTGGTGGAAGGCTGAGGACCCGCGACCCATGAACGCCCGCAAGCTGCGAATCTACGAAATGGAACTGGCGGCCCATGCCGCCTTCGACCGGGCCGAACGGCTGGCGTGCCGGCTGGCGTTCCATAGCCGCCATGCCAAACATATCGACCGGGCGCGGGCCGTGGCCGTGCGCATGGACCGGCTGGCGGCCGTGATTCAAATGTTCGGATTCATCGAAATTGACTTGACAAAGGAGGCACTGTGATAACTGGCGTCATAACCCGCGACATCGTTCTTGGCGATCCCGGCGCAGGCCACAGGCTGCCGGCCGGCAGCCGTTGCCAACTTTTGCCCATCGACCAGCCCTTCGGCCTGCGATGGATTGCCAAGCCCCTCGCGACCGGCCCGCAGTGGCAAAACGATTATGCCCTGCGGATGGTCCGGGAGGGTCACGACATCGCATTGACCGACGCGGACGTGGCCGTGCAATGGGAGTCCGTCCGGTTGCGGCTTGTTAATGCCGCGACTGCCTACGATGGCAAGGAACACGACGCGGCGGACCGAAACCCGCGACGGCGGCACTATAACCCGCACGCCCTGCCGCAATACCTGGCGCGGGTCGATGAAATCGTGGCCGATATGCAGCGGGGCGCGGCCCCGCGCGAGGCGATCCTCCAGGGATTCAGCGGCCGGCTGGGCGATGCGTTCTTGAAGGCCCTGGGCCTGCCCGCGAGCGACAAGGCCGAGCGCTGCCGCTATGCCGGCCTTATCTATCGGCCCGTGACCCAGCCTCCCACGACTGAGGAGATGCGATAATGGGATGGATTGCGAAGGGCAAATACACGGCCCCGCCCGCCTGGGCGGCGGCCCTTGCGCCGGGGATGAATTTGCTGTGGCATTTCCATCCGGCCGGCAAGTCGGCGTATGGTTGTTACTATGGCGGGTCGGCCCATATTCACACGAACACGAACGAACCGACCGACGAATTGCGCATGGTCATTCTACACGAATACGGGCACCACAAGGCCCCGGCCTATGGGTCCGGTTCGTGGCACGGCCCGAAGTTCTGGCGCACCGTGCGGCGGTTGTACGCCGAGAACGGGCTACTCGAATACGCCAAGACCCACGAACGCTATGCGACCGGCCGGCGCTATCTGGCTGAGGCTGAGGAGGTGGCGGCGACCTGAAAAATATTTGCAAATTCATTTGCATCTGTCCGTAATGTATGGTATAATTTAGGTAGATGACGACGGCCGCCGTCATCATCCCGTCCCCGACACGACGCAAAACTGTCATAGGGCCACCGACCGCAACGGAATGATGGCAAGCGCAGCAAGGTTTTGCTTGTCCCTTTTCGTCTTAGAAGTATCATTGCTTACGAAGCAAAACGGGCGGGTGTTCCGCCTCAGACACTTTTTTGAGGAGATTAGGGAATGGCAACGAAAAACAGCATTGTGCCGAGTTGTGACCAGATCATGCCGCATTTGACCCGCGTGGACGTGGGCGGCTTGCGGCTGTGGTTCTCTTATAAGACCTGCGTGGCTTTTCAGGACGCCGACGGGCGGCGCTGTTCGGAGAACAAGTGGGGCGCGGCGACGGGCCGGCACTTGGCGGCGATTTGCACCGACAAGGAGTCGCGGATCGACCGGACCCAATTCGAGCAAGCCGTGGCGGCCTGCCTGGGCAAGCACGGCCTGGGCTTGACCCTGCCGGAACTGCCGGCCCAGCCTCCCGTGTCGGCAGCGGCCCGCAAGTTGGCCGAAACCATCAAGCACAAGCGCGGCAGCCTGTCGGTGGAGGCCCTGGCGCGCCTTATCGAAACCGGCAAGGCCGGCGAATAGGCCCCAGCCGGCCGCGATCCCCAGCCCCGGACGCCCGCAAGCCGTCCGGGGTTTTCTTTTGGTCGAAAAGAATTTTGCCAATATGCCAAAATTCTCTTGCACCTTCCCAGAGTATAGTGTATAATTTAGGCAGATGGATGATAAGGAATTTTGAGAGGGCAAGAAATGGCAAAGTATCGTGGCACCGTGGTTCACCAACTGACCGAGCAAGACGTGGGCAAGCCGTTGGGCAAGTTTCATACTGCCTTCCTTGGCTGGGGCACCGTGGCGGCCGGCGATGTCGGCAAGCTGTTGGTTCTGGACCCGGACGGGCGCACCGGCATGATGGAAAACGACGCCCAGCGGGACAAGCGCCGGGCGGCGGCCAGCGTCAACCGGACCGACAAGGGCGACCCCATTACCGAAACGTCTTGGCCGAAACACCTGTGCCCCTCGGTCGAATGTCGCAAGCGGGACCTTGTGATTCGGATTTCGGACTGGACCCGCCAGTCGGCCGAGACCGGCGAACCGGCCTATGACGTGGAGGTCTACGTGGCCGGCGTCTATGACTGGAATTTATCCAAGACCTTCACCACGGCCCACGGCGGCCGGACGAAGGCTGAGGCCCGGCGCGAGGCCGCGACCTTTGCCGCCGAGTGCATCCGCCAGTTGTTGAAATAAGCCGCGACCCACCACCGGAGACCACACCATGAGAGACATGCACGAAGTCATCGGGACACGATGGACCATCGAAACCAAGAGCAAAAATTTGTACATCACGAACACCAAGAG
>Ga0105092_10000545_pt1 | contig 19608 bp, 17 predicted proteins | sample PPLLak2March2015_FD_87021 | JGI IMG/M metagenome (GOLD analysis project Ga0105092, IMG submission 87021) | Freshwater sediment microbial communities from Prairie Pothole Lake near Jamestown, North Dakota, USA - PPLs Lake P7 Core (1) Depth... | ecosystem: Environmental > Aquatic > Freshwater >... | reverse complement strand
TTGTTGGGTGATGACACTATTTGTCATCATCTGATTGGCCATCCGAGAGTCGAACTCCTTCTCGCTCATCACTTTCTGCCTGGCTGATTCTGGGATCTGCCCGGTCGCGACGGGGGGGAGCTTGGCCACTTGTTCGGATTGTTCCGCCACCTCCCTGTTCGGGGAGACGGGGACGGTCCTCCGACCGCCGGGCTCGTCAACGCGCACCGCCTGGGGTGCATTCGTGCGTGCGGACGTCAGCTGAGTGAGCATAAGCCGGGAGGATATTCGGACCATGTCCGACTGGCGTCGCTGGTGGAGCGCGATGCGACTGGCATCAACTCCGGCTCTTGCGGCCAGCCGTGCGAAGCTCCCGGTCGGGACCTGAGGCGAAGAGCAGTTGCCCTTCGAATCGATCTGGAAATGCAGAAGGACGTAGGGAAGGTCGGCACTGAGAAGAGGGGAGGGCAGGAGGGTCTCGCCGGGCGATAGTGCCGAGAACATACGCCCGTACGCGCGTTCTGCCGGATAAAAGGAACTATAGTGAAAGTAGGGCCGCGCGTTTTCCTGGCCGATCACTGGCGCCACAGCGGAATCCATTCGCCAGAGCGCCAATCGGATCTTTTCCTCGCGCGAGGCCTGAGCGGTTGCTTCCGCCTCGGCCTCGCCCGACTGGATCACCAGGTGCGTGATCCAGCCGATTCCTGAAAAGACGACGGCCAGGCAGACCACGAAAATCAACCAGGCGAAGAGCGGTTTTCTCATCCTCCGTCCTCGAAGGAATAACCTCGCCCGCGAACCGTGACAATGATCCGAGGGTGCTCCGGCTCGTCGCGGAGCTTCTCTCGGAGGCGGGCGACGTGCATGTCGACCGTGCGGGTTTCCACGACGTCCGGGTTCAATTGCCACACTCGGGCGAGCAGCTCGTCCCGCGAAATCACCCGTCCCCGGTTTTTGATGAAGTATTCGAGCAGGTCCCCCTCTTTTTCGCCCAGCTGGGACGTGGTTCCGTCGTCAAAAAGGATTTGACCGCGATTGCGGTCGAGCGTGCCCCCAGGGATCGGCAGTTCCATAGGCTCGTCCTCACGCTCCGCCGAGCGCCGCAGCACTGCTTCTACCCGTGCCAGTAGCTCCTTGACGCTAAATGGCTTCACGACGTAGTCATCGGCTCCCAGCTTCAACCCCGTGACCCGATCGTCCTCTTCTCCCCGTGCGGTGAGGATGATGACTGGTACTCGGCGTCCGAAGCCTCGGATCTCCCGGAGGATATCGAGCCCGTCACCACCCGGCAGTACAAGGTCCAGCAGGATGAGGTCGCTCGCGGTGCCGAGCGCCGCCTCGCGGCCGGTCGGACCGTCACTCGCCTCGCTGACCTGGTAGCCGTGAAACTTCAAGGCATGGACGATTCCCCTCCTTATTGCCGGATCGTCCTCGATGACCAGAATCCCAAGTTGAGACATGCCCGCGTCCTTGATTGGAAGTGCGTGGCTCAATTCGCCACGACGAAGTTCTTCTTGCCTGCCTGTTCGCGAACGCTCTTTATGATTGCAGAATCGAGCGTCTGCACTCCAGTAGAACCTTTCTTCTTCTTTTCCGCCTCGAGATACTCGGCACGATTCTTGTCGAGTTGCCTGATTCGCTGCTGGATCTGTTCCCGTTCGGCTGCTTTCGTTCTGACGTGAGTTTCTCGTTGGGCCTGGCTCATCGATTGCATTTCGGCTGGGAGATCCTGTTCGGGCAGTTTCCGAAGATCCACTTCGTTATTCTTGACCGCGTCGACGAGGTCCCAGGTGCTATTACGGTAGTGAACGGACGCCTTTGCTATAGCCCTGTTGACGCTCGAGCCCTGCCCGGTCGATGCGGCGTTGCTGTCCTGGGCAATCTGATTGGCGGAGCCGGCATCACCGGCTGTACCGAAGCGGATGTACGTCGAGTTGAGCTTGATTCCGAGTTCTTCGAGCTCCCGATCCTGCGGGGCGCATATGTACTCCGCCCGTCGGTTGTGGTCGATAGAGACGTAGCCGCCGTCGGTGATTAGCGCTCCGTTCCTCCAGTCGGTCGATTCTGCGGATGCGGCCGTTTGGCAGTGGATGGCGTTTATGGTAATTCCTCGGAGCACGGCCTTTCTGCAAGCGTCACGGTACGGTACGGGCCCTTGAGTGAACGGCTCGTTGCCGGCGATGAATATGGTCTTCAAATCATCTGCTCGCCCGCTCCAGTCCAGTTGCTGAACAGCTCTGCTGATGACCGTCCCGCAGAACTCAGAGCCGCCCCATGTCTTCAGGGCGAACAGCTCTTGCGAGACGCGATCGAGGTCAGAAGTGAAGGGAAGCACCAGGCGGATGTAGCCCTGGACTTCCGACAGGCCGTTATTGCCGTACTCGTAAAGTGCAACCTCCAGATCGGGCGGATGCCCACCTCTCCGGATTCTGGCGAATTCGTTTACGACCCCCCAGAGCTCGGCCTTCGCCTGGTGAATGAGCCCGTCCATGCTGTTGCTGGTGTCGAGCAGCAGTGCCACCTGTATTCGCGGGTGAGCGGTCTTGCTGTGAATCGATCCCTTGTGACCCGCCGCCGGTTTCAGGGGACTGTCCCCTGTGGCTGCATATCCGGGTTGCGGGCGCAGGCTCACCGCGCCCATCGTGACAAACAGCGCTATCAATGTTCCCAGAAGTGTTCTCATGGCTCCTCCATTCCGTTTGCGTGCGGCCCGTTCTGCCGCTCCTGTCTCGAATATACGGTGGCGGCGGGTGGAGGAGCTGTAACGTCTTTGTAACGGCGGGGCTGCGACAATCGGGTCGTCGAGCACAACAGAACCGCAAACGAAGCGTTTTATGCGAAGTGCGCGGATTATCACCGTGAGCGACGCCTCGCTCCGAGCCTCTGGTTGCTTACGGCTGCAATCCGCGCACTCCGCCGACAGCACTTCGTTTGCGGCTCTGAAAGTCTGACGTAGTCCGAGGAAGTTGGCCCTTTTTTGTGGCATGATTGCGGCCCATGCAAACAAAATCGAAGCTGTCACGTCGGAGCCTTCTGCAGGCGACCGCCGGAGTTGCAGTCTCGTCAGCGATTGTGACGCCGGAGGCTTCCGCCAGGCTTGGATCATCGGTGGATTCCGCAGTGAAACGCCCGCCTTCCGGGATCACTTTCCCGGCCTTTACCAGGACGGAGTGGGAGAAACAAGGCCTTTGGCCTGCTTTCTGGATCCATTGCCCTTCCGCGGGACAGCTCCCGCTGGTGACAGCCTACCGGCTTCGCTTCACGATTGATGCGCCAGTCAAGGCGACACTTCACGTCAGCGGCGATGAGCGCTACGAGCTTTTTCTCGATGGGCAAAGAGTCGGCCGCGGGAGCGAACGGGGCAATCTTGAGCACTGGTTCTACGACACTTACGGAATCCAACTCGGCGCAGGAGAGCACGTCCTTGTCGCTCGCGCCTGGTCGCTCGGTGACTTAAGTCCGCTCGCGCAATTCTCGAAGCGTCCGGGCTTTCTCCTGGCGGCCGAAGCGCCTCTCACGGACAAGTTGAGCACGGGGCGCGCCCACTGGGAAAGCAAACAGCTGGGCGGCTATGCTTTTGCCCTTCCTTTTTACGTCTGGGGACTCGCTGCGCCGATGACAGTCGACGGCGCCAGGTTCGATTGGGGCTTCGAGCGCGGCCTCGGGGACGGCTGGGTCCCGGCAGCCAGGGATGATCAGGCAGCCAGTGTGATGCTCGAATACGGGATTGCGCCTGACCGGTACCTGCGATCCGGCACGCTTCCAGCCATGATAGAGAAGATCTCGAGTGCCGGGGGTACGCCGAGGTTCATAGCAAACGCGGCCCTGGGCGATCTGACCGCAGTTCCGATCAGGAAAGCGGACAACCTATCGGATGAGCTGCCGGAGTGGGCGGCGCTACTGGCTGGTACCGGACCGCTGACAATTGCGCCGAACACTTCCCGGCGGGCAATTGTCGATCTCGGCGATTATCTGTGCGCCTTTCCGGAGCTCGTGACGAGCGGAGGGAGAGGCAGTTCCGTCCGCCTGCACTGGGCCGAGGGGCTCAGAGCCGCGCCCGACAAGTGGAACTTCCAGAAAGGGAATCGCAACGAGATCGAAGGCAAGTTCTTTCTGGGGATGGGTGATCAGTTCATGCCGGATGGAGGGGAGGATCGCCTTTTCGAAACCCTCTGGTGGGCGGCCGGCCGCTACGTCGAGGTCGTTATCCGGACAGCCTCCGAAGCCTTGACAATCAAGCGGTTGGGTTGGCGGGAAACCCGGTATCCGCTCGAGATGGAGAGCCGGTTCCAATCCAGCGACCCGGCCATCGAAAGTACTCTGCCGATGCTCGTACGAGGTATGCAGGCGTGCTCGCACGAGACATTCGTCGACTGTCCCTACTTCGAGCAGATGCAGTACGTTGGTGATGTTCGGACAGAGGCCCTTTGCAGCTATGTTATGACGCGGGACGACCGCCTGGTGCGCAAAGCGCTCTACATGATCGACAAATCCCGCCACACCGAGGGCCTGACCGAAGCCAGGTACCCGGTTCGTCAACCGCAGCTGATTCCGTGGTTCTCGCTGGTTCACATCGGCACGGTTTACGAATACGCCCACTGGCGGGACGACCTTCCGTTCGTCGCGACAATGATGCCGGGTGTGCGTTCGGTCCTGGACGCTTTCGAGAGGCGGCTGGACTCCAACGGACTGATCCTAAGTCCGGAAGGCTGGAACAGCACCGATTCCTTTCCCGAAACCGAGCGGAGCGGCCTCATTCACTGGCTGTTCGCCCTGGCGCTCAAACAGACGGCCGAGTTGGAGCGCTTTTTCGGCGAGCGGGAGCGTGCCGCCCGCGCCGAGCGCCGTGCAGCCGAGATCGCGGCCACTGCCGACCGGACCTTCTGGGACGAAGCAAAGGGTCTTTGGGCCAATGAGTCGAGCCGCACTTCCTACTCGGAACCGGTCCAGTGCATGGCGGTGCTGAGCGGTCTGGCTCCGGCGACCCGGATCCAACGGATCGCAAAATCGCTTCGGGATCTCCGGCCCACCGGCCAGTTCGGTCGCCTCAGAGGCAATCGGGCCTCCCAGACCGGGACGTCTCCGTTGCGACCGGCAACGTTGTATTCCACACATTTCCTTTTCGAGACGTATCGGAAACTCGAGATGACGGACCTGTTCTTCGAAAGGCTGAAGCTCTGGTTGGAACAGCCCGGGCAGGGACTCAAGACACCGCTCGAATCGTACGACCCTAGCCGGTCTGATTGCCACGCCTGGAACTCCCATCCTCTGTTCCACTACTTCGCGACAGTCTTGGGGATCCGGCCGTCCAGCCCCGGCTTTAGGACGGTTGAAATCAGCCCACAGCTCGGCCCACTTGCGCAGGCATCCGGGAAGCTCGTCCATCCGGCCGGCGGCGAGATTGAGGTCGAGATCCGAGCCGAGGCGGGCCGGATCAACGGGAACGTCACCCTGCCTGAGGGTATAACCGGTACCTGGAAAGGAAACGGCTCGAGCCGGGGGCTCAAATCAGGCGCCAACCGGATTTCGTAGCCTGGTTACTTGACGCCCACCGCTTTGAAGAAGGTGTAGCAGAAGGTGGCATCAGTCTCTGCCGTTCGGTACAGATCCCGAATGCCACGCGCCCAGGCGTCTGGTTCGGTCAGGTGGTGCTGGATGGCCTCTGTGCCGACAGATTCGACCATAGCCGTAAAGGTTTTCTTCGTGAAGCCCTCGACGAGCTGCGGGCGGCTTGCATCCGCGTATACGAAGCGAGGGGAAACCGAGACATCTCGAAGGCCATTCTGCGTGAGAAGGGGATAAAGATGCCGGCCGATGAACGGGTCTCCACCGGCTTGTCGCTGAAGCTGGACCAGACACTGGATCGCGCTACGGGCGTCGTCGCTGTCCGGGTAGAAGAACGCCGACCCGTGGTCCCCTTCGATGACAGTCATGGACCCCCCGGCTTTCAGGACCCTCAAGAACTCCGCCAAGGCTCTTTCGGGACATCGAAGGTGTTCGAGCAGGAAACAGACAAACACATGATCGAAGTGGCCTGCCGAAAACGGCAGTTGGAACACGTCTTCGCGCTGGAATGACACGTTGTCCAGCTTCGCCGCGCGAACGCGACTTTCCGCGATCGCCAGCGACTCCTGCGAGATATCGATGGCCACGAACGATGCGTCTGGACTGTTCGTCGCAAGCGTGACAGTCTGGGCTCCAACACCACAGCCGGGCTCGAGCACCAACGCGCCGGCGGGATACCGGGTGTCAGAGTGAAGCAGCGACGTCAGCGTCGTTGCCTGATCGGTCAGCCGGTCCTTTTCTTTGGCTGAATAGCCATGCACATAATGCATGGTCATCCGGACCTCCGTTTTTGCCGACACAGTCTAACGCAAACGGAGTCGGCCTGTGGGGAGAACGAGGCTGAAACTACTCGATAACAAATCTTCGTATTTTTCTCGACAAGTACGTTAGTAGCTATAGGCAGCTTTTGTCACGGGGAGGGCACTTCATGGGCGATCGGGAGACAGACGGGTTGATTCGGGAGGTCGGACGAAAGAGAATCAGACGACTTCGAGCCAGTGGTGGGTATCGCACACTACGATCCTTTCAGGTTGCGACGGTGATCTACGATGGTACAGTGGCGTTCTGTGACCGCTTCGTCGATAGGCGGTCACGCACACATGATCAGATGGTCCAAGCCGCACGCAGTGGACGCCAAAACATCGCCGAGGGGAGCCGCGCGGCAGCCACCTCCAGCCAAACTGAACTGCGTCTCGTGAACGTGGCGCGAGCCAGCTTGGACGAGCTGCTACTCGCCTACGAGGACTTTCTGCGTCAACATGGTTTGCCCCAATGGACCAAAGACGACCCGCAGGCAAGGGCCGTGCGCGCAGTAGGCATCAGCGGGCAGGGGCTCGAATTTGATCGGACGGATCCGACGGATCGGTCGGATCAAAGCTCGGGCCCAGGCCCGTACGCAGCCTGGCTGGAAAAAGATGACGCGGGTATTGTCGCCAACGCGCTTATCTGCCTCATCCACCAGGATAACTACCTGCTTGATCAGCAGATCGACGCACTCGAGCGGCAGTTCATCCATGAAGGCGGCTATAGCGAGAGGCTGGCTTCTGCACGGCTGGAAAAAAGACGCGAGCAACCCGACGATCGAGGCCCGTCGTGTCCCCGGTGCGGGAGAAAGATGGTCTCGAGGACCGCGCGAAAAGGGCAGTATACCGGATCATCGTTTTGGGGGTGCTCGGGTTATCCAGAGTGTAACGGGACGAGGAAGGTCGAGTGATTGATCCGACCGATCCGTCGGATCCGACCGATCCGTCGGTTCGAACCCATCGCCAGGCAGGCCGGCGCCTCCTGCCCGGTTGGTTCGACCGCCAGATTTTAGCGTGCCCGGCTCATCCAGCGGTAGGCGATCAAACCGCCCAGGGCCGTTCCGGCTGTAATCCAAACAGGTTTCCGGTTCACGGCGTGCCATGCGTCTCGAGCGATGTCGTCCGCCGCCCTGTAGCGCAGGTAATCGGCGCTCTTTTCGAGCGATCGTGCGACGGCTCGAGTCCGGCTCGGGGTCGCCAGTCGTCGGATACGCCCGGCCAGCAGTTCCATTCCCGCCCCGGCCGCCGTAGTGGCTACCGAGCCTCGCGACGCAACCGAGTCTGCAATAGGCGCCACATGCGTCCCGACATTCGCCAACAAGTCTCCGGCACGCTCCCAATTCCTCGAAAAACGAGACTTTTTCATGGTTGTACCTCCGTTTGTGTGTTTCTTTAGAAGTCAATAGCCGAAGGACAGATTGACTTTAGTGTATACTATCGAGTCGTGTTGCCGCAACCTGTTGATTGCTGTGCAACTCGATGGCGTTGGACTCTGGCGGTGTCTGGTTCAACGGGAACGTGCGATGACGGGCTTCAGGAGACGTTCGCCGCCTCCTGGAGGAGACCCAGAAGCTCTTTCGCTTTTCGCAGCCGGAAGCTCTTCTCAGACGCCACGTACATATTTTCGGCGAGGACCTTCTGTTCGACCTCCTCCTCGCTCCAGGTATGGGAGGGCTCTTTGAGGAGCCGGGGAATCACCAGGAAACGCCTCAGGTGTTCTCTAACGTATTCCATCTGGTTTTTCCCCGTCCGTGCTCCCCAGGTTTCGAAGTTTTCGAGACGGGCGAGTCGGAACCGGTTGCCAATCTTCACGAGCCAGTTCAGTTGACTTTCGGTGACGCGTGACCAGTCGAAGTCACGCGTGTCCGGCGGGATGAACTCCCGTTGGCACAAGGCACATCGCATGGTGCCCTGAGGGGTGTAGCCGACCTTGGATGTGCGGCAATAGGGGCAACAGGGTCGCTCTATACCGCAGGGGACGCAGGCAAGAACCAGCCTGCCTGATTCATCTCTTCGAAACTCGACGTCTCTTCGAGTGCCGCACTCTGGACACGTGGGCGACTGCATTGTACCCTCCCGCACAAGGAGCCCATCGGTTTCAAAAGCGGCAGGGCAGGCGATGGAGTCCCGCCTTCTCAGGGCGCGCAACCCGTAGCCGACCCGGATTCTACCACCGACCACTGACCGCTGCCTACTGCCACTGCCGTACCGGCCGGTCAGCTGGTCAGCCGGGTAGCCGGCCCGCCGATTTGAGGTTTTTCCAAAACTGCGTCAGAATTTTACTCAGCTGTTTTCCGCACCGGCGCGAGCGTTTTTTGCAAGACTGTCAAGCAAGCTGCACGCAGCCCGTCTGGCCGCGCTGGCAACGGGGGAGGGGAATCATGCTCACTTTTCCGCGCTTTGCGGGTCCTCCCGCAAAAGCCGCGCCGCGGTTGTTTGCCTCGGCGAACCTGCGCCGCTATTTTCCGGGCTGGGGGATTCCCTGCTCCCTGGTGGTTCACGAAGTTGCGCTGATCGTCCTGCTTCTCTGGTCGGTCCTTCACATCCCTCGAGAGCCCTTTCAACCTCCCGAACGAGAGGTGCCACCCAAGCGCAACCAGGTCACGGTGATGATGTATTTCCCGCGCCTGGTTCCAGGCAATCGGCGACCGGAGGGCAAAGCCGAAGCAGCCGGTGAGTCGCCTTCAGAGAGACGGGCGGCCAAGACCGGCGGTTTGGTCTATCCTGGGCCTCAGGAAATTGTCTCGGATCCTGAAAAACCGACCAATCCGATCCAGACCATCAGCCAGCCGGATCTTGTCGATCCGCCGGACCTGGAGCCACCGCCGGCCCTCCCGAACATGCTGCTCATGGCGGACGCGCATCCGGTTGAGCAACTGGACTTTCAGGAGCCGGCTGTCCAGGCGCCCGCTCCGGTGATTCCGGAGGACAAGCCCCCGTCTGATTCGTCTCCCGAAGAAGTCAAACCTGAGCCGCCCGCCGCCGATGTGATCCCTCTTGTGGATCGACTTGCGCTGGTCGTACCCGATCCAGTGCTTCCTCTTCCCCCGCCGCCGGCTGCCGCGCCCGCCCTGGTCCCGCTTCCGGCTCCCGAAGTTCCGCCTGGAAAGGATGAGACGCACGTAACAGAAACGAAGACGGAAGCACCGTCGAAAGAGATAGAGACGCCGGAAGCGCCTCCTGCACCCAGGGTCGCTCCGGAGCCGAAGCCCGAGGAAAGTACTCGGAATTTCCTAGCGCTGAGCCCGGTGCCGGCTGTACCGACGGGACCTGTCGAGCTTCCTTCCGGCCAGGCGCAAGCGCGGTTCGCCATTTCGCCCAAGCCGAACCTTGCGGTTCGCGAAGCGGATCCACCCCCGACGCCCGGGGACCCGGCTGCTACAGCTCTTCCTGCGAAAGCAACGGCTGCCCCTGCAGGGGGCACCACGCTCGCTGGCCACCCACCGAAATCCGTCACGGTTGGTTTCGGGGGCCCCGGATCCAGCAAGAGCCAGCCCGGACCGGGCGCCGGACCTGGTTCAGTTTCCGGCTCGAACCCCGGGCCTGGCAGGTCTCCTTTCGCCGGGATCACGGTCGCCGGGCAGGGCGGTGCGACTGGAGCGGTAGCCGGCCCCGTCGTTCGTATTCAGCCTGCACGTCCGCTGCAGACATCGTACGGAGTGACCGTGGTTTCGACCGAAAGCAGCGGCGGAGGCCTGCCTTTCTCAGGTATCTTCGCCGGCCGCCAGATCCACACGGTCTATCTTGACATGCGAGAGAGCGACACGGACTCTGCTCCGACATGGACTCTCGAGTTTGCCGTACCGGGCAAGGCGACCCGGCAGACAATCCTCCCCGGCGATGTGAGCGGAAGCCAACAGGGCATGGTCCTCCCGTTCCCCGCGGTCAAGAAGCTTCCTGTGTTGCCCCATGAGTTGGTTCTCGCTCACCTTCGCGAAACGGTGATCGTGTCCGGGTTGATCAATGCGGAAGGCAAGATGGAGCGACTTTCGGTCTTGAAGAGCCCCGCCCTTCTGTTAAACGAGCCGGTACTCCGCGCCTTGAGCGAATGGGTTTTCCGACCCGCGCGCCTGGACGGGACTGCTATCGCAGTGGAGTTCCTGTTGGGAATCCCGCTTTCGACTCACCAGGCCCAGGTCCTGCGGTCATCGACTGAATAGCCGCCGAGGCGGTCAGTACATCGGCCAGGTTCGGCTCGAGGCACCGCCTTTGCCGGCCGCCTCGAGCAATCGCCTGGCGCCGGCGGCCATCAGGCCGAGCTCGCTCGATGCCTGGAAGAACTGAAAGCCTTCCTTGATCAGTCCGTCGATCTGGTCGGCCCCGGCCGTGCGCCCCACGGCGATTCCGTGCTTCTTCCCAGCCGCCAGGACTTTGGCGATCGCCTCGCGCAGTCGCGGATCATCCTGTCGGCCCGAAAGGCCCAGGGAGTATGACAAGTCGTTGGGCCCGATGAAGAGCACGTCGATCCCCGGAACCGACGCGATCTCCTCGATCCGCTCAACCGCCTCTGCTTGCTCGATGATGACTATGACCAGGACGTTTTCATCCGCAAAGGCACGATACCCGCCCGGCGCGGGCCAGCGGAGATTCGCCAGTCCGGGTCCGAAGCCGCGGCGTCCGAGTGGCGGATATCGGCAGGCGGCCACCGCCTGCCGGGCAAGCTCGGGTGTCGATGTGAAAGGAAAGATGACACCGAGACTCCCGGCGTCGAGCGCACGCTTGGCCGTCCACAGCTCATTGACGGGGACTCGCGTGATCGGGACGCAGGGAGTCCCGCTCGTCGCCAGAATGATGTCTCGCAATGACTCGAGGGTGATCGGGCTGTGCTCCATCTCGATCCAGAGGAAATCGAAGCCGAGGCGAGCAGCCTGCAAGGCGACGTCCGGGCTCGGGATCGTGACAGTCATCCCGACAACCGGCTTGCCTTCCTTCAACAGCTTCTTGACCGGGTTCTCCCAGCGCGGTTGCTGGGCGTCCAGGGAGCAGCAGAATGCCACTATCAAAACTGCGGCGAACACGCTTGGTCTCTTCATTTTCCCCTCCTGATTCGCCGGAAGAATACACGGGGGAAGACGGAGAGACAAGGAGACAGGGAGACAGGGAGACAAGGAGACAAGCAGTCAGGGGGAGATCTTTACGAGATCCTTGAGGTCCTTGTGGCCCTGGCGGTTCTTTTCTCTTAGAATAGGGCGGTTGTAAAACCAGCCAGGGAGGATCCGATGACACCACAAGAGCTCAAACAGGCGATTCAAGGCATGAGGGACTACTTTAACCGATCGACGCGTCCTCTGGCCGAGGAACACTCGACTTTTGCCCCGGGCGAGGGGCTGTACACGGTTGCCGGTCAGGTTGCCCACGCAGCTCAGACGATTGAGTGGTTTTTCGAGGCAGCTTTTTCCGAAAACTGGCGCATGGAATTCGAGGCGATGGACAAGGAGGTTCGTTGCATTACCAGTCTTGCCCAGGCGCGCGCTTGGTTTGACAAGGCCATCGAGAAGGCCTTGGCTGTCGCCGGGGCACACACCGAGGCGGAGTGGGCGACGCTTTTCCCGCCCAACCCGATTATGGGCGAAGCTCCCCGGAGTTCGGTGATGTCCGCCTGCGTGGACCACACCGCGCACCACCGCGGCGCACTGACGGTTTACGAACGCCTGCTCGGTCTGACTCCGCCGATGCCGTACATGGACATGTAGTTTGACGGTTCACGGTTTACCGGTTCGGGGGTTATGGTTCAAGGTCAGACGTCTCGGTTCTTGACCGATTAACCCCTGAACCGAGTAACCCTGGAACCGACTGAGGATACGCATGAAAGTTGGAACCGGGGGATCATCCGTGAACGAACACGAAAGAGCACCGACTACCGCGCTCGAGGAGTCGACCTATCGAAAGGTCACTCTACGCCTGATTCCGTTCCTGTTCATTTGCTACATCTGTGCCATGCTCGATCGGGTCAACGTTGGGTTTGCCAAGCTGCAGATGTCTTCTGAGCTCGGCTTTAGTGACACCGCTTACGGCTTAGGCGCAGGAATTTTTTTCATCGGCTACTTCTTTTTCGAAGTGCCTAGCAACATCCTTCTTCAGAAGTTCGGCGCTCGGATTTGGATTGCCCGGATCATGATTATGTGGGGCATTATCTCCATGGCGACTTGCCTGGTCCGCTCGGAGGGTTGGTTCTACGTCGTGCGCTTCTCCCTGGGACTGGCAGAGGCCGGATTCTTCCCCGGGATAATCCTCTACCTGACTTTCTGGTATACCCAAAAGCACCGCGCGCGGATGGTGGCTCTGTTCATGACCGCGGTCGCTGTCGGGGGGGTAGTTGGTGGTCCGCTCTCCGGCTGGATCATGGAGTTCTTTGACGGCAGCCGAGGTTTGTCGGGCTGGCAGTGGCTTTTTATCCTGGAAGGCTTGCCCTCCATCGTCGTCGGCATTCTGGTGCTCGTCATCCTGGACAACAGCCCTGGGGAAGCCCGTTGGCTTAGCGACGAGGAGAAGGCGATTCTTCTGCGGCGCCTCGCGGAGGAGCAGAAGATGAAAGAAGCGGGCGAGCACCGTCGGAGTTTCGCGGACGCCTTCAAGAGCCCAAAGGTGTGGGTGCTGAGCGCGGTGTATTTCGGCGCCATAATGGGGCTGTACGGGATGTCGTTCTGGTTGCCGCAGATCGTTCAGGACATGGGGGTCAAGAGCACGGCGCGGGTAGGCCTGATCACCGCGGTACCGTGGGCTGTGGCGGCGATCGGGATGGTGTTGGTTGGACGGCATTCCGACAAGACGCAGGAGCGCCGCTGGCACATCGCCCTTGCGGCTGCGGCCGGGTCGGTAGGATTCCTGCTGAGCGGCCTGTTTGCCGAATCGGCTGCGGTATCCCTCGCGGCGCTGACCCTGGCCATCGTCGGCGTTATGTCCGTGATCTCCACCTTCTGGTCGCTCCCAACCGCGCTGCTGTCGGGAACCGCCGCTGCTGCGGGAATTGCTCTGATCAACTCCGTCGGCAATCTCGCGGGTCATGTCAGCCCGTCGGTTGTAGGTCGGATCAAAGACGCAACCGGGGACGTCACCTGGGGCATGTACGTGCTGGCTGCTTCCATGCTCCTGAGTTGTATACTCGTTCTCGCCGTCCCAAGACGTGAACGGTTGAATAAGGGCCAAAGGCCCGACTCTGTCTAGCGCAGCGCAAAGCCCTAAGGGATATTTGAAAAGGCCATCCAGCGTCTCGCCCCTTATCCACCTGGACAACGTGACCCTTCGACTGGACGAGTCTCGCCTGATATCCGGGCTGAGCTGGACGATGGCGGCCGGCGAGAGGTGGGCGGTTATCGGTTCGACCGGAGCTGGGAAATCAGTCTTGGCGCGCGCCCTGGGCGGGCGCATACCGGTAGTAGGCGGTTCGATCCGGAACTTCTTTGACGGTGAGGAACGTTGTCGCGAAGGCCGTAGTTGGGTGAAACCTGGCGAAGTGATTCGGGTGAGTGTCGAGAGCCACGCCGAAGTCCTTCACGCGTTTGCCGGTTATCACCAGGCGCGTTGGGAGGCGAACGAGGCAGCTCAATCACCTGGCGTGGCTGACTGGATGGGCCTCGGGGCCGATCCGGAAACCATGTCGACGAAAATACTTGAAGTCCTCGGTATCCGCCATCTTCTCGGGCGGAAAGTCGTGCACCTTTCCTACGGAGAAATGCGCCGCGCGTTGATCGCTCGTGCTCTGCTCCACAACCCTCGCCTGTTGATTCTGGACGACCCGTTCGGCGGTGTCGATGCTGCCTCCCGAGAAGCGCTTCGGCGCAGTATCGGGGATCTACTCCGATCGGACGACCCGGTCGTCCTCACCTTACTGAGCAGGCCTGAAGAGTTGCCTGAGGGGATCACGCACGTGCTGTTCATCAGAGACCTGGCCTTCATCGACAAGGGGCCCAAGGATCGTGTGCTCGAGCGTCTCGCCGACTCGCCCGCTGGTTGGGGACGCAAGGGTGAGCGAGAGGCAAAAAGGCTGCACGCAAGAGACGCCGGTGACGCAAAACGACGCAAGTCCCGCGGGGGAGCCCACGCCGCCGCCGCCGCGCTTATCCAGATCCGCAACGCATCGGTCTCCTACAAGGACCAACCAGTTCTGGTCGACGTGTCATGGGAAGTGAACGCAGGCGAGCACTGGGCAGTGATGGGACCAAACGGGTCGGGAAAAAGCACCCTGCTCAGCTTAGTTCTCGCGGACAACCCGCAGGCATACGAGAACGATATCAGCCTTTTCGGGAGAAGACGCGGCTCGGGTGAGACCGTCTGGGAAATCAAGAGGCGGATCGGCTGGGTGTCATCGGAGTTGCTGACCTACTATGAAGCGGACGGGCTGACGTGCGAGCAGGTGGTTTGTTCCGGATTCTATGACTCGATCGGGCTTTTCCGGAACTGCTCCGAGGCGCAAGTATCCACAGCCCGGTCGTGGGTGGAGTGGTTGGGTCTTTCTTCCCTGCTCGCCAGGCCTTTCCGAACTGCGTCGGCCGGTGAAAAGCGTCTCCTGTTGCTGGCGCGAGCGCTGGTCAAGAATCCCGAGATGCTGATCCTCGATGAACCGTGCCTCGGGCTCGATTCCGTGCACCGGGCTTTGATCCTCGAGCTCACGGAACGCCTGTGCCGGACGCTGGCAGGCAGCCTGATTTATGTGACCCATGATCCAAAGGAAATAGGGCCTTGGATTTCGCACCTGCTCCGGTTATCGGGAGGGCGGGTTGCAGAGTGCGGAATGCGGAATGACCATAACCGGGAACCGTATAACGGTATAACCGCATAACCGGCCAACCCTGAACCGTGTAACTTCGGGAGGAAGATATGCATTACCTGTTGTTCTATGACGTCGTTCCGGATTACGTGCAACGCCGGGCCGCCTTTCGGGACGAGCATCTGGCGTATGCTCGCGCGGCCCATGCGCGCGGTGAGCTGATCCTGGCCGGCGCCCTCGCGGACCCCGTCGACGGGGCGGTCTTGTTCTTCCAGGGAGATTCGCCGGCCGTGGCCGAGGCGTTTGCATCCGCCGACCCGTACGTGAAAAACGGATTGGTGACTCGCTGGCGGGTGCGACAATGGACCACCGTAATTGGCGACATGGCCGCGGTCCGGCTGGACTGAGACTTGAGAAGGCCCCCAACGACCTCAACGACCACAAGGACAGCAAGGACTGCAAGGACAATGATCAGGCGGGCTGGCCCTCTCCTTGGGGTCCTTGCTGTGCCTGAGGTCCTTGAGGTCGTTTACCAGATCGTGCCAGGAACCAGTGCTGGAAGAACGCGGCGAACGGCTGCTGAAAGACTATGACAAGCACGACCGGGATCGCGGTTGCCGGCGGGAAGTACTGAAGTGCGATGACGATCCCCGCGCTGATGTTTCGCAATCCCACGCAGAATGTCATCGTCCGAACGCGTGGCTCCGGGAATTTGAGGAGTTTTGCGCCTACAAATCCGATTAAGAATCCCGTCGCAACCTGCACGGGCAGAATGGCGAACACCGGTACCACCGAGAATTGGCTCGACGCGACGACCCCCCGGATAGCCGCAATGTTGATGGCGATGATCGAAAGGATGCAGGCTTTTGAGAGCGGCCCGTTGATGGGGGCCATTCGCCGCCCGATTTCCCCTCGCGAGAGATCATGGAGCAAGACACCCGCCGTTGTCGGAAAAACGATCATCCAAGTCAGCCCGATCATCAGCGCGCGGGCGTCGAAGCTCACCTGACTCCCCAGGAAGACCCATGCGGTCAGCGGAAGCACCAGGGGGCTGAGCAGGGAATCGAGGGCGACTGTTGTCAGTGCGAGGGGCACCTCCCCCTTGGCCACGCTCGTCCAGACAATCGACATGACGCCCACCGGAACCAGTGTGGCAAGGACCATCCCGACGGCTAACTGGGAGTCACTTCCAAAGACAATTGCGCCCAGTCCCCACGCGACCGGAGGCATGATCCCGTGGAGGGCGCCAATGATCAGAAAAACGGCACCCGGCACCTTCGCCACAGCCGCTACATCACGTGCGCTGATGCTCAGCGCCGTTGCCAAAGTCATGTAGCCAAATAGGTAAGGAACCAACCACGTCATCCGGTCGAGCACCGGCAAAAACCAGCCTGCGGCAATTCCCGCCAGAACGAGCAGGTACATTCGCCCTTCAACCACGCGGTTGAGCTCGAGCAGCGCCGCCTGTACCCTCTTCTGGCGCGCGTTTCCGTTGCCGTTCGGTTCGGCTGGCTTGATGTTGTGACGCAAGAAGCGAGATTGTACCCTAAGCTTGGGTGCCGGCGGAAAGCTGACACTCGTCTGATGACCGTGAACCGGATGTCCGGGACTCTGAAGAACGACGACCAGCGGGTTGAGCTCCAACTGCGCTAGCGTGCCCCAGGTTCCTCCTGTTAAAAGATGAAAGAGGCGGCCTTCTGCGGTAGGATGCGAGTACAATACCGCCGCGGGAGACCAGCTAACTGGTCCCGGCCAGCAAGACAAGGAGGAACAACAGTGAGCAAGTCTCGACTTCATTCAAGACGATCATTCCTGGCTAAAACGGCTTCGGCCGGTGCCGCCTGTGCCGCCTTGATGGCAACTTCCGACGATTACGAGGCGATTGCGCAGAATGTCAAAACAAATTCACAGCCGTCCGAACTCAAGATCACCGATCTCCGCGTCGCGCGGGTGAACCGCCACTGGGTCGTCAGGCTGGACACGAATCAGGGCCTGCACGGCTATGGCGAGGTGCGCGATGGCGCGAGTCCCACATATGCCTTGATGCTCAAGAGTCGCGTGGTTGGAATGAACCCGTGCCATGTCGAAAAGGTGTTTCGGCGGATCAAACAGTTTGGCGGTCACGCCCGACAGGCGGGCGGTGTCGTCTCGATCGAAATGGCCTGTTGGGATCTGGCCGGCAAGGCCTGGGGAGTTCCCTGTTGGCAAATGCTGGGCGGACAGTTCCGAGACAAAATCCGGCTGTATGCCGACACTCCGTTCACCAAGGACGCGGCGGAGCAGGCGCGGCGGTTGAAACACCGGATCGAACAAGGCTTCAGCTTCCTGAAGATGGACACCCCACTTGGGCTTCTCCAGGGAATTGAGGGCACCCTGACCTACCCGAAAGGACAGGGGGTTAACCCGTTCCAGCAGTACGGGGACAACGCCTGGGAGTGGACCTACAAGCCGCACCCATTCACGGGTATCCGATTGACTGAAAAAGGTCTGGCGATTTTTGAAGACTACTGTCTGAAGACCCGGGAGAATCTCGGATGGGAAATACCGATTGCCACGGATCACTACGGGCACTTCGGGATCGAGGACGGCATCAAGCTGGCGCAAAGGCTCGACAAGTGCAACTTCGCCTGGTACGAGGACATGGTGCCGTGGATGTATGTGGATCAGTACATTCAGCTCAAGAACTCTTGTACGACGCCGATTCTGACCGGTGAAGACATCTATCTGCTCGACGGCTTCAAGGAGCTGATCGATCGTAAGGCAGTCTCGATGATTCATCCGGATCTCGCCACGTCCGGCGGACTACTGGAGACCAAGAAGATCGGCGACTACGCAATGCAGCACGGTGTGTCGATGGCTCTCCACATGGCTGGAGGACCGGTCACGATGTTTGCGAGCATCCACTGCGCTGCGGCCACTGAAAATTTCCTGGTCATGGAACACCACGGCGTGGACGACGAGAAGTACGAGACGGTGGCCGACGGTCCCGCCAAACCCTTTATGACCAAGGACGGTTTCGTGCCGGTGCCGAATACTCCGGGGCTCGGCCTCGAGCTGAACGAAGAGGCAATCAAGCGCGACATGAAGGAGCCGGAGAAGGAGTACTTCCCGCCGACCAAGGAGTGGGACAACGAGCGCTCGCACGATCGGCTGTGGAGCATGTATTCGCCGCGGAAGGCCGACACGACCAGGAGCTAGGGGCGGGAACGTCGCGTCTTTCGCCCAACCGGGCCGTAAAGCGGCGGATTCGCGTTTCAGAATCCGCCGCTTTACGGCCGGTTGGCGAGTTCTTACTCGGGTGGCGGATTTGTCCGCGCCTGCTGGAGCAGCTCTCGAACGCGCGGGGCGAAAGCGCCGTCCGGGTGGTATTTCAAGTACTCCTCCATTTCCCTGATTCGTTCTTCCAGCCGGCCCTGCACGAGGTATAGATCCGCAAGGGAGAGTTGTGGCGCTGAGAAGTGACGAGGATCCAAGGCGATTGCCTGCCTGAGGTGTTTTTCGGCTTCGTCGAGCTGTCTCAGCCGAAGATGAGTCTTGCCCAGCTGAGAACGGGCCAGCGCGTCTTCAGGCGCTCGCCTGACCGCCTGCTGATTGATCTCGAGCGCCTCCGCATCTTTGCCTTCCACCGACAGCAGGGCGCCCCCCAGGTTGACCAGCGCATAGAATGCGGTCGGCTCCTCCTTAAGGGCTCGCCGAAAGTGCTGTTCGGCTTCGATGAAATGGCCGGTCTGATAGGCGATCACGCCGAGGTGGTTCCATGCCTCAGCATAGTGCGGAGCGAGCTTGAGGGCTTCGGCGAGACAACCCTTGGCAGCTTCGATGTCGTTCTTGCCCAGTTCTTGGAGGGCTTGTTGGAACTGATCTCGAGCCTTTCGGGGGACGCTGAGCTGTGACCTGTGTACGAGCCCAAGTTCCTCGGACGACACCGAAGGGGAAAACCGAATCGTCTCCCGGACGCGTCGCTTCTTATCGGCGAGACTGGCAGTAATGTCGACTGTCTGGCGCATTTCGCCCTGGCCGGGGACGGCGACGATCAGGACGTAAGAGCCGGCCCGCAGTTTCTTGAATTTGAAGCTCCCATCGAGTCCAACCCGGGCGGTGCCGTTGTAGGGCATTGTGGCGCCGTGCAGAAAGACGACAGGCTCGGGGCTCTGGATCGGCCTGCGGTTGTCCCCGAGAATCTGGCCGCGGAACTCGAAGAGGACGACTTCTTCACCGGCCAGAGCTTGGATTCCGCCAATCAGCAGCCAGCCCGCAAGGCAAGCGGTGAGCATCCGAATCCCTCGCATGCCTATCCCCCTTTACCGAGGTGAGAATAGCAAAACTCCCGGGCGAGTGACAGGTAGCCGCGCTGGATTTCAGGCCGCGCACGGAGCGAGGGTGTTGAATAAGTTCGGAGAAGTGCGTTCGGCCCACAGGTATCGACGGACGTGTTATGGGCTGATGTCGTGCGGAGGGCGAGATCGAATGGAGCCGCGCACGAAAGCGAACGGCCGTGAGCGAGAGTAAGCGGACCACCAATCATTCGCTAAGTCGAGACATTTAAACACGAAG
>Ga0105092_10000544_pt1 | contig 19642 bp, 16 predicted proteins | sample PPLLak2March2015_FD_87021 | JGI IMG/M metagenome (GOLD analysis project Ga0105092, IMG submission 87021) | Freshwater sediment microbial communities from Prairie Pothole Lake near Jamestown, North Dakota, USA - PPLs Lake P7 Core (1) Depth... | ecosystem: Environmental > Aquatic > Freshwater >... | reverse complement strand
TTGATCCCATCGAGAGATTTTTCCTAGAAAGAGAATTGATGCGCGGTTTTACGGGCCTTTTGCTGCTTGTCGTCCTTTTCTTGGTTTTCTCTTTTCGGCAAGGGGTTGGCCTTTATATAGACTGGCTATGGTTTCAAGAAGTCGGCTACACGCAACTTTTCACGACGAGCCTTGGCTATAAGCTCATTTTGGCGATCGTGTGCGGCGGGCTGCTCTCTGCGCTGTTCTATTTTAGCCTCAAGATTGCCGCTGTCACTCCGATAGGCGTTCATTTTACGCAGGCTGATAACGTTATCGAGCTTCCCTCCCCGGATTTGGTCGATCCATTGTTCCGGCGCTTACTTTTGCCCGGGTCGCTTTTCTTGGGTCTGCTCGCGGCGCCCCAAGGTGCTGCGAACTGGGAGCGTTTGCCGCTTTTTCTGAATTGGACACCGTTTAATCTGAACGACCCTCTATTCAACGTCGATATCGGCTTTTACCTGTTCCGGCTGCCCATGTATCGGGCCGTCTATCAGTGGTTGATATTCGCCTTGGGGCTAACGCTGCTCGCCACCACCGCTGTTTATTTTCTCTATCGCGGCATTCAATATGGTCCTCGAGGACTTTTTCTGTCAGAGCGAGCCCGCACCCATCTCCTGGTGCTTGTGGCTTTGCTTCTTATGGTCAAGGCTGGCGGGTATCTTTTGGATGCCTTCGAACTCGTCTATTCGGCTCGTGGCGCAGCCTTCGGTGCCAGCTATACCGATGTCTATGCCAATTTGCCGGCGCTACGAATTCTGGCTCTGCTTTCGTTGCTTGCGGCAGCTCTAGCCGTTGTGCAAATTTACCGGCCGGGGTTTAGTTACGTCCTTGTCGGCGTCGGCGCGTTGGTCGTGGCGCACCTCGTCGGCCTTAACCTCTACCCTTCTTTGCTTCAACGATTTCGCGTGGTGCCCAATGAAGTCGAAGCAGAAAGACCCTTCATTGAGCGCAACATCAAATTTACCCGGCTAGCCTATGGACTGGATAAGGTCGAAAGCAAAGATTTTCCCGCTGAAGAACAGCTGACCGCCGCCGATCTGAAGCGCAATGAATCCACCATTAAAAACATTCGGCTGTGGGAGCATAGGCCACTTCTGGCGACCTACGCCCAACTGCAGGAGATTCGTACTTACTACAAGTTCGTTGACGTCGACAACGACCGTTACATGATCGATGGCACGTATCGGCAGGTCATGCTGTCGGCGCGCGAACTCTCCCACCAGCACCTGCCTAGCCGCATCTGGATCAATGAGCACTTGACGTATACGCATGGTTACGGCCTCGTCTTCGGCCCGGTGAATCAAGTCACCCCCGAAGGGCTGCCGGAGTTCTTCGTCAAAGATATTCCGCCGGTTGCGGCTGAGCAATTGAAGATAACGCGGCCCGAGATTTATTTTGGGGAACTGGCTAACGACTATGTCTTTGTGAAGACCGCAGCGCGGGAGCTCGATTATCCCGCCGGGGACCAAAACATCTACACGGACTACCAGGGCAGCGGCGGAGTGCCGATCAACTCGCTTTGGCGGAAACTTCTATTATCCGCACATTTCGCGACGCTGAGAATCGCCCTCTCCCAGGATATCACGAACCAAAGCCGGATTCTGTTGGATCGCCAGATTCAGGCCCGGGTGAAAAAGATCGCGCCGTTCATCACCTTCGATCGGGACGCCTACCTGGTGATCGCTCAAGATGGAAGACTGTTTTGGATCATCGATGGCTACACCACTTCAGACGGGTTTCCTTACTCGGAGCCGATGCGCCAGCGAGGAATGAACTATATCCGCAACTCGGTGAAAGCCGTGATCGACGCCTACAATGGAACGGTGAACTTCTACCTGAGCGATGTCGAAGATCCGGTCGTGCTGGCCTACGGAAAGATCTTCCCAGATTTATTCAAGCCGCTGGACAAGATGCCCGCAGATCTGCGCGCACACATTCGCTATCCCGAGGACCTGTTCACTATTCAGGCGCGCATGTATGCCACCTACCACATGCAAGATCCCCAGGTCTTTTACAACAAGGAAGATTTGCTCAGCATCCCGCGCCGAACGGTGGGCGGCACGGAGCGGGAGATGGAGCCCTATTACACGATCATGCGGCTGCCGGGCGAGACCAAGGAAGAATTCGTGCTCCTGCTTCCCTTCACCCCGAACAAAAGGGACAACATGCGTGCATGGCTTGCGGCGCGGAGCGATCCGCCGCATTACGGCAAACTTATCGCCCTCGATTTTCCAAAAGCGAAACTGGTTTACGGACCCAAACAAATCGACGCGCGCATCGAGCAGGATGCTTTCATCTCCCAGCAGTTGAGTCTTTGGGGGCAGCGGGGACAGGTTATTCGTGGGAGTTTACTCGCTATCCCGATCGAAACTTCGCTACTTTACGTTCAGCCGCTCTATCTCGCTGCAGAGAAAGGATCGCTGCCGGAGTTAAAACGGGTGATTGTCGCTTTCGGTAATCAGATCGCCATGGAGGAAACCCTAGAGCAATCCCTGGCGAGGATTTTTGGCGGAAAACCGGCACCCGGACCGCTGGTACAACCGGATGTGGCGGCGCCGCAGGGTCCCACGACTGAAAAAGAGCTGGCCCGGCAGGCGCTCGCGCATTTTCTACGCTCGCAAGAGTTATTGCGCCAGGGAAATTGGGCCGGATACGGTGACGAACTCAAGAAAGTTGAAGAGCGGCTGCGAGAGATGCAACAAGGGCGTTAAAAACCTCAGTAAAATGGACAAGGCGCGCAGCCTTTAGACGAATCGGGGTGCCTTTTTCATTCTCACTTTTCTGTGCACAGAAATTCGCAACCCTCGTTTTTTGAGTTTTTAGCTGTTATACAACTGCGATGATGAGCCAACGGCGGCAGCTCGCCACCAGGGGACTAATCTTTATCGTCTTGGTGGGGCTGCTGTTTTTTTTCAGTCACTACCTGCCGCAACCGTTTACTGCCTTACTGCCCCCGGGAGAGGATTTCGATGACTTCGAAGGGATCTATTCTAGCAGCGACAAACTCAGCAAGTTCCTCCAGGCCTTGGGTCCGTACTCCCCGGCCGTGTTCATCCTGTTCCAAGTATTGCAGGTGGTGGCTGCGCCTTTTCCCGGGGAACTGACCGGAGTCGTCGGCGGATATGTCTATGGAGAGACCATGGGATTTCTGCTGTCCACGGTGGGACTCACCATGGGTTCATGGGTGGCGTTCGAGCTGGCCAGTATTCTGGGCAGGCCGTTTGTGGAGCGCTTTGTCAGTCCGGAAATGCTACGCAAATTCAACTTTCTCACCACCAATACCGGTGCCGCGATTTGTTTTCTGCTGTTTCTTATTCCCGGCTTTCCCAAAGATTATCTTTCCTATCTTCTCGGGTTAAGCCGAATGAAGCTCAGCACCTTTCTCATCGTGTCCGGCATTGGCCGTATACCAGGAACCTATCTGCTCACCATCCAGGGCGCCAAGTTCCGCAGTCAGGAATATCACACCGTGGCCATCGTCGCCGCAATCTGTGCGGCGATCTTGCTTGTCGCCTATCTTTACCGTAACCAGATCTATCACTGGATTAAGGATTGGCACCAAGAAGGCTAGAAGTGGAGCGGTGTCCCTAGTGGTAAATCGCTGATGAAACTTTTGCAGACGGATGTCTACAAACCCGAGCCCCGTGTTGCCGCATAGAAAACCAGAGCTACCACGATGCGATACCAAGCGAATGGCGCGAGGCTCCAGCGCCCCAGCAAACTCACAAAGGTCTTGACAGCTACGAGCGCCACTAAGAACGATACCCCGAAGCCCACGCCAAAATGAAGCAGATCTTGGGCGGCAAAGAGGCTATGCATTTTGACTAATTCATAACCTGTGGCGACAAACATGATGGGGACGGCAATCAGGAAGGAAAATTCCGCCGCTCCCTTCCTTTCAAGTCCGACCAACATTCCCCCGACAATCGTCGCTGCCGCTCTGGATGTACCTGGCCATAGGGAAAGAACCTGGAAGAGCCCAACTCCGAAGGCCTGAGTTAGGGTTAGAGCTTCGAGGGAATTGGAGCGGCGCCGGGAAACAAACTTCTCCGCGAGCAAAATCGCAACGCCGCCTATGGCCAATGCCCAGGTGACCGCCAACGGGGTAAAAAGCTGTTCCTTGATCGTATGACGAGCGAAGAAACCAACGAACAAGGCAGGTATCGTTGCCAGGGCAATACGCCAAAGGCCGGACCATCCTTTTAGCGTCGAATCGGAATGAACGGCAGATCGGATGGGAATTAATTCAATGAACCGTCTCCAATAGAGAAAAACAACCGAGAGAATCGCCCCGAGCTGGATCGCGACTTCAAAACTTGCAGCCTTTTCACCAACGAACCCGATCAAATGACCGACCAGGATCAAATGACCGGTGGAAGACACCGGGATAAATTCCGTGAGTCCTTCCACAATACCCAAAAGAACAGCGACAGTTAGAGAATCCACGCCTCCTCCAGATCACTGCGTCGAATCAAACTAGCCTCAATCAACGGCAGATCAACAACCGGTTGCGGACCGTTCACGGTTTGGACATCAAAACATATTCATCGACCCTTACAAGCTCCTTTGTGTTCTCGCCCAACTGGCCCTGCAAGCGGGAAATATTTTTGGCTTTGGCAAAGACCAGCACCGGAGGCGTTCCTTTGTTCCATGCATCTGCGAACTCAGCAAAGCTGACAAGGACTTTTCCGTGGCCGGGAACCGAATTTGGAAAGAACCTGGAAACGTAAGGACTTCCCATCCATGTCGTTTTCCCCGGCGACCCGACAAACCATATCGGTCGATCCCGCTGTAGATAAAAGATCAACCCCGTTAAATAAGTGTCATAAAGAGCAATCTGGCTATCATGGGTGATGAAGGGTGCCGCGCTTTGGGCAAGCGCCTTGGCGGATCGACTGGAGGCGACGGTCGCCATGAACTGGCCTACAAGCCATAGGAAAACCGCCACCCCTCCGCAGACGCAAAGGTAAGCGGCAAGTTGGCTTCTCCCATAACTTTTCAGTTTAGTGTAGGCAGAGACGCCGAGAATCAACGCCATGATCGCAGCGCAGAATCCGATAGCGATCAGATTCTCGCTTATGTGATCGCGAATGGGCGTCGCCAACAAAGCTGGCCAAACTCCACCAATCAAAAAATATAAGACTGAGCCGGCTGCCGGGATCCAAGGCAGATAAACGAGCCAGGTCTCTTTTGGCGCGGGCCCTTTGAAGCGCGCCGCGATCATCTGTCCCGAGAGGATCGCCAGCGGCGGATACATCGGCAGCACGTATTGAGGCAGTTGGGAATTTGAGAAAGAAAAAAAGAAAAACGGCAACACTGCCCAGAGAATTAAAAAAAGGTTCTTGTCATCAAGCTTTTGCCGTGCATGCTTCGCGACAAACGGCAACCACAATGTCCAGGGCAAGAATCCCACGGCCAAGACGAAAAAAAAGTACAACCAACTCTTGTCTCTTTCGAACTCATCCGTCAGGTAACGAGTAAGGTGCTCGTGCCAAAAATAGTAGCTCAAGTAGCCTGGGTTTCGCGCATCGACCCAGATGTACCAGGGTGCAACGAGAACAAGAAAAAATACGATGCCTGGAAAAAGGTGGAGCCGGCGCAAGTCCGCTCCTCTCTTGGCAACCAGTAGATAGATGAAAAAGACCAATGCCGGAATGAACAAGCCGACGAGCCCTTTGATGAGCGTGCCCGCGCCCAGCGATCCATACATAAGACTGCAATGGAGCCTTTTGGCTTTCTCGGTCTCTGCCTGTACGGCTGAATAAAAGGAGCACAGCGCTAGGGTGACGAAAAAAGTCAGTGCCATGTCGGAGATGACGATGCGGCTCAGCAAGAAAAACTCGACGCTCGTAAGCAGAATCAGCACACTCCACCTGGCCTCCCACCATCCCCATCGTTGACCGGCGAATCGATAAACCAACAACAGACAACCGAGAGCGGACAGCGCGGAAGGTAATCGGCCAGACCATTCTGAAATACCGAAAATCTTGTAAGAAAACGCCACCAACCAGTAAAAGAACATCGGCTTATCCAATACTGGCAGGAAGTTCTCGTGAGGGGTGACCCAATCGTTGAGCAACAGAATCTCTCTAGCCTTCTCCGCGTTTCTCCCTTCATCAGGCTCGAACAAGTCGGCACTACCGAGATTCACGAAAAGAACCGCCAGACAAAAGAGGCCGAGAAACCAGGACAGGTAATGGTGCAAGCTATCAATAACAACTGCGATGCTTGAGCCGGAAGGTTGCTGCCGTAGAGAGAGGTTGATCACCAAAGGGTCTCGAAATAGAGTCGCTAATTAGGTTTACCCGAGGTGGGGATAATTTCAAGACTACGTAACGCTCTTGAGTCGAAACTGGGGTCGGATATCGATCATAGCCGGGGGTCTCAGCACCGAGAAAAAGGCGATGGCGCGGCTCACAGGTGGCTTGATTGACATGCCTCGGCCTCGGGCGTAGAAGGTAAGCAGGCAAAGGTTCGGAAGCATTGGCATGCCGGAGATGGTCGTAATTCTAATTGTTGTTCTGCTTATATTCGGTCCGGCCAGACTCCCGACGCAGGGGAAATCCTTAGGGGCGGCGATGCGAGGACTCAATAAGCAATGAATGAGCCTGACAAAAGTAATCTAGGGGGCTCGGATCGTTCCGGGCAATCCGGCGAATTTCCCCAAGCCAAAAGTCGGCTGAACAGTTCTTTATCGGAGTGACTTGGGTTCATGGGGCCACACGTTATCAAATTGAATGTTTTCTACTTGGTTTTTCCGGTACTTATTTTATTTTTATCCACCGATCCCACGGCCGGCCAGCAACCTGTGGCGAGTTTCTTTTACGATGAGCGGGGCAACGTCACGCGCCATGACCGGGATACCAACGGTGACGGCAAGATGGACCGCTGGACCTACTATGACCGTCAAGGACAGATTGAAAAACTTGAACAAGACGTGAATTTCGACGGCAAGCCCGACATTTTCGTCTACTATGAAGACGGGAAGCCCAGGCGTCAGGAGATCGCCAGTAAAAACGATGGGCGTGTCGATGTCTGGCACTTTCTCGACGGCTCGGGGGAAATCGAGCGCAAGGGCCAGGACACCACGGGATCAGGCAAGCCGACAATCTGGGTCTACTATCAGAATGGCCAGCCGGTGCGAAGCGAAGAGGATACCCAGTCTGCGAGCAATGCCAAGCGCACCGTTCTTTACAAAGACGGCAAGATCAGCCGCGTCGATGAGGATACCAATGGCGACGGCAAAGCTGACAGTTTCTCCTATTTTGAGAACGGCCAGCTAATCAGGAAAGAGTTTGACCGGAAAAATAACGGCAGAGTCGACCTGCGCGGTTATTACCAAGACGGACGGCTGGTAAGGCAGGAGGAAGATCTCCGGGGCGACGGAAAGGTGAGTCGCATCGTTTACTTTCAAGGCGAAGAGGTAGTTCGCCGAGAGGAAGATACCGCCGGTCGCGGGAGGGTGGACATGATTGAAGTGTTCGCTCAAGGAAGGATGCGCAAACGTTTTCGCGATACCAAGGGAACTGGAAAATGGGATATTGTCCAATACTTCAAAGATAACGAGCTGGAGCGTGAAGAGCGTGATACCGAGGGTGACGGTTTTTTGGATTTGAGGCTTCTATACGAGAAAGGTCAGATAGTTCGCCAGGAGGCCGATACCAATGGGGATCGACGGGTGGATGTATGGGTTAGTTTTCAGAATGGCGAACGGACCGAGCAATTGGAAGATCAGACCTACCGTGGTAAGATCAGTGCGCGCTACGTCTTCAAGAATGGCCAGGTTGTAGCGCAGGAACAGGTCGCAGACGCTGACCCTCCCACCGTTGCCCCTCCTTTCGCGGCGGTTGAAGAGGAGCTGAAGAATATGGCGGGTGCGGAGGCTTCAACGTCGGCTCACACAGGAGTCACAACGGCCAAGGCTGGAGTGGAGTCTAAGAGCGATCCGAAGTAGAATTTGAGCCGGGTTGATATGAATAAACCTTTGGGACTCCTGGTGTTAGGATTGTTCATGACCTGGGGCTGCGCCCCAGCAGCTATCCAGCAAGCTCCGGTATCGGCCCAGCAGCCCCGGGTACCCGCTCAGCAGCCTTATCCCGATCCGAATCCCGACCCTAGTGTTATCAACCCTAACAGTAGCAGTTCCACTACGGCGCAAACCCAACCTCAGATTAGCGGCTCACAACGATGGCAGCATGCTTGGGGCAAAGCGATGGAAGGCTTGGCCCTAGGTGGAGCTGTCGGCGGGCTCTATGGCGCAGGCGGCGGGCTGGTCATCGGGTTAATTGCGGGTTTGGTTACAGCAGAATCTCACTATGGAGCGATCAACTCCCAGATCCAGTCGGAACAACAGAAGGACCGGGCTCTGGAAGCCGCCATCGAGCAAGAATTGGAACGCCAAAGATCACTGGAAGGCCAAATTGCACAAGCATCGCCTCCCTCCGCAGGAACTCCCGCAAAAGGTGGACCCGTGTCAGATGTCAGTCAGCCGCAAACACAAGGCAAGCCACCCGACAACATTGCAATTGCGTCCCGCAGCAAACCTGCTCCCCCGCCCGTCGCACCGGCGCCGTTTAAGAACGTCGAAGTCAGAGATATCAACGGTGATAGCGTGCCGGACCTTTGGATCTATTACAACCCGCAGAAGCCGGGGGAGGTTCTGCGCCAGGAAGAAGCTTCCAAGGGCGACGGCCGAGTCGACACTTGGAGCTACTTCAAAGACGGCAAACTCGTGCGACGCGAAGTGGATACCAAAGCCCATGGCAAACCGGACACCTCTTTTTATTATGCAAACGACCAAATCGTTCGTGAAGAGCGCGACGAAGGCGGCGAGGGCCGGGTCACCTACCGCGCTGTTTACGAAAATGGCCGCCTGGCGAGGCTAGAAAAAGACGTCAACGGTAGCGGTAGGATGAGTCTTTGGGTCTTTTACGATACGGCAAAAGAGGGCGAGGTCGTCAGCAAGGAAGAGCGTGACCTTAACGGTGATGGCGTTGCCGACCTGTGGAGTTTTTACGAAAACGGTCGGCTGGTACGCCGCGACGTCAGCGCAATTGGTTTAGAATTTCTCTCCAAGCAGGAACAGATTTCAGTCCCTACCGCAGATCCTAAACCGATTTCAGCCCCGGGTAGCTGATATGACCAGTGACGTGTCGAGCGCCTGGGGAGACCTCGGGCTTTTCTCCCTCTTTCGTAGTCCCTTTATCCTTCCCTCGCTGCTGCTGCATACTCTGCTCTTTCTCCTGGTCTTTCATGCCGCCACTTTTTCAATTGCGCGGCAGGAGCCCAACACTCCGATTTCAGTTCAATTGTTGGAGGCAAGATCCGGCGGCTCGGACAATAAAAGTATCGGCTCGAGTAAGGGTCCCGGCGGCCCGCGCACGCTTCCCAAATTGGGCACTCCTACTCCTCCGGCGCAGCGCACCGGCAAGCTCGATACGGGCTCCGTGGAGAGTTCGATCCCGAGCAAGACTGTCGAACCAGAGCCGGCGCCGCCGAATCCGGTCGTCCTCCCGGGCCCCAAGGTGTTGGCGACAGAGACACGGCATGAGGCTGTCAATGTGAAAGAAACTTCTGCCGACTCGCTTGTTCGACTCCCGACTAAAGAATCCCCTACGAATCTGCCTTCGACTGCTGCCGGTGATTTGGCAATCAACCAAAAAAACCTCGCCGCCCTGAAAGGCGCGGGAGATGGACCGGGGATTAAGGCCCTGAAAGACGGTGCGCAGGTTCCCGGCGCGCTCAAGGGCACAGGCAGTGGTACCGGACCTTACGGGGTTCCAGGAGGCAGTCCAAGTGGAACAGGCCTGGCTGGCGGTGGCACCGGTACAGGTACGGGCGGAGGCAGCAATACAGGTTTAAAAGGGATTCCGAACGCAGACTACAGTCAATATTTAAACCAGCTTAAGAAGCGGGTAGAATCGGTATGGAAGTATCCCGAGGACGTTACGGGAATTCAAAAAGTTACTGTTCGCTTTACTCTCGACCGGGCCGGAAAGCTAACCCAAGCTGTTGTATTGGACTCGTCGGATTCAAGGCTCAATGCCAGTGCGGTGGAAGCAATGAAGCGGGCTTCCCCCTTTCCTCCGATTCCGGAAAGTTTGAAAGATCTTGCCAATGAGCCCCTGATCATGCGTTTCGAGGTTTCCAATCGAGTCCGAGGATAAGCGATCGGCGCTGTCGGACTCTCGCCTCAAAGACTTTCAATTGAATTAATTTTCGTTTCAGGTAATCTTCAGCGGAGGTTTTGGAAGGACACGGATCATGCAGCAACAGGGCTTAGATCTTATCGATATCATTCATAAAGGCGCCATCGCCACTTATCCGCTTATTTTGTTGTCGATCATCAGTGTTACGGTGGTATTGGAACGACTCTGGTCGCTCAAGAACATCGGTTCTATCACTTTGCGCATAACGGAATCGCTTCTCGAGCCGATCAAGAAGGGACAACGAGACTTGGCCATTGCGATCTGCAAGCAAAACTCTCACAGTCCCGCCGCCAGGATTTTCCTCAATGTTTTGGAGAGAGAAGGAAGCCAGCGACTAGAAACAGCGAGCACATTCGCTACGGAGGCAATGTTTGAGGAGACACAAAAACTCAAGAAACATCTTTGGATTCTCGGCACGGTTGCGAGCAGCGCGCCGTTCATAGGCCTGCTGGGTACAGTGGTCGGCATTATCAAAGCCTTCGAAAGCATGGCGGTGGCCGGCACTGGAGGATTTGCCGTGGTTGCTGCCGGAATCTCTGAGGCCCTGGTCGCGACTGCTTTGGGATTAGGAGTGGCGATCATCGCGGTTATCTTTTACAATTATTTCCAAACTCGGATCTCGGGCCTCAACGGTCTTTTCCGTATACAGGTGGCCAAGATTCTCCAGCATATGAGCGCGTGAGGTAGTCTTATGGCGATAACTCCTCTGAGCGGTAACGAAGAAACTTCCGAGATTATGGCGGAAATCAATATCACGCCTCTAACCGACATCTTTTTGGTCTTATTGATCATTTTCATGATTACCAGTTCGGCAATGATCGAATCCGGGGGCAAGGTAAACTTGCCCAAGGCAGTGGCTACACAGTCCGAAGCTCGCGGAACTACCGTCACCTTAACCCCTAAGCGTGAAATCTACGTGAATCAGAAAAAGGTTACCGAGGAGACTCTAGAAGCCACTTTGAAGGAAGCGTTGAGTGGAAGTCCTGACAAAACCGTAATCTTAAGGGGAGACCGTGATGTTCTCTTGGGAGAAACCGTAAAGGTGATGTCGATCGTGAAGCGGGCGGGAGCTTCTGAGATCGCCATCGCTGCCGAAGCGGAGCGAACCAAACGCTAGCGCGAAACACTCATGGACCCGAAAGGTCACTCTCCGGTTTAAACAACGAATCCTATCTTGGTGGCCCTTCGGTTGGCGGCGGTAGCCTCTGCGATTGGCCCAGGCCATCCTCCCGTTTCCTTTCCGCTTCCTTTTGAATATCCTCCGGGGTTCTTCCCAAACGTTCGACTTCGAGCTTGAGATTTCTTTCCTTTTCCAGAAAGACCTGCAAATCCAAGGATCGTTGATTGCCGGGTTCGTAGTAGATCGACAGTGAATCGCGTTTAGTCGAGCCATCGCTAGCGCGTGCGAACACTTCGATTTGATTGCGTCCTTCCGCTACAGGGACCGCGGAAGAAAAGAATCCGTCCGCAGCGAGACGCAAGTGCGTCGCTTTCTGGCCAGTGGTTTGATTAACGACTTGAACGTATTCCACGCCTACGACTGAGATATTTTCCACCACGGCCAGGACATCTCCGGCTCGCGACACGGGGGTATAGGTGCCGCCGCTTTCTTTGGCAATGCCGACGGCGGCCCGGGGGTATGAAAGCGCCTCTTCACCAAGCGCGAACACATGGACTTTTATACCCGCTTTGCCGGCCAGGCGTGCCGCATTGATAGCAAAGTCCGTATCCTCCGGCGCCGCTCTTCTTCCTCCTCCAATGGGCATCGTGGGGAAGCCATCGGTCAAAAGAAACTGGACTTTAATGGTATCGGGTCTCTTCTCACTACTCCCTAGCCCCATCAGTTCGGTGATTGCCGCGCGAATACCCTCCGCCATATTGGTCCCGCCGTACGGGCCTCTTCTCAGGATATCATCGAGACCGCGCCGGACTAGATCGAAATCGTGGGTCAGCGGTTGTAGCATTTTAGCTCCCTCGCCGAACGTCACGATACCAATTCGTGTCGTCTGGGAATTGAGTTGGAGAAGGAGTCGGCGGGCCGCCGCCACCTCCGCTGCGAGAATAGAGTTGCGCAGATTCCTAACCGGCGGCTGACCTATTCCGATCCCGCCGATCGACATCTGCGGTCTTCCAAAGCCATAGGAACCGGAATTATCAGGGAATTGAGACAAATCTCCAAAATCGACCCCCGCGTACTGAGACGTACTGCCTGAGGTATCAATAACGAAGACGATATCGACATTGGTGGACCGACCCAGGTCTGTAGCGACCTTACCACTTACCAGAACTGAATTTTGCTCTTGGGTGATCCGCGAACCGTCCTTTGGCGAGAGAATCTGTACCCGGGGTTCGGCTGCGCCCAGCGCTTGAGGCCAGCAAAGAAATACAAAAAAGAGAAGGCAGAGTTCTCGGAATCGGTTCGATTGATTCATGGCGCTCTCCTTCCGAGCGAGTAAACGCTAACACGAATAAAGGCTGCTGTAAACGAAGGTTGAACAGCGGATTGCTCTAAAGTACCACCAGGGTCGCTGGCGTGTTATACTTGAACGAGTGAGTCGGGGATTAACAATTCTACTAGTGTCGCTCTTTGTGCAATGTTGGCCGGTTCCGGCTTTGGCTGAGTACGCGCTTCATCTAAAAAATGGGGGGCGAATTGTTGTCGAGAGCTATTGGGAAGAAGGCCGAATGATCAAGTTCCATGGTCTAGGCGGCGAGGTCGGGATCGGCAAAGACCAGATCGGTCGGATTGAAAAAATCGGCCCGGCGCAGGCGACTCCGCAACAGACCCAGTTGCCAGCGCCAGCGCCGAGCCCGCAACCCGCTGACAGACCGCTCAGCCCGGAGGAGGAGAAAGCCAGAGAAGAAAGGGAATATCAGCAGAAGCTGCTCGAGATCACCAGCCAGCTAAAGGAGGTGAGGGAGCGTTATTCTCAATTGCTGCGTGGAACCACGAGCGCAGAGCCAAGCCAGTTAGTCACCGAGGACCAGATCAAGGCGAGCCAGGCGGATGTAATCTCGCGTTTTCGGGATGCGACCGCCAACCCCGGCGAACCCGCCCCGGTGAGATTATTGACACCGTCTCCTTTTAGCAGCCTTCCGCCGACCATAACCGAGGAACAACCTCCCGCTCGGGCACCGATCAATTACGAGAACTTACCTTATAACGAAACCCAGAAAGAGTTTAGCGAGCTACGCCAACAAGCGAATGAGCTTGAAAAAGAGAGAGAAAGATTAATCAGCGAAATGCGCCAGAAAAATATGAGCGTGGGCTCGCTATTTTTAGAATGACGACCGTCGTCAGAGTTGTTCTACGGCGGCTCTGAGACCAAGCAAATAACTCTGCACTCCGAATCCGGTAATCTGTCCGACAGAAGCAGCCGCGATATAAGAATGTTTGCGAAATTCCTCTCGTTTATAAATGTTGGAGATATGGATTTCGATGGTTGGAATCCCAGCCGCCGTGATGGCATCCCGGATCGCCACGCTCGAATGAGTATAGGCTGCCGGATTGATAACGATGGCGCCAAACTCCTTCGGGGCTTCCTGAATCCACCCAACCAATTCGCCCTCGCTGTTGGACTGCCAAATCTCTACTCCAACACCCAACTCTTTGGCGAGCGTGCGGATTTTTTTGCCGATATGTTCTAGGGTCAATCGGCCATAGATCTCCGGTTCCCGTTTGCCCAATAGATTCAGATTCGGACCGTTAAGGACCAAAATTCTTTTTTTCTTTGCCATGACCGAGTCGCTGGTTTCTTTGGCATCCCGCCATGATTCAAGGAGATTTCAAGCACCCAGCGCACCCAGAATCTCGCCGGGAGACAGCCAATGAAAACGGGTTTTGCCGATTCCCGCGCACATGACGAATTTGATTTTTCCTCCTGCGGCTTTCTTGTCCACTTCCATGCCTTGAATCAGGTTTTGCATGGACACTTCGCGCGGGATCTCCAGCGGCAGGCCTGCTCTTTTGATGAGCTTGCGAATGCGTTCGGCGCTGCGCTGATCGCAGAAACCTTGTTGTACTGAAATTGCTGCCGCTTGGGTCATGCCGATGCCTATCCCTTCGCCGTGAAGGTATTTCTGATAACCGGTTGCTGCTTCGAGCGCATGCCCAATCGTATGACCAAAGTTGAGCACCGCGCGATAATCGTCTTCGCGCTCATCTTTTTCTACGACCTTGGCTTTGATCGCGCACGACGCGGCTATGACTTGTGCCAGCAAATCGTGATCCAAGCCCAGAAGCTTCTGGATCTTCTCTTCCAGAAGTCTAAATAGGGCTGGGTCAGCGATGATACCATATTTGATCACCTCTGCCAGCCCGGCGATAAGCTCCCTGCGGGGCAGCGACTGAAGCACCGTCACATCAATAAGCACTAATCGTGGTTGATAGAAAGCGCCGATGAGATTCTTTCCCTCTCGATGATTCACTGCGGTTTTACCGCCGACGCTGGAATCGACTTGCGCGAGCAGGGTCGTCGGCAACTGGACGTAGGATATACCCCTCAGAAAAGTTGCGGCGGCAAACCCTGCCAGATCGCCGACCACTCCACCCCCGAGTGCCAATACGCAGGATTTGCGCTCAAATCGTTCCGCGACTAACTGGTCATAGATAGCGGCCGCTGAATTGAGGGTCTTGTGCTGCTCGCCGTCGGGTATGAGCACGGGCGTGACATCGAATCTGGCACTGCGCAACGATTCGTGAATGGTGTCCAGATAGAGCTGGGCGACCGTAGGATTGGTGATGACCGCAACCTTTCCTCCCAGACCTGCTTGCTGGAGTAAATCACCGACCGAAGACAAAATCCCGTCACCAACGTAAATCGGGTAGGAGCGCTCCCCAAGGTTGACACTTAAGGTTTGCATTAGATTAATCCCTGCCGTCTTAAAGCCTCAATAACTTTCCCTGTAACTTGATTGACGGTGAGATCGCTCGTGTCTATGGAAACGTGGGCCTGGGCATAGCTTTTTTCGCGCACGGCCAGCAGTTCCCGTATCCGTTGCGACCGGTCGCCGGCTTCGAGCAATGGCCGTTGCCGGTTGCTCCCGGCCCTTAGCAAAAGCATCTCCGGGTTTGCAGTTAAACAAACGAGAAAGCTTTTTTTCCTGAGCAACAGAAGATTCTCTTCATCCATCACGGCGCCACCGCCGGTCGCGATTACCTGCCCGCTCTGGCAAAGAACCTCCGCTAGCACTCGCTTCTCCGCCCGTCGAAAATAGCTTTCTCCCTTCTGCCTGAAGATATCCTTAATCTTCATCCCCTCGCTTTGCTCGATCATCTTGTCCAGATCGACGAAGCGGAGCCGGAGCTTGCGGGCCAAGGCTCGACTGACCGTGGTTTTCCCGACCCCCATAAAACCCGTAAGGGCGATATTTCCCGCAGAGTTTTCTGTCAAAGGATCAGAAATTCTTGATCTCTTCCAAGTAGCTATGATAGTTACGCTTGATTTCCGGGAGCGAGTCTCCGCCAAATTTTTCCAGAAAAGCATTGGCTAGTTCAAAGGCAACCACGGATTCACCGACAACGGCCGCGGCCGGAGCCGCGCAGACATCCGAACGCTCGACGGCAGCGTCCGCCGGCAGCTTGGATCGGAGATCGACCGATTGCAAGGGACTCATGAGCGTCGAGATCGGTTTCATGGCGGCACGAATAACCAAGGGTGCGCCGTTGGTCATCCCTCCTTCGGTGCCGCCGGAATTATTGCTCCCGCGGTAGAAACCGGTGGGTACGATCCGTGGAGTTCCCTCGGTCACCATCTTGCCCGGATCGAAGAAAATTTCGTCATGGACTTGCGAACCGCGCCGCCGCGCCATTTCGAATCCGAGTCCGATTTCGACTCCCTTGATGGCCTGAACGCTCATCAAAGCTTGCGCCAAACGGCCATCGAGTTTCCGGTCCCATTGCGTGTGCGTGCCCAGTCCCGGCGGCAGGCCCAACGCCACGACCTCGAAGATGCCTCCCAGCGTATTGCCTTCTTTCTTGCACTCCTCGATCAAAGCGATCATCTTATTTTCCGCCGTTTTGTCGGCGGTCCGCACGGGTGATTCCTCCGCACGAGCGTACGTCTCTTCGTAAGAAAGCCCGTCGCAGTTGGCCGCTATGTCGCCGATGGACCGAATATAGCCCATGACCCGGATGCCGAAGGGCGAGAGCAGTTGCTTGCTAAAAGAACCTACCGCGGTGCGGGACACCGTATCCCTTGCACTGGCCCGCTCTAGGATATCGCGAATATCGGTGCGATCGTACTTGAGCACTCCCGTGAGATCTGCATGCCCGGGGCGGGGTTTGGTAACTGCGATTTTCTCGTCGCGGTCTTGTGCCGCCGCCGACATTTTTTTGGTCCAGTTTTTCCAGTCACGGTTTTCAATGCCGAAAGCGATGGGCGATCCCAAGGTTTCGCCCCAGCGAATACCGGCGCGCACCTGGACTTCGTCCTTTTCAATGAGCATTCTGCCGCCGCGGCCATAGCCTTGCTGGCGGCGCCAAAGGTCGTGGTTGATTTTGTCTACGTCAATAGGAAATCCCGCAGGTACCCCGTCGATAACCATCGTTAGACACGGTCCATGAGATTCCCCCGCCGTGAAGTACCGCAACATGCGGGTATCCTACTCTTTTGGAGGGCGTTCGGCTAGGGGGTTTGGATGTTGGGAATTGGCTGATCGGCGACTGTCTTACTGAGCTGGTCACGCCAAAGCTGCTCGGCGCTGGGCAGGTTTGTCGAACCTGCACTGGTCAGCCGCGGGGTGATGAAAACCATCAGTTCTTCAAAGTCCTTTTGTAGCCGTTGGTTCTTGAATAGCCAGCCCAGGACGGGAATATCTTTCAAGTAGGGCACGCCGCTTTCTGAGTCCTGACTGGTGTCTTTTAAAATTCCGCCAATGACAATGGTCTCTCCGTCTCTCACAAGAACGTTGGCCACTGCCTCACGGTTGAGCTCGTCGAAAGGAATCACACCAGCTGTGCCGCTGGTGACCGTGCCGGGAGCTACGGTACTAGATTTAACGTTGATATTCATCAAGACATAGCCATCACTCGAAACTTGAGGAGTAACGGTCAGTATGATTCCGACGGGAACTTTTTCGGTTGCCACAGCCGCTCCTGCCGCTGATGAGCCAGTGCCGGTGGCGATGTTCGTCGATGAGGGGAGGGCAATCCTCAATATCCTTTCGCTGCGAATGGTCGAGGTGATGTTGTTCAAGGTAACAACGGAGGGTCGAGAGATGATTCGTATGTTCCCTTCATTTTCAGCCGCTTCTAAAACGCTGGCGACATTGCGAAGACCTCCAAGATTGTTCTGGATCACGGATACAGTGCCACCCAAGCCTATAGGGGCGCTTGGAAATGGCGGAGTAACGGCGGTGAAGGGCGAATTCCCGCCGCCCGCTCCAGCCGCGTTGCTGATCGTCGTCCCGCCGCTCGTGAACTGCAATCGCACTCCGAGGGCACGCGCGAAAGTCGGGGTGGTTTCAATGAGATTCGACTCGATCAGGACTTGCGGCGTGCGGGTATCGAGCTTGGCGATTAGAGCGCTCACGTCCTCGACAACCTTTTTGACATCGCGAACCATGATCGTATTGCTGCGCTCATCGACCACGAGAGAGGCATCCGGGCGTTTGCTCAATAACGTCTTGATCTTGGTTTCGAGATCCCTGACCTTGGCGTAGTTAATGCTGAAGTACACGGTCTGAAGCGGCTCCAAGTTCTCTTCGGCCTTGCGGGCAGCCACTAGAGCGTCTCGCTCCGCTTTCAGTTGGCCGGCGCTAGAGATGCGCACTACGTTACCGATTTGCTCCTTGCCTAAACCGTTGGTATCGACGAGTAGGTCCAACGCCTGATCCCAGGGAACCTCCACGAGCCGCAGTGTCACTTTTCTATTGACGTCGTTGGTTACGATGATATTGAGCCCGCTCACTTCCGCCAGCAGCCGGAAAACGTTTTTGATATCCGCATCTTTAAAGTCCAGCGAAATCTTCTGACCCGTGTATTTCTTTTCTGATGGATCAGCAGAAGCAGCGGGTGATTTCGTTTCCGTAGTTGAAGCGGCTGCGGTCTCTACCGGCGGGACATCGATTCGCCTGCCCCCTTGGTATAGGGCAACCTTCTTTTTTCCCGTCGCCTTTGCATCTAGGGCACCAATGAGGATCTTTAGGCCGTCGTCGTCTTGGGTAACCGTATAGGGCGGAACGATCGCCGCCGCGATGTCTACGACTAACCTGAGATGGTTTTCAATAGAACTTAATCGCAGGGAGGCGACCCAGTTCGTGTCTATGCGAAAGCTCTCCGCTTTCGGCACAGGCTTGGCGTCGTCGAAGATATCCAATACAATTCGGGACGGTTGGCTGACGGGGAAATGACGATAAGCTTGGATACGCTTTGAGAGTTTAAGCTGCACCAGAGTCTGTCCGGACTCCTCCCGTGCCGACAGTTCCTCAACCTTTAGCAAGTCCCCTTCGGACAACTCTTGCTTGGCCAAAACACGTTCCTGTGAAGTTTGTGCCCGAGAAGAGGCTTGGGGAGAGGCCGCTGCCGCCGGGGAAGTTTTTTGCGGATTCACGGTTGGCGCGCAGCTAATAACGCCGAAAGCGCAGGCAGTTAAAAGGCAGACAACGGGAAACAAATACCCGTGGGACATGATCCCGCTAGATTTTTCATCCATCAACGTAGTGGTTCCGTTGCTCTTCGCTTCCTTCATTCCGTTTTCTCCACGGATAGCTTGATGTTGACCTCTCGCCGTTTCTTCCCCCCGAATAGATCAACATAAGTTTCCTCAACGATAATTTGGTCCGGCTTGATTGCTGTGACCTTGCCGTCGTTGGGGCCGATCGGAGTCCCCACTTTTACGACATAACCCAGCCCCGCCGAATCCTCGATCATTGCGCTAGGTTCTTTGACACGCCATACAACGCCGACTAATCTTAATTGCCCTAACTCATAACGCTCCAATGGCGAAAGAGTTTCACGGGGACGACTAGGGATCCGCGTATTCAGCGTGAAAGGCCGAAACGGGTCGCGCCTCCCTGCGGTAGAAACGTTCGGCGTCGAGGGTTGGTTAGACTTTGGTTCAAACGACGTTGCTTCTGAGTTCCCCTTCGGCGATTGGGTTTCCGTAACGGCGTCCCGAAGCTTAGCCTTTGCCGCTTCACCGAGGTGCTCCAAGCTCTTGCTGATCGCCCGTGGAGCTTGCAGCAGCTTATCAACCGCTTCTTTGGTTTTCTGTGAAGGAGTCTCCAGCTTCTCTTGGGCTCCGACTGAGGTCACTCCGGCGAGCAAAATTATCCACATCATTTTTATTATCCAGCTGACCATCGTCACGTTACTTTTTAGCCGCAGCCTTGGCTTTTTCCTCGGCCACTTTTTTTCGTTCTGCGTCGTCTAGAAAACGATAAGTGGTCGCCAACGTTGAAATATCCAAAAC
>Ga0105092_10000542_pt1 | contig 19659 bp, 22 predicted proteins | sample PPLLak2March2015_FD_87021 | JGI IMG/M metagenome (GOLD analysis project Ga0105092, IMG submission 87021) | Freshwater sediment microbial communities from Prairie Pothole Lake near Jamestown, North Dakota, USA - PPLs Lake P7 Core (1) Depth... | ecosystem: Environmental > Aquatic > Freshwater >... | reverse complement strand
GCCAGGTGTCCATGGGCCAGACCAGCCTGGAACCAATTGATCGCGAATTGCCTGTCACGCAGGGCTGCCTGGTCCAGCGAATCTGCGGCCTTACGCCAGTCTCCGCGGCTGCCTGCGTCCAATCCTTCTACGTATGGAGCAGCGACCCACAATCCCCAACCCAGGCTGCCGACGCATACCAACCAGGCTGCTGTCAGGAAGATATTCCCATGTCTGTTTAGATTGCTTTTAATAATCCGGATGACAGATGTAAAGGCGTTCGATTGAGCCCGTTCAGCCTGGCTCTGTACAGGAAAGGCGGCGAACTGGGCGATCAGTACGGCCAGTAAGATGTTGAACCCGGGTAGGCCATTGAGAAAGTCGAACTGACTGTGGACGCCAAAGCCAACCAGCGCGGCAGCGATCCCCAATAGGATAGGACGCTGTGCCTGGGGCGCCGTTCGCCATCGAACCGCAAAAGTTTTGATCACCTGGAATACCAGGAACGCCAATGCTGCCATTCCGATCAGACCGGTTTCAGACAGTACGTTGAATAGTACAGAGTGGGCATGCGGCATCGGGTCGGTCGGAGGGACAGACTCACTGTTCAAAAACATCGATCCGTAGGTATAGGGTCCTAAACCGGTAATGGGATCCTCGCGGAAAGCCTGAACTGCCGGCGCCCAGATATACTCCCGGTTTAGGTTGAACATCGTACCATGCGTGGGGTGCTGCAGTACCCAGATCCCTAATCGCGCGAAAACGAGGGCAACGAGGAGAAGGGCAACCGCCAGAATCAGCATCCATACGGGATGCCGGCGCAGGCTGCGGACCCAGGAGTTGATCCGGCTGCGTTGGGTCGCCAGGCCATAAACGATCAAAACGGCCAGAATTACTAGCGTTGCCAACCATCCGCCTCTGGATGAGGTAAAAAATATCAGAACGAATACGAAAAATGCCCAAAAAAGGTAGCGGAGCCCCGCTCGCGTTAAACCCGCTCGGGCGATTGCGACTAAACCGAGGGGTAGGACCAGGTTCAGGTACCCAACCAGAATGTTCGCATGACCAAAAATAGAAGCAATACGTACAGTGGAGGATGGCACGGGGTCGGCCCATCCACCGATCGGGTGCCACATCTCGTACCAGATCACCAGTTGGAGCAGGCCATAAAGGATCACTGGCAGTGAGGAAAGCTAGATGGACTGGGTAAACCATGTTTCTGACCAGCCAGAACGGAGCAGATCCACGATCAGATAATAAACCAGGATAGGGACGAGGATTTGAGGCAGTACGATCAGGCTGCGGCGCGGGTCTGCAGAGAAGGCTGTCGTAACCAGGTAAGCTAAAATCCCGCAAAACAAGGCCAGGTCCAGAGTGGTATGGGGAAAAGGTCGCTTCCCAATGACCCTCCAGGCGAGCCAGGCGAGACCGGTAATCCCTGTGATCAGTAAAAATCCAATATTATTCTGAAAAGAGATGAGGCTCCAGATATCGCTCGGATAAAGAACCACGTATACAATCCCGGCCAACAATATTCCTCTGGCGATGATTGTGCGGAGTGCGATATTGTTTGAAATGATCATGGCGGCTTCTTTGAATTTCGAGGTCTACCTGGTTCTACCTATCCATCCCGGCTGGAAAACAATGAAATGCTCTCGATGTGATAGGTATGGGGGAACATGTCAAACGGGGTAACCTGTTTCAAACGGTATCCTACGCCGGTCAACCTTTTTGCATCCCTTGCCAGGGTAGACGGATCGCAAGATACGTACGCGATCAAGTGAGGTTTTAATGAAAGGAGGGCATCCATCGCCCGGCGATCGATCCCGGTGCGCGGCGGATCGGCCAGTACAATATCCGGCGACAACTTCAAAGCGGGCAGGACCTCTTCAACGGCCCCCTGGTACAGCTCGACATGATCGAACTCGTCCAAATTGGCGGCAAAATCGACACAGGCAGATGGCGATTGCTCGATGCCTACCAACTTTTTCACCCGCGGAGCTATAAATGCGCTAAATAGGCCCACCCCACAGTAGAGTTCAATAAGTGTCTTGGCTTTGCCCAATTCTAAATTGTCCAGCAGGAAACCCACCATCTGCTCGGCCTGCAGAGTATTGACCTGGAAAAACGAACCGGCCGATACCTGGAACGACCGTCCCAGGATCTCCATTAGCTGGAAATCCTCTCCGGCCAGCACGATCTCCCCTTCCGGGCTCTTATATACTACCGACAGCGCCATCTCAACATTGAGCTCCGGAGGGACCGGATCGCTGCTTTCCAACAAGAGCAGGGTTTCCTCACCGCTCCCCAGGCGGAAGGCGATCCGATCCAGACCCTGTGCGCCGCTCAGGTCAAGCTGTGGCCAGAGCTGGTTAAGTATGGGTTCTGGGAGGTGACACTCCTGGATCTCGATAACCTGGTTGGACTGCGGAGCCTGGTAGCCAAGCTTTCCCTGCGCGGACAGATGGAATTGGATATGGTTGCGATAATACCATTCTTGTGGAGATGGCACCATCTCAGCCACCGGCGGGGAGCTGATTCCACCGATCCGCTCTAACTGTTCGCGGAGGATCTGACGCTTAGCCTTCAATTGCGCAGCATAAGGCAGGTGCTGGTAGTGACAGCCTCCGCAGGCTGTGAAGTGAATACAGCGCGGTAGTATTCGTTCTTTTACCGGCTCCAGCACCTCCACCAGCTCGGCGCGGGCATGGCCGCGTTTTTCTTCAACGATCTTTACCCGAACGCGCTCCCCGGGAAGCCCAAACGGTACGAACACCGCCTTCCCGTCAGGCAGGCGTCCCATAGCGTCGCCCCCATAGGTCAGGTTGGTTAAAGTTACTACTTGATCCTGGATGGGTTCGTTCATGAAATAATAAAGGACGCTGATCTCGACAGGCGCCCGCTGATTTTATTTTTCATCCAGCGTTCGCCTGTGTCATCAACGTCCCTGTTCCAGTTTTGCATCCCGGCATCGGTTATTCTACCAATCCCGGGTTGGGGTCGATCATGCTACTTTGCCAGAAACTCTTCCATCAGGACCAGCAGTTTGTCGACATCGGTCATTTGGATCTCGCCCATATGCGCGATCCGGAAAGTCTTATCCTTCAGGTCGCCATAACCATTGGCTATGCGCATGCCGCGCTCCAGGAGAAATTTGTTCAGCGCTGATATATCCATCCCGCGGCTGTTCTGGATCGTCGATACCGTCTTGGAGCGGTATCCGGCAGGCGCCAGGGGTTCCATACCCTGCTCGATCGCCCACTTCTGGGTGCGGTCAGCCATCGCCTGGTGGCGAGCAAAGCGGTTATCCAGGCCTTCGGATAGAATCCGGTCGAGCTGGCAGTCCAGGGCAAAGATCAATGCCATGGCCGGGGTCATTGGCGTAGAATCCTTGAGACGGTGTTTCTCCATCAGCAGCAGGTCAAAGTACCAACCGCGGTTGGCAACCGATTCAGCTTTCTTCAACGCCCGGTCATTGGTCCCCGCAAAGGATATCCCGGGCGGCAGGGCCATGCACTTCTGGGAAGAAGTCAGCAAGAAGTCGATCCCCCAGGCATCCATCTCGACCTTGACACCGCCCAATGAAGACACTGCGTCCACCAACACGAGCGTGTCCGGGCTGACCTCGTGGACCACAGCGGCCAGGTCCTTGATCGGGTTCTCGGCGCCGGTGGATGTTTCATTATGAACGATGGTCACGACTTCGTAGAACTTTTTCTTGAGGGCTCCCGCCAGCATATCCGGCAGGATCACCTGGCCCCAGGGGACCTCCAGTTTATCTGCCTGTTTCCCATTGCCTACCGCGACTTTGTACCAGCGCTCGGCAAATGCCCCGTTGACGCAGGATAAAACCGTCTCTTGAGCGAAATTGCGGATGCCGGCTTCTTGCATCCCTGAGCCAGAGGAGGTAGCCTGAAAAACCCGGTACTGTGTAAAGAACACCTGGCGCAGCTTTTCTTCAGTCCGCCGGAACATCGCTTCGAAATCTTTGCTGCGGTGCGGCAGCATGGCATGTGCCTGGGCTTGTAATACTTCCGGGGCAACATCAACCGGACCGGGAACGAACATGGGTGCCATACAGTTTCTCCTTTTGGATGCCTGTGAGGAAATAGGTTGGACAAAACAACCCGGCCCCACGCACCCGCATGACCTGCCGAATGCGCGGGTTACCGAAGCAGGAGCTACTACTTCAAGATGAACGACAACGCGATCAGGATCACAAAGAAGGAGCCGGCCAGGATACCGATACGCTTCAAGTCTTTGACCACGGGCGAATAGTCCGGGTTAAATTCTGCGGGGCCGGTCGATATGGTTCGCTTGAAGACCGGGGCAGCCGTCGAAGTTGGAGCGGGTGAAGCACCTTGCGATACCTGGCGTTTTTGTTTTTTACTCATCGATTTCTCCTTGAAAGATTCGGGGGCTTGCTTGCCTAACCGAACCTTTGGTTTATGAACTTCCCTGGTATTTGGCGGTTACTACAATCCGCTTGTTATCCACCAGGTAAGGGTAGCACGAGATTAGTGTTAATGTGGGGTCGGAGGTGGGGGCCATAACGCTCACCTCAGTCGGCTCGACGATCTCCGATCCGGTAATGACATACGTATAGAGCCGTTGGTTCGTGTACAGGGTCACCGTATCGCCGGCCTTCAGGTCGTCCAGATCTTTGAAGATCTCGCCAAACACATCATTGTGACCCGAGAGAACCAGGTTCCCAGTCTGGCCGGGATTGGGTGTGCCCAGGTGTTGAGCTACACCTTTCTTCAACTGCTCCCAACCATCTCCCTGTACCACGGGCGCATCGACTTTGATGGCAGAGATCTGGATCCGGATGGCCTGTTCCGGGCTGGCAGTCGGGATCGGCAAACTGGCCAATGCCTGCACCATCGGGCGCAAATGCTCTGGGATCTCAGCCTCGTTCGGTTGGGCTCCCCCGGCCGCATTCGGTGGGGTATGACCGGAGGGCAAGACTACAGCCTCAATCAGCGGTGTGGCTGTCAGGGTTGGCTGGACCAGTGCGGCAGAGACTTCCTTGTTGAGGTCTCGAAGCAGGTTCATCCCATTCAGCAGTACAAACAGTAATCCGGCGACCGCCGCAATTTCCACGAAGAAGAGCACCCGGTCCAGCACCCGGCGGCGGGGGGTGCGCTTCTCGGTTGGCTCAGGTCGTGAATATTCGTCACCCTCTTCTACCGGATCATCCTCAACCCGCAAATTCTCCAGGCTGACCGGGTTGGCCGGTTCAGGAGCGACGATCACCACCCGACCGGTGCGGCGAAAATGCTCCAGACGGTCCTGTCGGACGGATCTGCGCTTCTCGATCAGCAGGTGGCGCAGCTCTTCAACGCTCAATTCATCGGCAGTTTTTTTTCTCGCCACTGGAGACCTGTTATCCAAAGTCCGGTAGAGTTCCGCTGGATATTATACCTTATTTTATTTTCTTTTTAGTGGTTGACGAATTGCCTGCCCCCATGTATAATTCTTGCTCGCCGGGCGGGTAGCTCAGTTGGTTAGAGCACACGGTTGACATCCGTGAGGTCGTAGGTTCGAGCCCTATTCCGCCCACCTGAGACCTTACGGCTGGTCTTAAACGACTAGCCGTGAGGTCTTCGGTTTTAAAGGCCACTAACCCTAGACCTCACGGTTGATCTTAAATAAGGGACCTCACGGATATTGATTTCGGGTACTCGGAATTCAACCGGGCCAAACTCGGAATTCAATTCGTCAAAGGAGTCCTTATGGTTACACCTTTCACATTCACCCAGGCTTGCGAGGGCATGATCCATTACAAAACCGCGATTGGAAAAAGCCCTCACACCATTTCCGATTACCCTTAACACACTCCCGTTCTTCACATAGGCAACACCTGCGCGGATTAGATCCTCAACAGCATGAATAATTCCCGCAATGACGTCGGTTGCATGCGGAAAATAATCGGGTGGGCGGACATTGAGAGCGATCATGTCATCGATATAATGATCCGTCCAACAATTGCCCAGTTGGCGCCAATCCTCACCGGTTTCTTTTGCTTTCTTCAAAATATCATCGTCAATGTCGGTCACGTTTTGGGCATACCGGACCGAAGTGCCTTTCATTTCCAGGTAACGGATTAGCTGGTCGTACGCGGTATAAGTAAAGGCATGCCCAACGTGTGTTGTGTCATAAGGGGTAATGCCGCAAACGTACAAAGTTACTTCAGAACCCTTCCAGGAAAATTCTTCAATCGTTTGAGTCATAGAGTTGTACAGTCTCATCGTTTTTCCAATCTATGAACCCATTCATAATCTGTTTTATTTAGCACAACCGCCTGCATCCGCTGGATGCTCTCGGCGAGAGCCATACCAGAAAGCGCCCCCGAGAGCACATCGCCGGGGTAATGGTCACCCAGATAAATGCGTGAGAAGCCGACCACTGAAGCAAGTATGAAGAAAACAAGGCTTCGGCGCGGGTATTCGTGCGAGAACAGCCAGGCACCAGCGAAAGAGGAGGCTGAGTGCCCCGAGGGGAAGGACCAGGAACCGGGCTTTTTGCCGATGACGATGGCTTGAATGAATGCAATGAACGGCCTGCTGCGGTGGAAGAATGCCTTGATGGGGAACTCGACCAGGGACGTGGCGGCGGATAACGGCAGGACCGTATGGCGCACCACCCGAGTACCTTTACGCGGATCGAACAAGATGGCCAGCACCATGATCAGGTACCAGCCCAGGCCGCCCGTGAAGATTAGCGTAAAAAAGCGGAAGAAGCCATTGAGCCAGCGGTTATGTGGGAGGTGGTTGACGGCCAGGAAAATCTCAGCATCCAGGGCATCCAATGGCTTCATACGTTTCAGCACGGCCTGGCGCAGGTATTCTTGCTGCTTTGGATGCGCATCGGCCGCCGCGCCATGCAGCTCGGGATTAAATGTCTCTTGGGTGGCCTCCGCGAGGACAGCCTTTTCACGGCCGGGACTGGCGGTGATCTCCTTGGCCGCCTGGGCAATCCCCTTGGCGGCCTTTTCCCCCGGCGGGGCGGTTTTTGCTGCCTGTTCAATTCGCCGGCTTGATTCTGCCACCTTGTCGCTGACCGTGCCCGGCTTCTCAGGCTGCCTGGCCTGTTCGACTTCCCCGGTGGTGGCGCTGCCGGCCAATTCTTCAAGCCGCTAGGCCACCCGGCTGGCTTTCTCCGGCGAGTCGACCTGGGCGGCAGCCTGGTCGAGTGCCCGTCGGGCCGGTTCGACCTTGGCCTTTTCCTCCGGTTTAGGCTTTTCCCAAGGCGCAGAAGGGGCGTCGCCTGGCTGATTCTTTAGAATCGGCTCGAGAGGTCTGTAGCGGCCGAAAAGCTCATACATTAGCGCAGCCATCAAAGCAGATATGCCAGTCAGGACTGCACATTCAACCCATACCCGGCGGCTGGCGGAGGCAACTTTCATCGTTTTATCCTGATTTACGCAAGCCCTAAATGGGCGGAAGTACAGGTCCGCTAATTTGGGCGAATTTCAGGGAGCTATTTTTATTCCGTCGTTTTTCCGTCGAAGTGTTCGTTGTCCTTTTCCGCTTCAGCGCGGGTATGGTGGACAACGCCATCACGATGATTTGGTGGGGCATAGAGCGTATAGAGTTTCATTGGAGCACTGCCCGTATTGATGATGTTGTGATTCGTTCCAGCGGGGACGAGCACAGCGAAGCCTGCGCTGATTTTCGTATGAAGACCATCCAGAACGGCCTCGCCCGTGCCTTCCTCCACGCGAAAGAACTGATCAAGCTTGTGCACTTCCATCCCAATCTCTTCCTTGGATTTCAATGCCATGATTACGAGCTGACAGTTCTTCGCTGTGTACAGTACCTGTCGAAAATCTTCATTCTTGACCGCGATCTCTTCGATGTTCTTTACATAGCCTTTCATGATTACTCCTCCAGTTGTGGTTTTACAAATTTGTTCGTTTGCCTGAATGCTCTATTCAATAACATCCAGTCGAAGGTGTTTTTGGCGCCGGCCTGCATGCCCTGGAGCCAGAACGAGTCGATCATGCCCTGCGAAACCTTTGCACCGGGCCGGTTGGCACCGAAGAATGGACCGCCGGCGAGATCCTTGTAGAATTGCGAGCGGTCAGCATTACAACCTTGGCGGATGGTATCGAACTTTTCCATCGGCAAGCCGTCGGGATTTGCCCCCGATTTCAGCATCAGCGGGGGGACGGCGGAAATCAGCGCGGTTTTCGCTACCCGCTTCGTGCCGTGGCGGCCGATATGGCGGGCAACTTCGCCGCCGCCTGCCGAGAAGCCGATCAGGACGGCCCCCTTCAGGTCGAGCGTTTCAATCAGCTCTGAGAGATCGTCGGCATAGGTGTCCATCTCGTTGCCATTCTAGGGCTGGCTCGACCGCCCGTGGCCGCGACGGTCATGGGCGATGCAGCGGTAACCCCTGGAGGCCAGGAACAGCATCTGAGCCTCCCAGCTATCCGCATTGAGGGGCCAACCGTGGCTGAATACCACAGACTTTCCTGTGCCCCAGTCCTTATAGTAGATCTGCGTACCGTCTTTCGTTGTAATCATACTCATCGTTTGCATCCTTTCTGTCGGCGGGAGCCATCGACCTCACATGCGTGTCCAATGGCTGACGCTAAAAGACTGGACAAATTACAACTTTGCCAGGTCCACTGAGACGACGAACTTCGCTGTCATTAATGTGCCCGCCATCAGCCAATGTTTTGTAGGATAAATTCCCAGTTGATCAGTTTTTCGAGCACAGCATTTACGTAATCGGGTCGCCGATTTTGATAATCCAGGTAGTAAGCATGCTCCCACACATCGATGGTAAGCAGCGGTTTCTTGCCCGTTGTTAAAGGGTCTTCGGCATTAGCGGTCTTGATCACCTTGAGCTTGTCATCCTCGAGAACAAGCCAGGCCCAACCACTTCCGAACTGTGAAACGGCAGCTGCGGCAAGTTCTTTCTTAAAAGCATCAACGCTGCCATAGGATGCCTCAAGCGTATTTTTGAGGGCTGACGGCGGTTCACCTCCACCTTTCGGGCTCAGGCTATTCCAATAGAAGGTGTGGTTCCATATTTGCGCGGCATTGTTGAAGATTGCAGCTCTCTCAGTTCGCCCAGCGGTACCCTTGATGATCTCTTCCAATGACAGGTCGGAATAATCTGTTCCTGTAATCAGCTTGTTCAGGTTGTCCACATAGGCTTTGTGATGTTTACCGTAGTGGAAACTCAGCGTTTTGGCTGTGATGACCGGTTCTAATGCGTTTTCGGCATATGGAAGTGGGGGTAAGACGATTGATGACGTTGCTCGTAGCACGTCCGAAGAATTACCAGGGTCCATCAGGTTCATATTGATCTCCTTACTATAGATGGGTTATACAAAACGAGTTCCGCTTCAGTGGTGGCAAGCTACCAAAGCCGTTTGCTGAATGTGGTGGATGGGCAGTATTCCCATTAATCCTTTACTTCAATTTCTTGATTTCATCTTCTACTTCTTTGGCCCCTTGGGCATAGAGCTTTTCTTCCTCCGGGGCAAGCTCATAGAGCAATCTCAGAAACTCTCCCATGTGTACACGTTCTTCGTCGGCTACGCTTTTAAGTACTTTCGCGGCGAGTTTGTTATCAATGGACTCGGCAAGCTGCATGTACGTCTGTGTAGCTTCGTACTCTCCTGCAGCCGCGAAACGAATGGCTCTGATGAGTTCCTCATCGGTGAGCTTTCTATTGTTTGCTAACCCTGAAAAGGGCGATCCAAATACGGACATGATTATTCTCCCCTCCTGCTTCTTTTTAGAGTTCCACCCACCAGTTTCTCAGCCACGTTTTGGTGGTTAATTAGCTGAGAAACCATTCGCAACCGAATCACAAATAATAATATGACGCGAACCCGAACTAACGTTACATAACCATCCTATTCAAAAGGGCTATCAATGTCCCCAATAAGACCTATAAAATGTATATATTTTCACAAATCATTTTTTAATAACTGGGCTGAATACTTGCCTGGACAGGTGGTGGTAACGTCCATCCAACTAATGGGCCAATATCTGAATGAATAGTACGATATAGAGGTCGACCGCTTGACGGCAGATAACCGCACCTGGTTTTCGGGCGGATCCGGAGTTCTCTCTGCGGGAGGCATACTTGCCTCCATCCTATCAGTCTGGATGATCCCCATTATAATCTTCAGCCTTCTAGGCTCCTGGTTTTACTCATCGCCGCCCTTTTCCCTGATGTCGTCCGGTTGGGGGGAGTTAACCACCTCGCTGACCGTTGCCTTGATGGTGCCCCTGGCGGGTTACTGCATGCAGGGCGGCTTCCCGCCAGCGATATTATGGCTGGTATGTTTTCCCCTAGTCCTGATTCACGCCGCGATGCTGATCTCTTTTGAGCTTCCCGACCATACTTCGGATCTGACCGTTGGCAAAAAGACGCTGGCGGTTCGCATCGGTTTGAGAGGTGCAGCCTGGGTGGTAGATGCGCTAATCACCGGCGCCTTCCTCTTTCTGGGTGTCCTCACGTTTTATTTTATATATCCTGTATGGCGAATCGGCTGGGCGTTACCATTGGCAATCTGGCAAATGACGATGGTTCATTTTTTAGTGTAACGTTTGTGCAACCAGAAGCAGAATCGTGGGAAACGGCATAAAACAGAAAAAAAACGGCAACCAGATAATTGAACATGGACACAATATGCTCGTGACCATTTTATGGGATATTGAATTGATTGCAATTTATGATAATATGCTGAAATCCTTATGTACTCGGAATTCAAATTCGTGGTATTTCGGTCCTTAAAAACCATGCCGTAGACCTTACGGGTGCTCAAACCCATTGACCTCACGGCCATAAAAAATGGTATATCCGTGAGGTCGTAGGTTCGAGCCCTATTCCGCCCACTAAAAAGCTGGTCAGTTGTCCGAGTTCAATCAACAGACAACTGGCCGATTGTTTTAACAAAAGCTGCCTGTGTGCTTCCACACAGGTCAAGCCATGTAAATTAATTCACATAAAATGGAACAGGAAATTTATACAGGATTAGGCTCGGTCCCCTCGTGTTGGCGGCTGCTGCCAAGCCAGATAGAGGCCCCCTTGCTGATCCAGCCTTCCTGACCCTGGGCGATCCCACGTACAGCCTTTACGATTTGCTCGGGGATCTCATCCTTTGTCAGGTAGCCCGCCACCCCCATTTTGATCGTCTCTTCCACATAGTACCGGTCATTATAAGCGCTGAGAATCAAGACGCGCGTGCCGGTATCATTCTCAGCCAGTTGTTTCAGGATTTCGCGCCCGTTTAATTTGGGCATTTCCATATCCAGGACGAGGATGTCTGGATGTTTGTCTGCGACCTGGTCGAGCGCTTCGATCCCATCCCTGGCTTCCCCCACTACTTCGATATCGCCGGCTTTTTCCAAATATTGGCGAATGCACTCGCGAACTACCCGGTGATCGTCAGCCAGGACTACACGGATTGAACCCATTTTTCAACCTCTCATTGTCATTGTTTAGGGGGAGTTCTTGGGATTGAGAAATCCACAGGTTGGCGTACAATTTGATGGCTCCCCACAGACTATACGGTTAAAGTAAACTCTAATACTCTATTTAGACCCGGTTCCTGTGATTTAGTATAAGCGATACGTTGCCCTGGTAGCAATAGGGATTCACCACAGTTTGCCTGTGTCATTTGTTGCACTAACCTCGCCAAAGCGGCGGGAAAGTTGGGTTAATTCCGGCGAGCGCCCGAGGTCTCTAAAAACCACCGATCATCAGTTACAATTAGTCCCTCATGGCATTCTCAAACGCCACCATCCGAGGAAAAAATCTTAAAAGATTCACCGGGATCATTCCCTTCGCGGTGGCTGCTGTCGCACTCCTGGCCATCCTCTATCTGCCGGTGTTTGCGCTAGATGCATATTACCATACCCAGAATGATTACGCGGATCACATCCGCTACGCCGGTTGGATCGGGGAAAATCCAGGCCGGATCCCGGCGCACATCCTATCCCATCCTCTTTTTCAGGTGCTGGTGCTGGCTGTCTCCAGAGGCATGGGTATCCCTCTCGAACTCTCCGCGGTGATTGTGCTTTTTGGTTCTGTCCTAACTCTTGTATGGATTATTTTCTCTCACCTGGTTCCGTCCACCCGGATGTCCGATTGGCAGTGCCTGGGCATTGGCCTGGGTATCCTGATGGCTTCCCCAGTTTTCGGTTTGTTTTTTCTAGATCACCAGGCTTACTTTGGATATATCGGGATCAACTCCTACCACAATCCAACCATCCTGCTGCTCAAGCCATTTGCTGTCCTCATTTTCCTCGGGTCTATCCGGCTGTTCGAACCAGACAGGCAGACCCTCGGGTTTTCGTTGGGTATGGCGGCTGCCGTCCTTCTTTCTGGGTTGACCAAGCCCAACCTGATCTTATGCCTCCTCCCCGCCTTATCCCTCATGGCTGTCTTTCGTTGGCTGCGAGGACGGGTGGTTCAGTGGCTTCCCCTGGCGGTGGTTCTTCTTTCCGCGGTCCTGGTCCTTATCGCGCAGTATCTGCTCACCTACCCAGCCGGTGATTCTGGGATCGCCGTCGCGCCATTTGTCGTGATGGGCTCCTATTCGGGGTACCTCTTTCCAAAATTTCTCCTTTCAATCTTATTTCCCCTGGGCCTGGGGATAATCTATTGGCGCGAAGCAAGAAAGGATCCAGCCCTGGTCCTGGCCTGGTTGGTTATGGGATTTGGACTCATCCTTACCTATGGATTTAGCGAAACCGGGCGACGCTTTCCGGATGGAAATTTTGTATGGAGCGGAGAGATCAGCCTGTTTATCCTCTTTTTTGCGTCCACCGTATTTTTCCTGCAGCGCAAAGCCCAAACAAAATATTCCCAGCTCGATTTTCTTCTGGTTGGCTTGTGGTCCAGCCACGTTCTCTCTGGGATCGCCTACTATATTTTTAACCTGCTGCGCGACCGGTTGTGACAGCCAAACCAGCCCCGATTGGGAGGTAGTCCAGTACCGATCTACTGAAGGAGTAGACTTGCCAAACCATCCGAATCCCGATATAATACCTGTATATCGAAACGCGCTGACCGGGACGAGTAACCGGCCGATGCACCGACAGGGAGAGGAGATCGCAGACTGAGAATCTCCTCCGGAGGCAAAACGGTAAAAACCACCCGCGAGCGGAACCCCGAAAAGCCTATCTGGCCCAGTAGGGTGAACGGCCCAACCCCGTTACAGGTTGCCAGGAGATAACGGATGTCCTGTGGGGACATCGTTAATCTGGGTGGAACCGCGTGAGTCGCCTCTCGCCCCAGTATGGGTGAGAGGATTTTGTTTTAAGGAAAAAACACTATGTCAGACCAAAATCAAGAACGTTACGAAGACTCGCAGCTCTACCGCATCCGTCACTCGGCCGCGCACATCATGGCGCAGGCCGTGCTAGAAAAATTCCCGGATGCGAAATTCGCCATCGGCCCGGCAATTGATGAGGGCTTTTACTACGACTTCGATCTTCCGCGCAACCTGACCCCTGAGGATCTGGTCGAAATCGAAAAGCGCATGCGCCAGATCATCGCCGGACGTTTTCCATTCCAGCGCAAAGTCCTCAGCGCAGGTGAAGCCCGCCAGGTTTTTATGGATCAGCCGTATAAACTCGAGCTGATCGACAATTTGGAAAAAGGCGAGCTCGACGAGCACGGCAACCCGATCGAAGTCAAACCTGAGATATCGATCTATACGCACGCCACCTTTACCGACCTCTGCCGCGGGCCGCATGTCGAGAACACCGGACAGATCAACCCATCGGCTGTCAAATTAATGCAGGTTTCGGGCGCCTACTGGCGAGGTGATGAAAAACGCCCCATGCTCCAGCGTATCTATGGCACGGCCTGGGAGAAGCCCAAGGATTTGGAAGATTATCTCAAGCGTCTCGAGGAGGCCAAGAAGCGCGACCACCGCAAACTCGGTAAAGAGCTGGAGATTTTTATCTTCGATGAAGAAGTTGGCCCCGGGCTGCCTCTGTGGCTGCCAAACGGCGGCGTCATGATCGAAGAGCTGGAGAAACTGGCCAAAGAGACCGAATACAAGGCCGGTTACCAGCGCGTGCGCACCCCCAATCTAACCAAGGAAGATCTGTTTATCCGCAGCGGTCATCTGCCCTATTACGCGGAGAGCATGTACCCGCCGATGGAGCTGGAGGGCGTGCGCTACTACGTCAAGCCGATGAACTGCCCCATGCACCACAAGATCTTTGGGAGTAAACCGCGCAGTTATCGTGACTTGCCCATCCGGCTGGCCGAATACGGCACCTGCTACCGTTACGAAAAAAGCGGTGAATTGTTCGGGCTAATGCGCGTGCGGTCTTTGCAGATGAATGACGCCCACATCTACACCTCTGAAGAACTCTTCGAGCAGGAATTTTTGGGTGTGGTCGATCTATACCTCAAATATTTCGAATTATTTGGCATCGAAAAGTATGTGATGCGCCTGAGCACCCACCATGCGAAAGGCCTGGGGAAGAAATATATCGACAATGAGCGCCTGTGGCTGAAGACCGAAGAGATGGTGCGCACCGCGATGCGCAACGGCGGGATCCCCTATGTCGAAGCGGCAGACGAAGCGGCTTTCTATGGGCCCAAGATCGATGTACAGATCTGGAGCGCCATCGGGCGCGAATTTTCCCTGGCAACCAACCAGGTGGATTTTGCCCAACCGGCGCGCTTCAATCTTGTCTACACCAACCGGGAGGGCGCGGAGGAGACCCCGCTGTGCATCCACCGGGCTCCCCTCAGCACCCACGAACGCATGGTCGGGTTCCTGATCGAACACTATGCCGGAAACTTCCCGGTCTGGCTTTCCCCCGAGCAGGTTCGGGTTATCCCGATCACCGATTCTCACCACGCGCATGCTGCCCAGCTGGCAGCCCGCCTGAGGGACCAGGACATCCGCGCCGAGGCCGACCTCGGACCAGAACGGATGAACGCGAAAATCCGCCAGGCGCAGTTGATGAAAGTACCCTATATGCTGGTGGTTGGCGACCAGGAAATCCAGGCGGATACGGTTTCCTTGCGGATGCGATCGGGTGAGCGCCGCGATGGGATGCCCGTCGACCAGTTTATCCACATGGCGAGAGAAAAGATTGCCACCCGCTCGGCCGAGTTGTAAGTTATCTACACAAATTTGACGGGTTGTGGTATCATCGAAGCCACTTGCATGCCGTCAAGGGAACGGCATGGATTGTTCTGTATATTTATCAAAGGAGAGCGCTATTAGCACGACTAATTTTCGGGTAAATGAGACCATTCGCGTTCCGGAAGTTCGCCTGATCGGACCCAACGGAGAGAACGTGGGCGTCGTCCCCATCGAACAGGCCATGCGCATCGCTCGCGATGCAGAACTGGATCTGGTCGAAGTCGCTCCGGGAGCCGTTCCCCCGGTATGCCGGGTGATGGATTTTGGAAAGTTCCTATACGAACGCACCAAGAAAGAACGCGAAGCCCGCAAGGCCCAGACCAAGATCGAGATCAAAGAAATCCGTCTGCGCCCCAAGACCAACGACCACCACCGATCATTCAAGGTTGACGACGCTCGCCGGTGGCTATTAGACGGGATGAAGGTCAGGGTGACCATCCGCTTCCGTGGAAGGGAGATCACCTACCCCGAAATTGCGCTCGAAGATCTGCGCGAGATCGCTGAGGAACTCTCCGATGTTTCGACCATCGAACAGGCCCCAGCCATCGAAGGCCGGACGATGGGGATGATGCTTACGCCTGCTAAAGGCAAGAAGAAAGCCCAGACGGCCGAAGTCGCGCCCTGATGTTCATCGTGAGGAACCTGCGGCCTCCCCAGGCCGCAGAATTTTGTTGAGAGGAGTCAAGCTGTGCCCCGAAAGCAGAATCCAGGCAAGACGAAGTTGAAGACCCACAAGGCAACCTCCAAACGGTTTCGCCTGACCGGGTCGGGGAAATTGGTGCGCACAAAGGGTGGGAAGAGCCATCTGCGCCGACGCACCTCCCGGCGTACCAAAGCGCTGCTCTCCGAAATGATCGTCGTCAAAGGCGAACAGATCATCAAACGGGTCAAGCGTCTCGCCCCCAATATGAAGCAGAACTGATCCTTTCAAAGGATCTTCCCACTCGGGAAATCGTATCCATTTTTCGCCGCGGCCGTTGGGTGTCCACAACTGGACTTCGAGAAGAAGATCCGACGCCCAGGGGTACGCAAAGGAGTAAAATATGGCACGTGTGAAGGGTGGCCCTCACGGGCATCTGCGTCACAAAAAAGTATTGAAAATGAACCAGGGCTATTTTGGCTCTCGCCACCGTCTGTTCCGGCGGGCCAATGAAGCCATGCTCAAAAGCCTGTGGTATGCTTATCGCGACCGCCGCGTCCGCAAGCGCGATCTGCGCAAATTGTGGATCGCCCGCATCAACGCAGCTGCGCGTTTGAACGGAATGAGCTACAGCCGTTTGATCAACGCCATGAAAGTCTCTGGCGTTACCCTGAATCGCAAAATGCTGGCCGATCTGGCCGTCCGCGATCCCCAGGCATTCACGGCAGTCGTTACCGTGGTCAAACCCGCCTGAATTTCTCTATCCTCAAAATCAGCTACGGGACGGAAAAATCCGTCCCGTATTTTCTTTAATTTAGAACCTGAGCGACAGGCAGCTCAGGCCGCCATCCATTTTCTGGAATTCGGACATCTCCAGAGTGATGACCGGGCAGCCAAGCTTCTCCAACTCACCTTTAATCTTCGGAAAACCCTCGGGAAGAAGGATATGATCGTTGACCCGCACGCAGTTTGCCGCGTAAGTTTCCTGCGGATCCACTGGTACGATCTCATACCCGTCAAAAACTTCCATCCTTATCCAGGCTTCAGCTAGAGCCAGCCGGTTGTCACCCAAATAGGCGATCCCACTTTTTAGATGAAGGATCCCGGGGGTATCCCGGATATCCACAAAACAGGAGCTGTATCCCTGGTGGGTAAGGATATTGGCCAATTGGCGTGCACCTTCCAGGTTGGTACGTTCAGAAATGCCGATAAAGTAATGCCCATCTGCTTCGCAAATGTCACCCCCCTCCAGGCTCCCCGGTGGTTGGATCTGATAGAGGATCTCGAAACATTTGGATAAAACTGGCCGGATGATGTCCACTTCTCCCTTGCGGCTGTCTGCACCCGGGTTGGTCAGGATTGCGCTGTGTGGGGTTAACACAGCGGTATCTTCCACAAAGGTGCCGTCCGGAAAGCGCACATCGGGTTCCAGGCGGATCAGTTCCAAACCACAGTGTTCGAGCGCCTGGCAGTAGTGGTCGTGCTGTAATAGGGTTTTTTCATAAACCGGTTTGCCGAGCTCCGCAGTGGTCAAGCCGTCCGCAAAGTTGCTGCCGGGTACGCGTACGATAGCAGATTGGAATCTCATAGCCTGATTATAAACGCATCTTGCGTTGCAATCTGCTTTCCTGGAGTAAAATTGTAGGAGCATGCCGACCCTCCTCCGCCAAACCACATCCCATGATTACCTCTACCCATAATCCAAAGATCCATCACATCCGCACCCTGATGGGAAAAGCGCTTGAACGGCGCGCAGCCGGTCGGTTTGTCATCGAAGGGGTGCGCCTGGTAGAAGAGGCCGCGCAATCGGGGATCCCCGTTGATTTGGTGCTGTACTCAGACACATTGAGCGAGCGCGGCAGCCAGATTCTGCATGAGCTCGAACGACGGGGAGCAGCTATCGAGGAGACGGCCGGGCACGTGCTGGCTTCTCTGTCCGACACCGAGACCTCCCAGGGGATTCTAGCGGTCGCTCAGATTCCAGATTTCAGCATGCCATCCGATTTGAACTTTGCCTTACTGGCCGATACCATTCGCGACCCGGGAAACCTGGGCGCAATCCTGCGCACCGCCGCGGCTGCCGGGGTACAGGCAGCGCTGCTGTCTCCGGCCACTGCAGACCCGTATGCCCCAAAGGTCGTACGAGCTGGGATGGGGGCCCAATTCCGGCTGCCTATCTTTCAGGCGGCAGATTGGGACCAGATCCGCGGATTGTTGAAAAACAGGCCATCAGGTTCCTCCCTGGCTGTTCTACAATCTGAAGCCGAGGGAAAACAGACCCTGTGGGAAACAGATCTGCGCCAGCCAATTGCTGTGATGGTCAGCAACGAGGCCGAGGGGACCAGTCCGGACGGCCGGGAACTATCTGATATCAGTGTCCGGATTCCTATGCCCGGCAAAACCGAATCGCTGAATGCCGCCGTCGCAGCCGGGATCCTGCTCTTCGAAACCGTCCGCCAAAGGACAGCTCGACAAAATTGATCAGCACCCATCCATCACCATCCATCCATGATCCGGCAGCACGAATCACAGGGACACTATGAATATACGCACCATCACCTGCTTCATCAATCCAGGTTGGCCGCTCGATGTAGGAGCAATCCAAAAAGCAGGAGGATTCCTGCGCACCGCGCGCGAGGCGGTCACTGCTGCCGGCTATAACGTCCAATCTGTCCGGTTGGCGACTCTCCCATTTCCTGACCTGGTTGTTTCCGGGGATGCGGATGAGACCATCCGGTTTGCCAGGGAGATTGAAACCGCTGCCGCCGAACAAGGTATCGATTATATCGCCCTGGGCCCGGCTGTCCCGGGCAAACCGCGCAGCTACAGTCTTATTCCGGAGCTGATTGGCGCAACCCGCAATGTTTTCTTTTCAGCTAAACTTGGGGAAACCCGCCAGATATCTCTTCCGGCTGTCCGGGCCTGCGCAGAGATCATCACCCGATCGGCAGGGCTAAGCCCGGATGGGTTTGCCAATCTGCGCTTCACGGCAATGGCAAACGTTCCTCCTGGAACGCCGTTCTTTCCTGCCGCATACCACACAGGCCGCCATCCGGCGTTTGCGCTTGCCACTGAATCCGCCGACCTGGCAGTCACGATCTTCGAGAACAGCACCAATCTGGAAGAGGCGCGTAAAGACCTGATCGCGGAAATCGAAAAACATGCCCACCAACTAGAGGCGGTCTGCCGGGATCTATCAGCCCAATCCCGGATCCGATTCGGCGGGATTGATTTTACATTGGCGCCATTCCCAGAGGAGAAACGGTCTCTGGGCGCGGCCTTCGAACGCCTGGGTGTCCCTATGGTAGGCTTTTCCGGCTCCCTTTCCGCCGCGGCCATCTTAACCGACACGCTCGACCAGGCTTCCTTTCAACGGACGGGATTTTGCGGGCTGATGCTTCCCGTGCTCGAAGACAGCATCCTGGCAGAACGGGCCGCGCAGGGCAGTCTGACGGTCAATGATCTGTTATTGTATTCCGCTGTGTGCGGTACCGGGCTGGATACCGTGCCCCTCCCTGGTGATACATCCTCCGATCAGATCGCCGCCCTGCTGCTTGACCTGGCTTCCCTGGCATACCGTCTGGATAAACCATTGACAGCCCGGCTGATGCCAATCCCTGGCAAAGCCGCCGGTGATCCGATCTCGTTTGACTTTGCATTTTTTGCCAACAGCCGGGTGATGCCGCTGGCAGCCGCGGCGTTGAAATCCCCAATGGCGAACGCAGATACGATCCAACTGCGTCCCCGCCCAATCCGCTAACCAATCATCATTTTTCTTTCACCCAATATTCTCCGCTCATCCGCTCCATGAATTGGTAATCCACCAGGTAGCGGCGCAGCGAAGCGGTATCCGCAAAAACAGGTTTCAGGATTTCATTTACCTGCTTCTCGG
>Ga0105092_10000540_pt1 | contig 19672 bp, 23 predicted proteins | sample PPLLak2March2015_FD_87021 | JGI IMG/M metagenome (GOLD analysis project Ga0105092, IMG submission 87021) | Freshwater sediment microbial communities from Prairie Pothole Lake near Jamestown, North Dakota, USA - PPLs Lake P7 Core (1) Depth... | ecosystem: Environmental > Aquatic > Freshwater >... | reverse complement strand
GCATTTGTGCGTACGATTCTGTAGATATAGAAAATATGACAACAGAGCAGTTAATACGGCTTCGAGAGCGGCATAACCCAATCTGGATGGACGACCAATAGTATCAATAATATAATTACTATCCCAGAGAGGATAACCCTCTTTATTGCAAGCTATGATTTTAATATCAAGCGGCTGGAAAAATCATCCCAAATGTAGTACCCTTGGTATGGTCATTGTATACTCTATCTCCTACCCAAATTTTTCCATTGTATCTTTCAACTAATGCTCTTACTATAGATAGGCCCAATCCTCCACCTTTTGCTTTTGAATAAAAACGTTCGAACAATTCTTTTTTAACTGAATCGGGTATACCTCTACCATAATCAGATACAGTTATCATCCAATACTTTGTTTCACCAATGAAATAATCTTCTATGGCCACATCAATTTTTACCTCCGACAAATCAGTGTATTTTGCAGTGTTAGAAAATAAGTTTATAAAAATTTCATCAAGCAAGTCTTCAGCCATTGTGTTTATATCCAAAGGACATTCATCATGGACCATATTTAGCGAAATTTTTTTACTGTGAGGATTATTATTATCTAGAGTCCGTTCTACAGTGAAATACGCATTGTTAACTGCATCTGGAATGTTCTTTAATACTAATTTTAGATCCTTTTGTCTATATAGCCGTTCTAGTCTACGTATGTTGTCGACAAATAACTGACTCCTAGTAAGTGAAGCATTTGCTGTATTAAGAAGAGAAGAAATTTTTTCGTTGTTTTGTGACGATACATTTGTCTTATTTTTCTTAAGAAGAGAATTTACAAGTCCTAAGCTACTTTGTACAATTTGATGATAGTTTCCTATATCATGCGTAGTTAAATCAACTAGAAGCTCAGAGTGCTTTTTCTCTTTAATAATTTTATCATAATTATCTTTTTCGTCCCATATGATTTCGAAACTAGAAACGGTACTTTTCACTAAAGAATTGTTCTTTGAATACACCCAATCATCAATAGAAAAGATACTATCATCTTTGTTTCCAATTTCAATATAATCTTTATTCATTATATCATAATGCTGCATATTGATTGATATAGAAAAAATATCTTGCTTATCTCTTATGAAGACCAATGAAACAACTCCTGTTTTATTTGATGCTGGTTTTATAGATTTATAACTGATAAAAGGAACCATCTTTCTTATTATTTTAGTAGTATTATCATCAAGAGCGCATAACAACCTGATGGTAATATTTTTCCGACGTCTCTGTGTTATCAGGTAGTCAATTACTTTATAATACGATAGAAATTGTAGAGATGAGGAATGAGGTAACAATATATCAAGTTCGTACTCAACCGAACGTATAAATTCTAGCAATGAATCAAGGAATCCTTTGTCTATTATTCGCGGGCTCCTATTATTAGACCCCCTAATTCATACCTACTCTCCTGGCCTATCCAAATGTTTGTGGTCATGGATGTAGATAACACTATAAATATGTAATCATCCTATCATACTTTCAAATATCATAGGCAAATAAATGATCCTTATTAAAAATCAACTCAATGTGTATTCGGATTGTTGATTTTGAACGAAAACAGACACAAAGTCTGATTAAAAAGTCAATACAGGAAATAACACGAATAAACAACAGAATAATTTTATTGTAATTTTATATAAAAGGGCAGTACATTCTGAATCAAGTGACCGGAACATCATCAGTATCCTCGTCTAATGCGAACTTTGAGAGAACCCAAGTGTTGTATGGTCCTGAAAATACAACTAGTGCAATTTTGAAATTTTTATTGGATGTAGAAACAAAGCTGGACATTTGTGCAGATTCTACATGGCCATCCGTTGCGATGGGAATCGATGTCTTTAGAAATGCTCTGATCGATATTAAGAAGAGACGAATAAGGCGTAGGTATATTACTACTATTACAAAAAATAATCTTTCTTATTGCAAAGAAGTTATGAAAATTGGAGAACTTCGTCATTTAGATGGGATTAGGGGCAATTTTGCAGTTAGCGAACATGAATATATCGCTTCAGCAACTTTGCAAAAAGCAACGCTACTGCAACAAGTAATCTATAGCAACGTAAAGGAAGTGTTGGAACAGCAACAATATGTTTTTGACTCATTTTGGAATAGATCTTCACCTGCCGAACTAAGAATAAGAGAAATAGAAGAAGGGGTTATTTTCGGTAAAACAGAGGTTATTCAAGAACCAAATGCAGTGCGACACTTATTTATTAATATGATAAAACTAGCCAAGCATGAATTATTATTAGTACTACCTACAATCAATGCTTTTTATCGTCAAGAAAGAATAGGAACAATAGAGCTATTAAAGCAAGCAGCTGAAAGAGATCATAGAGTGAATGTTAGAATTCTCACTCCGACAAATGATGCAATAGAAAAAAAATTGCAAACCATTGTATCGGGAAATGAGCAAAGAGATCGTGGTGGAAGAGGATCAGAACAACAACAATTGAAGAATAAGAAGAGCTTTGACACACGACGCATAGATTTAGAAACAACTGATGAAGAGGGGGAAATATCAGAGGCGGAGAGGAGCGCAGTTACTACAGTTACTATACTAGTTGTTGACCGGAAGGAATCCCTGGTGATAGAAGCAGCAGATGATTCAAGGCAAGATTTTATAGAAGCCGTAGGATTGGCAACATATTCAAGTAGTAAGCCTACTGTGTTATCCTATTTTTCCATATTTGAAAATCTGTGGAAGCAAACTGAATTGTATCAGCAATTGAAGGAATCAAATAAACAACTTGAATTAGCTTACGAACAATTGAAAATCAGCGATAAAATGCAAAGCGAATTCATAAGTGCTGCTGCCCATGAATTGCGAACGCCTATTCAACCCATAATTAGCTCCGTAGGTATTATTCGTTCACGAAGGGGAAATATGAAAGTTCAAGAGTTAGATGATTCTTTGGATATGATTACTAGAAATGCAGAAAGATTGAAACAGCTTTCATCAGATATCTTAGATGCTGCAAAAATAGAGGGGAATTCACTTGATCTTGAAAAGGAACGATTTGATCTTAGCAATCTATTATTCACTATCGTGGAAAAATATAAAAATCTGATATCAAAGGCCAACATTAATATAAAATTATTATTTGATTCCTGTGAGGATACATTATTGGTCGATGCAGATCGCGATAGGGTTTCCCAAGTTATTTCCAATTTGTTAAACAATGCTGTTAAGTTTACGCGTAAGAGAGGAGGAATAGTGAGTGTGAGAATTCAAAAGAAGGTTAATAATACAATAGACACTAAACAGAGTGTCGCGATAATCAGTGTCAAGGACACTGGTAGCGGTATAGATCATGATATTATGCCAAGATTATTTGAAAAGTTTGCTGCGAAATCATCTCAGGGAATAGGGCTGTGATTATTTATTTCCAAGAAAATTATTGAGGCACAGGGAGGTAAGATTTGGGCTGAAAACAACGCCAGTATTAATGGTATTGATGAGTTGCTACAGGAAAAAGGGGCTACATTCTCCTTCTCTCTACCAATCAAAGGTAACTAAAATGATAATAAATAATGTCATGATTAGCAATGGAAGGCAACAACACCAGGATGGCATAGCGAAAAGGGTAGTTGAAAATTAATGGCAAGAGCAGAAAATGATACTACCGTACATCATGGCAGAAAAAAAAGAGTCATGTTAGTAGACGATGAAATCGATGTCATCTCGGTTCTAAAAATAGTTTTAGAAGACAACGGCTTTCAAGTTGATCCATTCGAAGACCCTCTGTATGCATTAAGGAACTATAAAACCGGATTATATGATCTATTGATCCTGGATATTAAGATGCCAGAAATGGATGGCTTTGAACTTTATGATGAAATCAAGAAGATAGATAATAAAGTCAAAGTTTGCTTTCTGACTGCTAGTGAAATGTATTATAGTAAATCAAGAAAAGAGAAATATTCCTTGATCGATAAAGACCTATTTATCCAAAAACCAATTGAAAATGAAGATCTCGTAAAGGTAATAGGTAAAATATTAGGTTCATAAAGGAAATACCTTGTCTACAATTATTACCAATAATGATTTTATGTTTAGATAGTTGAGGCTAGAATATAATCGTAATACTCATCGCTAAAGATGCATTTAGATTTATATAGTAATCGTTATTCAATTTCCTTCCATACTCTGAAAAATTTCTCATACTCCGAAGATCCAGCTCTAACCAATCCTAATTGCATCATAAACTTGAGATCATCCCTAATCGCTTTGTGCTCTATTATCTTTCCATTGCTGTCCATTGTATATATGTGCACAGCCTCGTAAGAAATTTTATTTCCCGTTGGAGGAACAAAGAAGAAATTACCTGTATGAGTACCAGTCACATTCGCGACGAAAACTACTTTACTATCTTGAGAAATAATTCCCTGATCTTCATTCTGAAGATCAGGAAAAGCGCTGCGCAAATTCTTAATTGTATCTATGAATTCTTCTGGTCCCCTAAGTTGTGATCTGTATGAATCTTTAGCACGTTGTGATTCTTTATTAATATATACTGAACTTATGAACTCATGAACATTGCTTGTATTTCCTGTGTTAAAGGCCTCAGTAGCTCTTCTGACAGTTTTTATATGTTCTTGAGGTGACATGGTTTAGGTTAATCCTACCAGTGTATATTTAATTTTCTCATATGTTATCCTAGGTGAAACTGTTTACCCATTAACTGAAGGTCTTAATTCGTCCTCTTATTTAGCGAATACCTGCGTCTGTAAACTTAGCTTACAACTGATCTCAGTTCATTCAAACGCTGAATTCTAGCCTTTTGAGTTAGCGAATACCGTCATCGATGATGGAAGATTCTTTTAGACAAATGTCAGGTAGAACAAATATTATATTTCTTACTAAGAAGCATTTAGGTCGTGTATGCGTATTATCTTATGAATTCAAATGAAAACGATTGTAGCCGTGGCAGTTATGGCTATATTGGTATCAATCGTTGCAGTCAGTTCACTTGCCTTAACAGGCAACATAGATGCAAGGACAAGTGGAAGTGACAGTGTAGCGGCTGGATCCTCTGGTGGTAAAAGTGCCGAATCTGGAATGTTAACCACCGTGTGTGGTCCAGATGCAGCACATTCATGCCAAATGATATAGCATCATATAAGGTGAAGAACAAACCTCCCGCTCCTTTTTTCAATGCCATGCCAGTGTCATGCCCATTCAATTCTAGAGACAAGGTAATTACGTAATATTTCACAGTATAATCAATCCACTAATGCCAGAAATGCAAAGACAACCTTATTCTTCTTCTAATTCCTTCTAATAGATGACTTGACTTGATGTCCGAACAGGATGTTAAAACTTTACGTGATATCCGCAACCGCTTAAAGAGTGATCGACGTGAGATAGAAAGAAATCCATCAATTCAACATTCTCCTAACAGTAAGACAAAGATAGTTCATGTAACGCAGGCTGAAAGAAGGATAATGGAAGCCCAAGACTTCCAGCTTACCGTTAGATTATATCAATCTACCATTGACAAATTAAAAGAATTCTCATGGGATATACATCCTAACTCAGGAAATAATAGGACCTATGACCAGTTAGTTTGTCTTCTGATTAAAAGATATAGAGTTTCAAGTCAATGCCAGAATTGTAAAGAGTGAACTATCGATATAATTCCTACTCTGCTAACTTACAACATGAGGGTCATGATTATCAAAGTGCTCATTACAGTAATAATTTGCACATTTTTGACACCTGCTTAAAGGTTCTTGTTCACATCCAAAAATCGAACATAATCTTCCTTCTCTGGATCTCTTTATCCATTCGTTTCCAGTTTTTGAATCTGCATCATCTGCTTCTGTTGCTACGCCACCCAACAATCTAGCTCCCAGCTAGCTCAGAAGTCACAAATTTAAATCATTCGTGACTAGTTAATGCCAGAATTGCAGAGATAACATGAAAGGAGCTAGGCGATTATATCTAACTTAACCCCTACCCATACATAGTAACTGAACTAATGGTAGCAGATCGGGTCTGATAAGGCTTATTCCATCTCCAGCGATGCATAATAGCTTTTCCAAGACCCTTTTACCCTCTCCAGTAAGTGCTCTGCCATCCGGTGTTACAAGAGTATCGCACGGTTCAGTAAGAAGGTTGTCAACACTTTGACATATGCCCGACCAGTTATGGCCTTCATAATGACGTTTCACCAATGCCACCGGGTGCAAAGCCTCTACCTCCATCATCAGGCGTGCTATCTTCGAACTCACGATCTCTTCCTCCGCCACAGTTATTGAAACCATCATAATATCTTGCCATGAACTCTTCTGTATGAAGTGAAGGTCCTTTCTCAGGTTGATTGATGTATCTATCATTTGAATCCGATATTCCTGCATCATCGCAGCCATGGTCACGTCCAGAATCATAGGGTGAAGACTCTGAAGCATATACAACAGATACATTCAGGCAGTTTGAGAAATAATTGTACTACCAATTACTACAATTATCAGTATTGCCACAAGTCTTGTATTTAGGACCATTTTTAGTTATTTGTTCCTTTTGAGATATTTATTAGAATTCTAGAATATAACTACAGAATGTTTTAACGGTGTCATCATATGATCAATGCCAAAAGATTAGACTCATTCGAAACTCATCAACTGACATTAAAAATATGCTTTTTTGATGGATGTACGGACGCACTCTTTGTTTGTGAAAGTATGCGAAAACTATTCGCAATAATAACCGCACTACTCACTGGTGGACTAAGTGTTGCAGCACTGTTCGGCAGTCAATCTATCAGTGCTGTCAGTGCTGCTGGCGGAGTTGAAGGTGCGAACTAATCTCTTCCTCTTTTTTTATATCCTTGCTCATTTCACACTTTATCTTTAGTACCAAAAGATTAGACTTAATCTGAAAGAATCTAGGCAGTCGTCATGAGACGTTGCATCCTTATCCAGTACACCTTCTCCGTTCTCCACGGCAGTACGCAAAGCAGTCACTAACTTTGTGTATATTGAATGAATTGCTATAGCAGTCCAAAGATAGCTCTGCTTATATACCATAGCAGCCTGTCTCCCAATATGAACAACAAAATGGTGGCTGGTCCGCGATTAAGTAATATATTGATAGTCCTTGGAACAGCTGTCGGAATATTAACTTCAGTGGCGTCTACGATGCTCACCACCCCTGTTGAAGCCCAATCTAACCCCAATCAAGAAGCAATAGATCATATCAACGAAGCACAATCTGCTTTAGATAATGGCGATACAGAAGGAGCTAAAGGTCATTTGGATTTAGCTAAGAAGTCGTTAGACTGCGATAGGGCAATTGACCCTAATTGCTAATGCCAGAACTGCAGAGTAAAAGGATGACTACTTTGCTTCTGATATCACAACCTTTCTGAAGAATTTGTGCAATCTCTTCTGTGGTATATGGTCTATCATCGTTAGTAGAGTCATCAGATGGTAGATAAAATCTAAAGCTGCGTATTGCTAAATTAAAGTCGTCATTGTTAATATGAAAGAAGTATAGTATTGCTGCAAGGTGTACTTTTATCGAACCACATTTAATTCCCCTTTCATCTCAAGAAAATAATATAGTCAATTATCATCTGTTTGATGACCTTGGGACTGAAATCTATCAGCACTTGTAAATCATGAATCTTGATATGGTCTAGAAAGCAATTAAAGACTCTTTGATATACGGCTTTTGTTTGAGGGGAGTGAATACCTTCAGTAATTTCGTAAATCCCATTTCCATTCCCCTGTTGCTTATATGGCTGGTCCTGGTGCTCTTGCTCTTGCTCTACCGACATTCGACCATCTAGCTATGGATGTGGCATATATTTATCCCTAGTATAAGCTAGGAGAAATTTAATTTATGTCTTGTAGATTTGCCGGGCTACTTTCTGTTTGTTAAAGGCTTGCAAAGTAATCCCTTTATCAGCATTTGTTGCAGCAATGTTAATTCCAATATGCATCGATTTAAATGAGGACGTTCCTTCCGTTTGCTTCTGCCAATCTTCCTAAAATGCTTTGATCTCCTCGAAATTTTAAAAATATCTATTTCATTCTGCAGTATGCTTTCAAAAACTAACTCAAGCTTCAATTTCAATTTCAAAATTTGTGGACGTCGCCGCTTGGAATGCTTATTATTAGAAATGTATTCATTGCTCAAGCTGTAAGCCATTTTTACGATCAATGAATTCTATTCAAACTGAAGGTCCACGAAGAGAATAATGAACAATTGTTACCTGTTTTGCTATTGCAATGATACTGATTCCGGTTCGGTAAGGCTATGAAAGTCATGTTGTAACTATTCACTCAAGCTAATATGGTTATCCAGGTCCAGCGGGTATCAAAATATTACCATATGGAAAAATTAGAGATCCGTTGGGAACATGATGCGAATTTCGATATAGTGCGGGAAACAAATAAAAAAGAAAAAAAAGACGAGGTATCTAATACTAAACTTCATTCACACTTACGAAGTAACCACTTGAGGTACTATGTGTTAATACTCTCTCATGGTTATATGCGTGCTTGATTGCTTCGTCTTCTTCGGAAAATCGCTCTCGTATCCCGCAAGGGAGACAAGTTACCTCATACATATGTGCTCTTAAAATACACCTTTCAATATTATATTCGAATTCCATGTATTTAAGTCCTATGTCCAGTCTATTACAAGTATAACTATCAATAGGAATATAGACCGAAGTTAGCCAATTATTACTCATATACAGGACTTTCTTACATTTATTAGACTAATTATTATTATTATTGCAATAATATCCAATTCTCCATCCAAATATGCATTCTACCTTGCCAGCATGTCTAATTTCGTAATAATGATAATTATTCGATTTTGATGTCAAAAACTACTAAAATCTTATAAAATTTATTCCTTAGATCTCGTTTTGAAACGAAGCTAATATCGTGTTCCGAGACCTTGTGGATAGGGTAATGTAATAGTCTGTGTCTACTTAAAATTTCGACTATGACTCTAATTTTTGTAGCCATAGGTGACGGTCAAAAGGTTAGTTGAGGTCAATTAGAAGTACGAGAAGTAATATTGGTTGAACGGATATTAACTATATTTTAAATATTCTCTGTCTACACAAAACCACAATCGTATATCTCAAAATATGATTCTGCATGATTTACCTTTATAGTATCCGTAGTCGATATACCTTGTATGGGCAATTGCAAACATTGGGGTTGTACTGTAGAGAATAATACCTGTATAGGTTGTGGAACAGTTATCTGCAAATATTGCTTGAAGGAGCCTATAAATTGTAAGTGCGAAAATAGAGACTATTGCTGTAAATCAGCTAATTGATTTAAGTAGCTAGGGATCAGGTTTAAGCCCTAATCTTAATTAAATCACCGTCTACTCTAGTCTCGTAAGTCTGTTGGTCATAAGTCTTAATATGAGACATAAGTTGTCCAACATATTCCATAAATTTCTGCCATTTTTCCGGTAATGGTTCCATTTCTTGAGGAGTTAGATTAGGATCTCTCGTTTTTCTACCCGTAGTAACGTCAAAGCTTGCTCCATGAAATGGACACGTTACAATACCCTCTTTAGAGATATTACCCATAGAAAGCAGAGCGTTCATATGTCCACATCTGTCGTCGCTTGCATAGAATTTGCCGCCTATGTTAGAAATTACAATTTCCTTTCCCTTTACCTCTACATGCTTCATCTTGCCCTGGGGTATCTCGTCAACGCTTCCAACAATGATCATGTCATTCGTATCTGACATATTGGGGATGATATGAAGCCATTTTATATAAAGCTGTTCGCCTTCTAAGGGTCGATATTCCCAAGAATCAGCTTGAATTCTGAAGTGTTACTAGGTGCATCCTTTTAGTTATTTCAGCTTCTAAGGATTGGATTTCACTATTAAGGAATGTAAACTGAGGTGTTGCAAACCCTAATTTGTTTGAGATATCAACTCTTGATCTCTCTAAATTGTCTTTGTATGATTTGAGTGCATTACAAAGTAATGGAGTATTTGGTGGATGACTTTCTTCTTCGTATTGTATTTTCAATTGTCTTATTTCACCTTCGAATTTCTCGAGATCTTTTGTTATAAACTCATTGAGCTCGCTTTCTGTATTACTTCTGATAGAGATAACTAGCGCTAGAAGATGTTTTAATGCACGAATATAAATCACTCTTATGTCTTCAATATTATTGGCCATGAATAATCAATTCTAAAGACTTATTTTTGAGGTTTTAACTTATTCAGTACAGAAAAAATAATTACTCATAACTGATTAGAAATTGCCAAGTTCACATATCTTGGAGAATCTAGTTTTTGAATCTAATGGCTTGTGCCCTCCCCTCTAGTTACAAACCAATTGTCTGCAGCCACTCCAAGGCATACACCTCCAATGACCCAAATGGGCATACTTATCATTATCGCTAAAGACAATAGACTCTGTTCTTCGAATCCCAAACTGGGTTGACTCCCATGTGAAACAAATGCTATGACAAATAGAATACCTCCAATCAATACAAGTTTAGAACCAATACTCACCTGCTTTCTAATCTTATACCCTTCATTAGTCATTTCTTACTCTCATTTAATTTAGAAACAGCACAAATGCTTAGCATTTCCTGTCTCTTTGGACATTGATGTTACTATTGAGGATTTTGAATTGCTTTAAACGCTTCGATTTCATATTTCAGTGAGTCAGTTAGAAGATCCGTTGATGTTTCATTTAACGCAGGGTCTCCTGTTTTGATAAAGTCACCAAACTGTTTATAACTGTCTCGTTCTGCTTCCAAGCTTTTTGTATATAGTGAAACCCCGTCCTTAAATTTCTCTGGTACTTGTAGACTATTTGTATCATCAATCAGATTATTTATTTGTCCTATGGTATCATTAGTTATCATCATAATCGTAGTATTGCTATATTGATTGTTTTCCCATTTTCCAATTTCCTGCTGATAGGAATTTGTTAAAGTACCAGACCTATTTGTCAACCCAATAAAGTTACTCATAAACTCATTATCAGTAGTAGTTGTCGATTGCGCTGTAGCATCTCCGGCATTAGAAAATATTAGGTACATAACTGAAACTGTAATGGATGTAATCATTATCGAATTTCCAATCTGGCTTCCATAGACACTACAAGACAAATTTGCCAATATACGATGACTCATAGTTGATGTAACAAAAATTGCATCTATTCTGTATTTAAATTTGTTCTTCCTTAGCGCCTAAGAAGGAAACTCCCAAATTGCAGTATCGTGTCATCCTTCCTGTTTTTAAGAAGGAATTCTACGACGTCATAAACTCTATCGTTTTAGCCTTTATTCATTTTCAAAAACATTCGCAATTGCCGCCATGATTATTCTGAAAACACAGGTCGGAATTGCCAATTTATTTTACCGCCAGCGGAGAGCAGTAGAGCTAAATGAACTTCAAATATGCTCCGATGTACCTTGAAACTACTAATTTCGTGGTAACTTTTCACGTAGCATTTTCTATGAAAACCATAGACGGTAAATATTAGATGAGAACTGTTGATTACATAATCCTGTAGAATTAAGAAACTATAGAGAATTTTATACTTGATAGTTAGGTAAAAAGCTTATATAACTATAATGTGGAAGTCTGTTATTGAATAATTACAGGGACTGCACTCGCTGCACAGCGACTGCAGTTCCTTTTTCACAGGGAACGGCGAGGAAATGAAAGAAAATAATTCAGACCATGAAATGAGAATTAACTGTAGCCCGAAAAATTCTCGCAGCGAACAACTATCACGCAAAAGATTAGGCATTCGGCCTCCTCCACATGAATTCGGTTCGTCTAAAGAAATGTGATCTTGTCTTAAAACTATCAGAATGGTAAAGGATTGATTCTCCTGTTTCACTATGCATTCCAGTTAGTAAGATAACCTAATGTTGATGACGAACTACGTTGGTAAAAGCCTGATTTTCATGATTTTTATGTAGACATAGCTAATGATAATATTGCCCGGAATCTACCTGAATGAAGGTATATCTTATATAAATGTTAAAGCACTAATAATATCAGAAATGACTTATCCTAAAGGCACAACAAGACCAAGTAATACGACTGGCGCAAGTGAGACGACTAGCACTACCGATATGACTGATGAAGCAGCAGAAGCAGAAGCAGAAGTAGAGACAGCAGACACATCAGAAGCCACATCAGAAGCCACATCAGGAACAACAACAACAACAACTACGACGTCAACTGTTGATCCAAATATTCAACAAAAAATAGACTCAATAAAGAATGTTGCAAGTACAATAAGGGATATATCAGCAAGTATTAGAGATACTGTACGAGCTTTACGTGAAACCGGAGCGATCGATGAGTTGATTGCAGCTGTTCATGAAGCAACTATTACAATGAGAGATACTACAATTGAGATAAGTAAAATATCTAAAGATCTCAAGGAAAGGGGAATGATCAAGGATACTGCCAAGACGTTAGACGAAACCGTTGCAGCAGCAAATGAAGCAGCTGAATCATTCAGACAAACAGTGGAAGATATGAAAGAGGCAGCTCCTCAGACGGCTGAGGTCATAAAGAAAGCTAGAGAGCGTGTAAAGACTAAAAAAGATAATAGATAAAATCCGCAAAGCTAGATTTCGTAATATTCAATTCTAGCGAATATTTTTTTATGTTTTTCGCTACGTCTGCATTGGTGAACTCTTATCGGCTCAATTTATCCACATCTACAGATTGTGCATACTTTGTACCTTCATAAGTGAAACTAGATGTTACTAATTCCCTTCATTGTGTTCCAGGTCCTAGAGATCTTGTTGATTTCATCCTCTACGATGAAGATGCATATTAGCTCACGAGCTATCATGCTTCGTGGGCGCTGCCTCATCATAAGATTTTTTACCTTAGCTCTTCTATGTTCTGTTTGGTCGACTTGCCACATGAATATGAAAATGGATATTCCTGAGAAGGAAAGAGCACTAGTACTTCAAGGGGGAGGATCTCTTGGTGCCTATGAAGCTGGAGCTTACAGGGCGTTCTACGAATCTCTCGTTGAAAAAGACATTAAGGAAGGAAATAAAGGAAGATCCACATTTGATATAGTTGCAGGCACTTCGATCGGGGCTATCAACGCTGCAGTTCTTGTAAGTTATGTCGTGGAGAATCATACCTACGAGGGGTCAGCTGAGAGACTTGTTGATTTCTGGAATTACCTCTCCAAAGATTCGATGGTGGATACTAATCCCTTTTTTAAGCCTTGGTGGGATTATTGGCATGCAATCAATAGAGAGATTGCAACTGGAGAAGCAGCAAGAAGGTATTTTTCAGCCAAAGAGTTTGCAATATTTGGAGTACCAAATGTCTTTTATCCTCATAGGCCTACCCATGACAGTAGATTTTGCGATTCCGACAACACTTGGTATCGTTATAGTAACGAACCTCTAAGACGGAGTCTAGAACGGTTTGCGAAATTTCCAATAGCTACTAAAAAGGAAGACAATCAGCCAAGACTCTTACTGGTGGCAGTCGACGTAGCAGATGGTATCCCCGTTACATTCGATAGTTATCCTAAAGAAGACGGGACAAGAAAAACAGAATACGGAAGATTCCTCAGTGACAACGATAGGGAAATTGGATTTGAACATGTCATCCATTATGATGAGGGGATCACATCAGATCAAGTCATGGCAAGCGGATCATATCCAGTCAATTTTGATTTTGCTAAAATTAAAGTTGAAAGCTATTCCTCTGAACCTACTAGTAGTCTACAGGTTGACCCTAAGACACCTAGTATTGTGAATGCCACCGGTTACAGGAAAGGTATGCGTTATTTTTGGGATGGAGGACTTATGACCAATACTCCGCTAATGCAATTAGTTTTATTGCATAGGCAATATTGGTGGAAGGTAAGGGGATTAAAGGATGGTGTTCCTCGTTTAGGTATCTGCGTGATAAATTTACATCCTAAAAAACAGACAGAGATTCCATCTGATAGGGACGGTGTTATCAACAGGAATAATGATATAACTTTTTCAGATAGGACACATCAAGAGGAGACCGCGCTCTTGTTAATATCTGATTATGTTGATCTGGTAAGGGAGCTATTAAAGGCTGCAGAGGAAAGTGGGGTAGACAAGAACTTTATAGCCAATCTCCTAAACCAGAAGACAAATTTCCATGGAGAGTTCTTGAAGCCGAGACGATTTCAAGACATACTTGAAGGACGGTTTCAGATAGATGAAATAATACGCGTAAACAGGGAAAACGATCTTGACACTATTTCTAACAAGACATTTGATTTCTCCTCCGAAACGATAAAGCTCTTGCTTGAACAAGGATACAATGACGCTCTCGATCGATTTGAAGAGTATATGCGAAATCAACCCAGCAAAACTGCTGATAATACGTAAGAGGTATTTCTAATAAAAATGCATTTTAGGCGTTTTAGAACGAAATTTAATTTAATTATTGATATGATGAAATGTTGACTATGTTACAGGATGGCATTACCAATCGAATGACTTCTGAATAAGAAAACGAATTCGGTAGATTGTGATGAGTAGACAACATTTACACACGTTAGATTCAATTCCATATCTCATGTCAAATCCAACTTGGGATTTATTGTTGTCTTGTGCTAGAGTGAAATACCTTTCTAAAACAAGTATTCAAATACCTCGTATTCAATTCCTCATTAGCACTCATCTCTATTTCTTTGGAGAGTGACCAGCTTAGTAGTATTCTTAAAACTACTATCAATGCGAATCCTGCAGTTTCTTCTAATGTTGGGTCTAAAATAGTCTGGAGTAAATCAGCGGCGATCAAGAAATCTAGTGCGATGAGAAGGCCCCTTAACATTCTTGCCACAATTTTGCGAACATATACTTGTCGCCGCTCCTTCCTTATTTTAGAGAGAAGCAGCTGGACCAAATTAGCTAATGTAATAATAACTATTGCTGCTACAACGACTGCAACAATTATTTCGATAATGATGACTATGTATTCGACAATTATGTGAAAAATCTCAGGGCTTCCCACCAAGCTTTAGGACTTACATTATAGTGTGTATACTTATACCTTTGTTAAATCCGCTCCTGATATCATAGCTAGGAGTAGATCACTATGTTTCACATCTATGCTTAATCCGATCAAGTTTCAATCATTATTAACAGCATGGGATGTCAGCGGATTCAATCTACTACTTGCCTCGTTATCGACTGAGGCAGAGTTAAAACACAAGCCATAAGTAATCCGATGACGTTATCTTGTGTACAGGTGATCAATGTGTATGTCTTGGAGTGATATGTACAACCAGTATGTAAAAAGTTATGAAAGTATGAATGAATTCTACAATGACTATGTCAATAAAATGAAAAAGCTTAATGAGTTATTCGAAGAAGCGTCTCGAAACATTAGTAAAATGAATGATCTGTATCGAGATTTGGTTAAAGTCAATGAAAACATGTACAATCTATACACTCAGTACCTCAATCATTTCCAGAAATTGAATCAACAGTGGATGGAATCGGTATGGGGTCCTTTTTTAGCAAAAGTACAAATGCAAGGGAAAGAAGAGATAAAGGCCACAACGGACGAAAAGAAAGTATAAGATTACGGAGAGAAGGGCAAAAACCAGAACGCGACTCGAGGAAGCAAGAAAAAGCAAAAAAGCAAAGTAGGAACCCCCAGAAGTAGACAGAGGAAAAAGATATGATACTACAGTCATGGATACATGACCCAACGAAGATTGTCACAATGATTTATAGATAGTCGTAAGGTCCGTTCGATTATCATAACCTTGCCTAGGTTATGATAATGATTTAATGGTAGTAAGTTTCTTCCAGGCTGGCTCAAGTATGTATTCCAGAGAATCTGCATACTTAATACACTATTAAACCAGACACTTCACTTACCCTAGTACTCACCAATCAACGCACCATCAATGCTTTATTTTTTTTATATACAATCATATGCAAGTTGAGGACCTAGAGTATACATAATAAATGCTTAGACCTTCCAGGGATGCTGATATGAGGAATTGAATAGTAACACAATGATGTAAATAATTGGATGTAGCTCTGGCATGTTATTGGTAGCATAATAACTAAGAGACATATACCTGCATTATTGTTCTGTAATAGAGACTGTACACATAAGCAACTAATTAACCTCTAATTGCTCCTAATGTTAGCCCTCTGACCATATTTTTCTGAAAACTAAGCATTAACACAAGCACAGGGATTATAGCAATCGTTATTCCCGCACTTAAATATCCCCAATCAATCCTATATAGTGAAATAAATTGGTACAATGCAACCTGAAATACCGTCGAATCAGGATGATTTGCAAGCACCACAGCTAAAATGAATTCATTCCATGCAAATCTAAAGGAAAGAACGGCTGCGATGGCAAATCCCGGCATTGATAAAGGGATAGTGATTCTACGCAATACACCTAACCTTGAGCATCCGTCTAGAAGGGCGCTCTCCTCAAGATCTTTGGGTATGGTTTCAAAATAGCTCTTTAACAACAGTATGTTCAGAGGAATAATGAGTATTTGAAACGTAAACATCAATGCGAATAATGAATTTAGCAAGCCTAAATCTGCCAACATTATATAAAGAGGTACTATGTTAATAACAACGGGAATCATAAAAAGCCCTAAAATAATACTTATGATCAGGTTTTTACCCTTGAATTCAAATCGTGCAAATGCGTAACCTCCTAGTGCACTGACTGTTACACTTAAGAGCGTACTTCCTATGCTTACGATAAAGCTATTTGATAAACTCTTGACTAAAGTGGAATCAGTCAGAACGAAAATAAAATTCTCGAGAGTAGGATCTTCTGGGATTAATTTAGGGGGAAAACTCATTGCCTCTTGATTTTGCTTCAATGACGTCGAAAATATCCAAATTATTGGAGTAAAAGTAATAAAGAGAAAAATAGCTATTAGACCATAAAGTATCAATCTCTCGCCTAAACCTGACCTTGTGCTTTCGTAATTAATTTTGTCAGCTGACTTGAAATAGCGAGTAAATTTGTGAGTTCCGTTTTTGCTTCCTTCTTGTTTCATTTCCTGGTTCTCAGTACTTTATCTCCTTAGAAATTTTACATAAATGATTGCTACTGTTAAATTGATCAAGATCAAGATTATACCTGCAGCAGCACCCTTGGATAACAATCCAAATTCAAACGCCTGTCTATACATATATAGCGACGCTGTGGTACTTGAAAACAAAGGTCCTCCGCCGGTCATTATCAATTGTATGTCAAAGAGGTTTATTGACCACATAGTGATTAGAATAAGATTAATTATCATAAACGGTTTCAACAATGGTAGTGTAATATGAAAAAGAGAGCGCATTTTAGACGCTCCGTCTATTCGAGCTGCCTCATATAAGGAAGGATTTATGGATAGTAATCCTGCAGTTAGAAATAACAATGTAAATGGCGTACCGTACCACGTATTTGCGATTACAAGTGACCATATCACTACATTGGGATCAGAAAGCCATCCAACTGATTCAATGCCCATTTGGTTCAGAGTATAATTCAATATACCGAAATTATCGTCAAGAATGAATTTGAAAGAGAACGCAGCTATAACCGCGGATATTGTCCATGGTATGATTAGGATTGCTCTATATACACCTGAGCCACGAATTTGCTGATTCAAGACAATTGCCATCAACATCCCCACGCCAAACTGCAAAGCCACAGACCCTCCAACAAACATTAAAGTTACTTTCAGTGACGTGTAGAAATTTGGGTCGTTAAAAAGGGTAACGAAGTTTTCAGGTCCAACGTATTCCCAGTCCTTGAGCAGTGTGGTAAGACTTACATCATGTAGCGCGATGTAAATATTCCAGGATAATGGAAAAATAAGAAATACTAGAAGTATTGCAAATGATGGCGCGAGAAAAAGATATGGCTGTAACTTAGATATTTGAGCCATATTTGACATTCAAAAAATATTGGTTTTCTAATGTTACGCCGCCATTATCTGTTCCCTTTTCTTGAGATAGCCAACGATCTAGTGATTGTTATAAGCTGCTTGAAAGGGTATGCCTTTTACCAGCCAAGGACTTCAGCTGATTTGATGGCGCTTTCCTGCAATGCCTGACCTGGATCCTTGCCGCCAAAGTAAACTCCATCTATTGCTTCGCGAATATTATCAGCTAGCTGTGGATATTCTGGTATGCTTGGTCTGCTATGGCCAATTGGAATCATGGAAATCATATCTGAGTAGTATGGTATTGTAGCATTAAGGCTTTGAGAATAGGGTCCTTCAGCGATTGGTTTTTGCGTAGGTAGGTAACCTTCTTTTTCGAGCATAGGTGCAAGGACTTCGGGATCCACCAATAATGTAAGTAATTCCCAAGAGAGTTGCTTATTCTGAGACGTTTCAGGAATGCTTAGAATCCATCCGCCCATCATGGTGGCAGACTTATTTCCTTCAGTAGGAACTGGAAACATTGGTATCATGCCTACACTCTGGTTGAGAGCAGCCCATTGCTCACGAGGGAATGTGCCCAATAACCAGGAACCTTCTAACATCATAGCAAACTTCTTGTCAGCAAACTCTTGGCCCCAAAAATGATTGACTTGTGGCTTGATACCTGCGTCTACCTGTCTCTTAATGAACTCTAATGATTGTACTCCCTTAGTACTGTTGTAGGCTGGGAACCAGTAGGTTCCTTTAGTAGGATGTCCACTCCTTTGCTCCAATATATCTCCCCCTAACATCCATAGGTAGGGGTACCACATGTCTGGAGAGTGACTTGCACCTACTAGATGAGCTCCCTGAATTCCCTGTTGACCGAGGGCATCATTAAGCTTTTGGGCAGCTGACAGATACCCGTCCCATGTCTCAATTGTACTCGGATCTACTCCAGCATCTTTCAAAAGATCCTTCCAGTACCACAACGCTCGTACGTCAGTCCATGCCCATATACCATAGATCTTGTCCTCATACTTTCCTCCTTCCCAATTTACAGGGTACCAGTCACTCTCTCTTCCCCAAGAAGTCGCATTCTGAGTAAGATCGGTCAAAAAACCTCCTTCAGCAAATTCCCCTAGCCATATTTGGTCTACTGAAATTAGGTCGATCGGTGTTCTTCCAGCCATCGAAGTGAGGATCTGTGTGCGTGTTGCATCGTAAGGGAGGACTCTGTAATCAATATTTATATCCATATCAGGATGATTTTCTTTAAGTTTCTTCGTGGCGTTATCAAACAAAACGTCCCACCTCTCCTTCGGCTCGGCCACAATGGCAGTTAGAGTGACTGGTTGCTTTTGAGCATCCAGGGAATTAACCAATCCTGTAAAAATTACGCTAATTAAGAAAGCCGAACTAACTATAAACACCATTTTCTTATTTATGTATAAAATATTCATTAGAAACAACAAAGACGCGGCATCTTTTTAAATGTTGTTGTCAAACGAATGATTGTTAATAGATTATATTCCAATCTAAGCAATTAAGACGCTGCTTATTTGACCTAATCTTCACATATTCAAAGATTATTACATGATCTCTTATCAGCGCGGATAGGATTTTTGATGTAATAAACTCAAATATTATGTTTTCCCAGTGAAACGAGTAACAAAATTCCTGGAACATCAATGAAATTCAAATTTGATCTGTTATTAGTCTCAAGAATAGGTACAAGACTG
>Ga0105092_10000538_pt1 | contig 19727 bp, 10 predicted proteins | sample PPLLak2March2015_FD_87021 | JGI IMG/M metagenome (GOLD analysis project Ga0105092, IMG submission 87021) | Freshwater sediment microbial communities from Prairie Pothole Lake near Jamestown, North Dakota, USA - PPLs Lake P7 Core (1) Depth... | ecosystem: Environmental > Aquatic > Freshwater >... | reverse complement strand
TGATCGACTGGCAGCCCGCGCAATGAGGGATGATCGCGCCTCCCGTGTCTCCTCGGCCGTAGCTCGCCAGCACCACGAGGGCGGACATCTGGTCCGTATTCGCAAGGAAGACAATGGACGCAGGAGTCTCCCCCGCCTCCACCTGCGGGAGTGGCTTGAATACCACGCACCGGGGTGACAAATCGATGATCGGCAGGCTGTTGATCCACTGATCAACGAGCGCCGGGTTTTTGCGGTAGCGTTCTCCGCGCAGAAAGTGGTGCAGGAAGTCGCCTCGCATCCACGAAGCGCACTGTTCGGCAACTGCTTTCCCCTTATCAGTCCTGTCGTTCCCGTCGGAGAGAAAGCTGCAAAAGCAATCTGGTCCGCCCGGGAATCCCAGGTACGCATTGCCGAAACCGAGTCCGACCCCGCCACCCCAACATCCAACGGTTTCTTTTGTGAAGGCAGCGACGCGGCCACGTTCGGCGACGGCCCCGAAGGCAGCCATCACGCATCCCCATTTGCCCGGTTGATATTGCAGTGCGCCGGTCGGAGCCTCATCGGCGACGAGGATGGCCACCGGTTGGTTTTGAGTCGCAACTCATTTGCCAGAACACTTTCCATGGGCGCGGGATTGTAGCACACCGGACGAACGCGTCATGCAAATGGCAGGCGGTCATGCGGAGGCGGAATTGCGGTAGGCGGATAGACCGGCGAGTTCGCGACGGAGGGCGAGATCGAATGGAGCCGCGCACGAAAGCGAGCGCATAAGTGGTTCCGCTCCGGATGAATCTGCCATTCACATGGCACGCGATTGGCTATCATATGGCCGTGCGGAAGAAGAACACCGAACCCGAAGAGACGATCGACGTTCTCAGCCGCAGCCTGTCAGTCGTTCAGCACCGCACAGGCCACCGGGCAGCCTCGGACGATATCTTCCTCGCCTGGGCGGGAATACGCGCTCGGCCCGGCGCGCGTCGGACCTTGGACCTCGGCAGCGGCAAGGGCACGGTTGCCTTATTGCTTCTGAGCCGAATGCCAGCCACCCGGGTGGTGGGGGTGGAAGCGCATCCCCCGCATCACGCCCTGGCTGTCCGCAACGCCGCGCTCAACGGCCTGGATGATCGTTTTGATCCCCGGTTGGGCGATCTTCGCGACCCTGCAATTCTGGCGGCCGAGCCTCCCTTCGATCTGATCTGCGGGGCTCCGCCCTACCAGCCGGTTGGCTCAGGTATCGTGCCGAGGGACCCCGGCCGGGCAGCCGGGCGCTTCGAGCTGCGGGGAGGAGTTGAAGATTACGCAGGGACCGCCGCCCGGCACCTCGCCTCGGGTGGGCGTGCGGTGCTCTTGATGCACGGCCAGGGACGCACCCGGGCTGAGTCTGCGGTCACGAAAGCGGGGTTATCTGTTTGCCGCGTCGTGGCCGTGCGGCCGCGCCCGGGGCGGGCGCCGAACTACTGGATCGTCGAGTCCGCAGTTGATGTGCGCGAGCCCGTGGTGGAAGAGGAACTGTGCATGCGGCGCGCCGAAGGAATGGCTTGGTCACCGGAGTACGCCGCCGTTCGTGAGCTTCTGGATTTGCCTCCGCAGGGGGTCGACCGGGGAACTGTTCCGCCAACCGGGCCGGTTGGCGCCCGGTAGAACCGCGTGCTAAGGGCGAGATCGAATGGAGCCGCGCACGCAGCGAGAGTGTTGAATAGGGCCAGTTAGTGCATTTGGCTGAGAGGATATTGACGGTTTCCAACGCCAAAGGCGTTGCGTTGCAAAGCCCAGGGTTGGCTGCGTTTTTTGCAGCCTACCCTGGGATCCAAAGCTGTAAGTTATCAACCCTGAAAGGGTTGCGTATCGTGCGCAGTACGCAACCCTTTCAGGGTTGAACCCCATACAGGCCTCCAACCCGGGGTAGCCCGCCAAAAGCGCGGGCAACCCCGGGCTCTGCTACGTGACCCCGTTGGGGTCATTCGGCAATCCCCTCCGGGGATATGACACACAAGTCAACTTTTTCAACACCCTCGCTGTCGTGCGCGGCTTCCGAAAGAAGCGGGGGGCGCGCTGCTACTCTTTCAGCAGATCGCGGACCCACTCGACCGGAAACAGCGTCCCCGCCTTGGCAGGATCGAGATCGACGCCTAGCGACTGTGCCGCGCGACTCAAGACCGGGTCCTGGCCGCCCGCCAGGTCTTGCGGGGTAGGAAGCACCACCTGATCGGGCGTCACACCGACCCGCTCGATACAAATGCCGTCCGACATAACCGGGGCCGCTTCGCTGATACTGGCCGCGAACGGGCTCTCCCCCATATCGAAACGGTGCAGCCGGGCACGGAAGACATTTCCGGCCGTTACGTCGCCAATGATCGTCGCTTTCTTGTTGAGTTGGAGAAAGCGCGCGAGCAGTTCCGCGGCGCCCGAGGTCTTGCTGTCCACCAAGATCACCGCTTTGCCCTTGAAGCTGTCCCCGCGACCTCGGGCCATGAGCGGCTCGGCCTGCTTGCGTCCCTGGAAGTCGCAGATCTTCGTGTCCTGATCGACGAATAGCCCAGCCACCGTTTCCAGGATTTCCTCGTGGCCGCCGACGTTCTCCCTGAGATCGATGATCAGCATCGGTTTCTTGCGAACGGATCCCAGGAATCCGTTGACTGTACTCTGCTCCATGTCGAAGTCAGGGGCTTTCCAGATGACAAGGTCCCCGATCTCCTCGAAGCGATGCTTACGCAGTCGGACCTCGTCCAGGGCCCAGTTCACCATGTTTTTGGTGTCCTTTTTGCCGTCGGACGTGGCGTCGAACTTTAGGATGGGATGGTTCTTCAAAGCCTTGGCCGGGGGGCTGACCGTCCTCGTTTTTCCGTCGGGTCCTTTGACCTCGAGTGTGGGAGTATCACCCGGCCGGATCAGGTAGTTGATGTAATGGAGCTTCCAGAGAGTGTCGCGGGTAACAGGGAAGCCGCTCCACTTGATCAGCTCATCCCCGACTTTCAGTCCCTTCTTCTCTGCCTCGCTGAAGGGTGCCACCGCGATGATGTAAGCACGGTCACCGATCATCTGAGCCTGCCACCCGTAGTCAATTCGCCCCGTCCGCGGGGGCATGACAAAGAACGTGTGCGGATCATTAAGAGAGAGGAGTGGCTGTGCGACAATCCCGTATACCTGTCCCAAGGATTTCGCGGTTTCGATTTTCGCATCGGCCTCGGCAAATTTGCCGGGTAAGTTCACGCCCAGGAATCCGGGGTCGATATAGTTCTTCGCCACCTGATCGTTCAGGATCTTGATCATCTCGTGGCCGGCCTGGTAGTCGATTTTTCGGATCGACGAGAGAGACTGCGCGGCCGTCACCGCGCTGAGGACAAAGAAAACCAAGACGACAAGCTGTAGTTCGATTGTTTTTCTCATAGTGCTTCGCGTTAGTTCGTAGATGATTAAGGCTCGCTTTCGCCAGGCTCGGGGAGAAAGGTCCCGAGAGTTCCCTGACGTTGTTTCTCGATCTCCCTCAGTTTTTCGAACTCGCCCCGTTCCCGCTGAGCGTCTTCCTTGCGGCCCGACCGCTGGTAGGCTTGGGCCAGCAGGTAACGGGTCTGAGAAAAACGGGGCGCAAGTCTTTCGGCGATCTCGAGCATTCTGATCGCTTTCTGCAGCTCTTCCTGCGATAGGAAGATCCGCCCTTGAATGTAGAATGCAAGGGGATTCTCAGGCTCGATGGCCGCCGCCTTCTGCGCGTGGGTCAGCGCCTCTTCCAGGCGAGAAAGAGATATCAGTTCGAGGGCCAACTGCAGCAGGGCGGAGACATGGCGGGGATCTCTCTCGATTTCCTTCTGAAAGTGAACAACTGCCTTTTCGCTTTCGCCCCGCTTCGCCAGAGCCGATCCATAAGCGCAGGCTACATTTGGCCGCCCCTCGTACTGCGCCGCCAAACTGCCATAAAGGTCTATTGAATCCGGCTGCTTTCTTGCCGCCTCGAGGAAGGCGGCCTTTCCGAAGGCGCGGATCATTTGGAGCTGTTCCTCTGAGAGAGACTCCAGAGGCTCGGACACCCGGAGAACCGACATCCCAAGAGCATCCAGGACGGCGGGCGATTCGCGATCCTCCACCGCAAACCCCGCGAGAATGCCCCGGGCAGTCGCGAACTGCTTTCCCAGGTTGAAGAGAAGCGCCTGGTGATATCGAACCACCCTTGCCAGATCCTCATTTCCTCCCAAACCGAGGGTGCGGGACTTGGTAAGGTGCTGCAAGGCTTCCACTCTCTTCTTGAGCCGAAACTCGCAAAGACCCAGCATGCCCCAACCTTGACCGTTCTCAGGCTCAAGCACTACGAACTTGGCAAAGGCTTGCGCCGCTCCGACGTACTCATCGCGGTCATAGTTCATCGCGCCGACATGCCACCACCCCTCGGCCCAGTTCGGTCGCAGCTTGAGGAGTTGTTCGTAGAGTGCGATCGCCTCCGGGATCTGATCGGTATCCCTGGCAGCCTCCGCTTGGGCTTTCTTTCGCTCGAATTCTGCACTGCTGATCGGCGGAGTCCCTTGCTTCCCGCCCGCCGGTCGTGGCCTCTGCCGAGGCACGGTTTGTGAGGCGGGTGCGGTCGACCCAGTCTTGCCTTGCTCCGGTTGAGACTCGGCCCAAGCGGAAAATCCACTGAGAACGAAACCCAAGATGAGGAGTAAAGCGAGGCGTTTCATGGTCTCGAGTCGGTTCCCTCTTCCAGAACCACCGGGTGGTCCGGGTCGTATCCGGTCACCTTGCGGGCGGACTCGCGTCGGGAGCGAAGCTCGTCGGCCGTTTTTTGCGCTTGTTGTCCCTCGGCGAGCATCTTCTTCTTGAAGTAGACCCTTGCCAGGTGAATGTACCCGTCGACAAACTCCGGCTCGTTCTTGACGACCGCTTCCAGGGTCTTCTGCGCTTCGTCCAGCTTTCCAATAAGGAGATAGACCATGCCAAGTTGAAGCATCGCCGCACCGTCGTTCGGGCGGAGTTTTATGGCCCGATTCAGGTAACGGAGCGACTCCTCGTACTCACGGTTTCGCCGGTGGAGGTAGCCCAGGTAGAAATTAGCAGTGTAATCATTCGGATTGATTTCGAGCTCGGCCTTGTACTCGTTCATCGCGAGATCCAGCTCGCTTTGACGCAGGTATTCGGTTGCCAGGCCGGCGTGTGCCAGAGGGATTTTCGGGTTAAGCTGCAGGGCCTTCTTGTACGCCTCAATGGCTTCTTTGTTGCGGAACACTCCTGACATCGCGATCGCCATCATCAGATGCGTCTCGGCGGATTCCCCGTTCTTCAGGATCTTCTCGAGTTGCCGCTGGCCCTTGTCGAGCTGTCGGTCTTTCATATAAGCGTTGCCGAGGAGATACGCGAGAGTCAGATCTTGAGGATTCTTCTGTTCAAGCGGCTCGAGGATCTCGATTGCCTTCCGGTATTCTCCAAGCTGGAGCCGGCAGTCGCCAACCAGAATCTGAGAACGGACGTTTGACGGATCTGCCTTCCACGTCTGCTCGAATGACTCGGCGGCCATCCGCAGATTGCCTGACTTGTAGTAGGAGGCGCCGAGGTTGAATAGCACCATGGGATGGCCAGGCGCCAGCTTCAGCGCCTCGTTGTACCGGACAACTGCCTCCTCGTAACGACCCAGGCCTGCCAGGGCGGCGCCCAGGTTGGCCAGAACCTCCAGTTTGTGGCCATTCTTCAACGAAGCCTCGTACTCGAGCACGGCCTCGGCGAGCTTTCCTGACTTCTGCAGGTCGACTCCCCTCTGGTAGTGTGGGTCTGGACCGGATGGTTCAGTTTGTCCGCGAACGGAGGGCGCGAGGGTGGAGACGAGGAGTGCGGCCACCAGGCAGCAGAGCGCCCCGCGCCAAACCGAAAGTCCTTTCCTCTGCAGCCTCCGTCTCATGGTAACTGGAAACCTCCTCCAGCCAATCGCCGCTATTATAGTCGTCCGCCTCGTTCTACCACAGCTTTCCGCGCAGGGTAGTAAACCTTTTGGAGCAGTGCGGTGGCAAGAAGGAGTCCGATGCCTTGTCAGCATGGTGGGACCGAAAAACGGTCCGCAAATCGGACCAGGGAAGCGCCGGCCGAGCAGCATCCGTTCTCAGGTCCGTACGGACCTGCTGGTTGTGAGCTTCCTTGGGATGGCTTCCTCTGCCCTGCTCCTTATACGCATTTCGGCAACGGCCTTTTGGAGCGCGGACGTCCCGTCCGCACCGGGTTCGCGGGCATCCTGCCCGCCCGCCGGGCATCTTGCCCGGCGTTCTCGGAGATCGCAGCAGATCGAACAACGTCAATGGCGGGCAAGATGCCCGCCGGGCGGACGGGACGTCCGCGATCCCAGTGCGGACAAGATGTCCGCGCTCCAGAAGGCCGGATGTCCTTGCTCGATGGGCGACGAGCATGCGCGGTCCGGAACCCATACAATTCACTCCCGAGGAAGTTGTCTTAGCTGCTCGAGTGTATCCTTCGCCTGGCCGGCCAGCGGATCGTCGGGTTGCTGGGAAAGGAACTCAACCAGATAGACGGCGGCGGCGTCCGGGTTTCGCAGCTTGATGTGACAGTTCGCAAGCACCAGCAAGAGATGAGGAAGTGAATCGTGGGGCAGACGATAGGCGGCCTCCGCTTCCCGCAGGCTGGCGGCGTAGTCGCCCGTCTCGTAGCGCGCGACAGCCGCGTAGTAGTACGGAACAGCATGTAGCGGCTGGAGTTTTCGCCACTCGTCGGCCACCCTCTTCAATTCCCCGGGGATCGCGAGAGTCCGATACAGCTCGGACAAGTGGCCGTAGGCCGGGTAGAAGTCGGGATCGCGGGCCAGGACCGTCTCGTACTCCGCGACGGCTTCTTGGCGCCGACCCTCCCGCTCGCTGATACGTGCCCTGAGGTACCAGGCACGGGCATAGTCCGGATAAAGGCTCAAGGCCTTCTGAGCCGCCTCTTTACTCTTTTCCAGGTCCCCGGTTGCGAACGCTTCTTCTCCACGCTGCACCTCTTTCCTGGCTTCCTTCGGGGCCTGCAAGGCGTTCCTGCTGATCACCTCCCCGTCATGATTGATCGTGGGAAGCTCGGATTGCTCAACCAGGTACAAGGTCGTGTCGCCCTGGCGCTGCGAGTCTCCCACGAGCGTGATACGAACGGTAGCTGGCTTGAATCCAGGAGCGCGAGCCGTTACCTTGTAATTTCCCACATAAAGGCCTCCGAACTTGTACTCACCTGATTCGTTGACCATCGTCTTGAATGCGATGTCGCCTCGATCAGTCGTGAGCTCGACCTCGACCTGCTGAGCTCGAGCGCCAGGAGGTCGTTCGTTCAGGAGTACCACCCCCTGCACCGTTTCTCTTTGCGCAGCAAGAAACGAAGCAAACGAAACTGTCGCGATGAGTCCGGCAACCAAACGTCTGTTATTCATTGAAGCGAGAATCGGCCCTTCGACCGCGCCACTCGTTGTCCCTGTCGCACAATCACTTCGATCTCGTAATTCCCTGGCTGCATCGATTCCACGGGCAGCCCGGTCAGGTACTTGATTTGTCCCTTGGGGTCCGGCGCAGGCAAAGGACGCTCACCCATATGGCCGACCCCAACGCCTTCCTTCGTGACTATCAAATCCGTGGTCGCCTCCTGATTCCCGGAACAGCTCGCAACGAAATAGAAGCCCAGCTCGGACCACTCGCGCAGGTTGAAACTTGTGTTCAAGGCGGGAACCACAAACTGTCGTCCAAACTGCAGCGGATTCTCGACCAAACCTGCTTCTACCGAGGCTTCATCCAGGCGCCTGACGACAACCAGGGAGCTCAAACTGAGATCGGCCGGCCTGCTCGGCACTACCAGAACAGTCCGCTTTACCGAAGACTTTTCCCCTTGGGGGTCGTGGACTGCTGCCTCAACGGTGTATCGACCGGGAGGTAGGATGGCTGTTCTGGAGAAGACAAAAGTGCGGGACCGGGTTTCCTCGGCTTTTGCCGCCTCTCCCTCAAAGGGGAACTCTTGACTGAACTTCTCCACATTCCTTCCGGAATGGTCCTTGACACCGACCATCACCGCTATCCTCGCCGAGTATCGATTGGCTTTCGCATCAAGCGAGAACCGAAAACCGGCCAAGGGCGATTCGATATACAGCACGACCTCAGACTTGCCGGTTTGAGTTGGAAAGATGAACGCGCCGCTGCGGAAGGGAAAGTCACGAGGCGGAGTTACTTTAGCGAGCGCATCGAGCAAGGGAAGCTCGAACGGGCTTTCCGCAAGGCCATTGTCAGGGAGTGCAAAGTAGCCTTCCCGGCTCCGGGCGGAGAGGCCCGGGCGCTTGATCTTTATTTCAATCTTCCGGAAGGATCCGTCGTAGATCCGGTTGCTCGGTGTGTAGCTCAGCTCATAGTGGGACCGAAAGTCTTCGGTGATTGTCTTCATCTCGGTGCCGAGGTCATTCGTGTTGGCGACGAGGACGCCCCCGGTACTTACCGCCAGGGCTGCAAGGTTCTCCTGGGAAGACAGCCGAATCGCTTCGTTGACGTTTTCGTTCAGGTACACCTCGTCCTGTTGTACCGCTCCGGAGCGCTTCTGCATTTGGCGCTTTCCCACGTTCATCAGCCGGTTCAATTCCTGCCTGGTGCGGTCAAGTTGGCCCGCCTGCTGGAGCCCGGTCGTGTCGACGCTGTAAAAGCTGATTTGAGCCCGGTTCGCGGCGCTGATCAGGTCGCGAAAACGCTCCACGACGCCTAACGGCAACCGCAAATCCTCGGCAAAAAACACGATCGCTTTCCTCCCCGGCAATTGCCGCTGAGAATTCACTACCTGCTTCAAAGCATCAACGGTTGCAGCCCCTTGAATATAGTTCTCGGCTCGCCCGGCGCTTGTGAGGAGTCTGGCGATCGCTCGATTCGCCATGGCCTCCGAATACGGGACGTTAGAGGCGCCTGCAGGGTTCTGAGCGTCGGCCTGAGGAGTCGCCTCGCCTTGCGCTTGGATGAGATCCGCGCGGCTGGTCGCTTCCTCGACCTCTCGTGACACGTCCGCAAACTGTTCGCTCGTCCCCGTCGTCGCCAGCTCGATGGCTTGCATCAGCCGGCCGCGGTCGCCGGTGAACTGCGAAAGGACCTGCAACCTGCGGTCCACCACCATGACGCTCAAGAAATCATTGGGTCCCAGCTGATCGAGATACTTTTCCCCCGCCTGTCTGGCGGCGTTTCGTCCGTAAACCGAAAGCCGATCGAAAACGAGGGTCACCAGATTGATCTGTTGCGTTTCAGGACGGGCGCGGGAGGCTGTCTCGACTGGGTGAGCGGACTCCTTCCCGCGAACTGGAGGTGGGGACTCGGCCGAACTTGAACCCACGTACCTGACCGAGTGCAGCTTCTGAATAACTCCATCTTCGTAAACCTCGAAATCTTCGGGTTGCAGCTCGCGGCTCTGCTGTCCCTTCTTGTCAACCACAACGACATCGATCACAACCTGATTCACGGTGAGGCGCATCGAATCCGCGGGAACGCGCTGAGGCCCCTGCACGGCCAACGACGGTACCAGCGTCAAAGCCAGCAGAGGAAGCGTGGCGAGAATCACGCGTCCGACCGTCCACATGGACGAACACAGACGAACACGGACGCATACGGACCAGCGGTTTTTGTCTCGCGGTCCGTGCTTGTCCGTGTTCGTCCGTGTCTGTCCGTGTTCGTCCATTTGGCTCAAAAAAAAGGGCGCCGAAACAAATTCTCGGCGCCCCTACGTCTAAGGGAACAGTAGGACTAGAACATGAACTTGATCGCAGCCTGGAGGATACGCCGCCCGTACTTCATCTGGGTGTATCCGAACCTGTCATTCCTCAGTTTGCCATCGAGGAAATCGAGCTGCAGGTTCGACTCGTCGTCCTTCTCGAAACTGTCAAGCGGGTGGTTCAAGAAATTGTACGCCGCAAACCGCAGCTGCAGTTTCCGGTCTTCGTTCTTTCCCATCTGGAAGTTCTTGAAGATCGACAGGTCGTGGTTCATGTAGCCGGGACCACGCAAGTACGGGAACTGGAAGTTGCCGTTGGTGTACCTGCCGTTAGCCCCAAGCGTCGGCGCTGCGAAGCAGGCGCCGTTGATGTATTGGCCGTCCTGCAGCCCCTTGCGGGGATCGCAGATCAGAATCGGCATCACCGGGACTGAATCGGTTCCAGTTACCTGGGCGTCACCGATTCCCAGAGTGGCGCCTGGGTTGGCCGGATCGGTGATGGACACGTCCATGTTGAACCGACCGATTTGCGAACCAAGGTTGATGCCGCTCTGGACACTGGTGATTCCTGTGAACTGCCAGCCGTTCACGATCGCCGAACCGATGGCGTTGCCACGGAACACGTCGGGCACCAGATAGCTCCAGGAGATGTTGAAAGCATGCGTGCGGTCGAAAGCGAGCACGCCGTACTGCCTCTGCTCCCGGAGGAAGGTGTTGCCCAAGCCGTTGCCCGTCCCGCCGCCACCATTTCGGATGCCGAGGGCCTTGCTGAACGTGTAGGCGGCTGAATATGTCAGGCGACCCGTCTGCTTGGCCAGCAACATCTGCAGAGAATGGTAGTTCGAGTAGTCGTCGTGAATGTTCTCGTTGATGGCCCCGTAGTTCCCGAAAGGACGGAAATCATCCCAGTTGACAGTCTCGCCGGGCGCTCTGAATACGGTCCCTTCCGGAACTGCGTTCAGATTGATCCCGCCTGTTAGGAGGTTACGGGAGGTATTGCCTACGTACGACGCCTCCAGCAGCATCTGGCGAGGCATCCGTTGCGAGATGGTGAAGTTCCAGTTATACGTGACCGGCAACTTGTCGTCGTTTCTGCTGACCACGTTGGCGCTGGTTTTGGCCAGGTTAGCCGGAATGTTGTCCATGTCTCTTAATCTGATGCCACCGCTGATTGTCGTGGACAGCGTCTGAGGCGGGTTTTTCAAAGGATCCTGCTGCTGCGGATCGTGGAAGTTATAGGCGCCAAAGCCGCCCCGCAGTACCGTGTCCTTTCGTATCGAGTACGCCATGCCAAAACGCGGCCCCCAGACCATCGCCCTGGAATCCGTTCCCGATCTCGGAACGCTGGGATCGGTCAGGTTCGTGACGATGCCGGTGTACTTGGTCAGGTCGGCTGGATTGTTGCTGTAACGCTGCGGATCCCAGACGCCCATCGCGGCGTCCCCGCGACCGTACCACGGTCCGAGGTGAGACAGACGAACCCCATACTCGAGGGTCAAATCCGGACGCACCTTCCAGCTGTCCTGGACGAACCCTTCCATGACCTTGTACGCCTCGTCGAGCACGATGCTCTGGTTGGTCTGCTGGAACTGGTCGCCCACCCCTATGAGGAGGTTGGCGTACTGGTTGCCGGTGTTCAAATCGCCGCCCCACAGGAATGGGATCAGCAGGCCGTTGTCATGAGCATGGTTCGGCTGCTTGTTGACCACGTATTCGTAGTAGAAACCAGCCTTGAACGTATGGGTGCTCATGACTTTCGTCACGTTGTCACCCACCGAAGCAAGGTGCTTCGTAGCGAAAAGAACCGGGTTGAAGCCACCGTCCAGCTCCATGTCGGCAACACCGCCGCTTCCCCAATCAGTAAAACCGGGAAGAGTGTCGGAGTTGTTCTTGAACACGCCCTTGTACGGATAATTGAGCGCCGTCCTCGAAACCTTGCTCGGGTCCTGGAACTTGTTGGGGAAATCGATGTAGGTGTATCCGAACGTGAACTCGTTGGTCAGAGTCGGGTTAAATACGTGGCTCAGGTTCGTCGAGATCGAGTCCGAGGCGTTTCGGGCGACAATCAACGACGGGACTGGAACCTCCGCGTGATCCCACCACATGCCGAACTGTTGCGGCTGGTCTTCACGCTGCATGTTGTAGCGGGTGTACAACTTGGTGTTCTCGCTGATGCTGTAGTCCACGCGGGTCAGGAACTGGACCATCGGCTGGTTGACGGTGCTCAACAGCTTCCAGTTGTAGCCGTCGGCGTTGGCGGCCCCAGGATCCATGTTCGGAAGAGGCAGCATGCTCATCAGCGCCAATCCCCCGGGATCCGGTTGGCCGGTGAGCTTGCCATCCACGAAGCCGTTGCCATTTGGCCTTGACTTGGACGGCCACCAGCCGCCGTTCAGTTTGTCAAGATACGCCTGGTCACTGAAATCGCCCTTCCTCATCGCTTCGGTGGGTACGATCGTCCGGCGGACACCCGTGTCGATGTTCTGGTCGATGTACTCGAGGGCGGTGAAAAAGAACAGCTTGTTCCGATCCTTGTTCAGGCCAGGGATCAACAGCGGGCCACCAATGTTGAAGCCGGGATAGTAGTAGTCGTTGTTGGGCTTGGTCAGGCTGTTGTAGTTTGCGAACCAGTCGGCTGAGTTCCCGGAGCTCTGACGGGTATAGAAATACCCCTCGCCGTGAAACTCCGCGCCGCCCGATTTGGATACCGAACTCACGACCACCGGGCCCTTGGAGTTCTCCGCCGAAAACGCGGCGCCCTGGACCTTGAACTCCTGGATCATGTCGACGTTCGGGTTGACCGGAGACGCGCAGTTGCAGCCGGGATCGGAAACGTGAGTGCCGTCCGAGGTGATGTCAATCGCGTCCGCCCGGCCTCCATTGCCGCTGTAGTTCCCGATTGCGCTCTGCTTGCCGCCGGCGCCGTTTCCGTTAATACCGATGTTCTCACCGGTGTAACCGGCCCTGTTCGCTACATTAGGCGCGATCTGCACCATGCCCGGTAAAATGCGCAACAGCTCGGTGGCGTCGCGACCCACAACCGGGATGTTTTGGATCTGCGCTGCCGTGATCGTGTTGCTCTTTTCACCGGAGTCAACCGGAATCATCTGGTTGGCACCGCCACTGACCGTTACCACTTCACTCGGCGCACCGGGGACCATCACGATGTCGCCGATGTGAATTTTGTCGGCAACGTGCACTACGACGCCGGGTCGCTCCCAGGTCTGGAAACCCGCCATCTCGACCCGCACCTTGTAGGTCTTCGCCATCAGAGCGGTGAAGGTGAAGTACCCTTCCTCGTTGCTGATGCTCCTCCGGGTGTCTCCCGACGCTTCATCGATCAGAATGACGTCAGCGCCAGGGATGACCGCGGTGGTCTGGTCGGTAACAAGCCCGGTCAGTGTAGCGGTTGCCTGTCCAAACGCATTCGGAGCCATGGCCACGATCAGCAGGCCCACTCCCAAGCAGGCTGCCAAGCTCCATTTTCTCTGAGTTAATTGTGTCATCTCCCCTCCTTGATGAGAGAGCAAACCTATCCCTCGTCGAACACGCGAGCCTGGGATGCCCCGCACCGTTGAGACCATCTAGAACTATCCTAAAGTCTTCTGCAAGGTGTCACCCGTTACCGTCGGTTCTATTTTCCGTTTCCGTAACACTCCTGTAACGCTCATGTCCGGCGATGGTTGCGCTGTTACCTGTTTGACACACGATACAAGCTGTGGTAACTACGCAACCGCAGGGAGTGAGTCTTGTGACGATCGAACCAAAACTTCTGGAAGCCGAAAAACAGGAGTTAGAGTCTGTCCTGAAATCGCGACTCTTCTCGCGGTCCCACAGCATGGCCGGGTTGCTCGGGTACATCTGTCGCAAGTACTTTGAAGGCCGCGTCGACCAGATCAAGGAATACACGATCGCGGTGGAGCATTTCGGGCGCTCCGAGGAATTCCAATCCAAGCGAGATCCCATCGTTCGTGTTGATGCCAACCGGCTACGACAACGCCTGCGTCGGTATTACCGGACCGAAGGCAGAGACCACCCTGTCTACATCAGCATTCCCTCGGGGCAATACGCTCCGGTTTTTCACCACCGGTCTCCCGGGGACCCGATTCCCCCGGATGAAGATCTGCTCGACGTCATCAGCGATGAATTGTTGGACGAGGATCTCGAGAAGCTGCCTCTTTCTGATTCGAACAGTGGATCGGATGCGGTCGTTACCGCAAGTCCCCCCGTCGGGCGATCCTGGATTCGCCCTCTGGCGCTCGGTCTGGCCGTGTTGGCAATGATCGCCGTGGCGTCGTACTGGTTCACCAGCCGGACGAAGACCGGTGTTTCGCGGCCCGCCGCCTCCGCGGTCGCACCGACGGCATCGGCTTCGGCCCGTCCACCGGGCCCCGAGATCCGGATTCTGGCCGGCAGTACCGTGGAGAGTTCGATTGACGAACGCGGGAAGGTCTGGGAAGCGGACCGGTTTTTTTCAGGTGGTGCGCGGTATGACCCCCTGCCTACCGCCCGCCTCAAGGCACAGGATTCCGTGCTTTGTCGGACGGCGCGCGTGGGGACGTTCCGCTACGACGTGCCGCTACAGCCCGGCGTCTATGAGCTGCGGCTCTATTTCGCCGAGCTCCGTTACGGCGTCGAGCCGGAAGACGGCGGCGAAGCGACACGTCGATTTGATGTTAAGGCCAACGGGCAGGCAATCCTCACCGACTTTGACATTATCTCGGACATGGGCGGCGATATCGGAGTTCTGGACGTTAAAGTGTTCAAGGACATTCGCCCGGCCGCTGACGGATTCCTTCATCTTTCATTCGAACCGCGGGCGAACGAGGCGATTCTGACAGGCCTCGAGATCCTGCCGGGAATACCCGGCAAAATACGGCCCGTTCGAATCAACACCGGAAACACCGCTTACATCTCCTCCGATAAGGTTGTTTGGGAACCTGACTTCTTCTACCGAGGTGGTCGCCAGGTCAGCCGAATTCATGCCGTTACGGGAACAGCCGATTCCGCGATTTATCAAAACGAGCGGTTCGGATACTTCACTTACCGTATCCCGGTCGTGCCCGGACGTTACACCGTGAACCTGAAGTTCGCGGAAACGTACTTCGGACAAAAAAATTTCCGAGAGTCGGCGTTCGGCCTTCGGCGTTTCAATCTTCAGTGTAACGGTGTCACTCTCCTGAAAAACTTCGATATCGCCAGTGAGGCGGGAGGCGAAGGAAGGGCTCTGGACAAAAGTTTCCACGGTATCGAGTCCGACCCGCAGGACAAAATCGTCCTCACCTTCGTCCCTGTCGCCAATTACGCTTGCGTGAACGCGATCGAAGTGATCCAGGAGTAGCTGCCCGCTGCCCACTGCGCACTGCCGACTGCCCACCTGACCCAGTCAGGACGCAGAAGGCCGTCGCTCCAAAAAATGGTTGCTCACGGCTCGGGACTCAGGCAGACTCCCCGGGATGGAAGTGCGGCTCAGGTCCCTCGTGGCCATCTTTCTGTCGGTTCTCTTTGTCTCGCTAAGCGCCGCGAGGATGTCCGGGGCAGGTCCGACTTCCAAGTCGGACACTTCAGACCTGGAAGTCAAACCTACGCAACTGTCCTTCAAGGACATAGCGGGTCTTTCGAAGTTCGTCTACCGCAGCAATAATGACTACCGCGGTCGCAAGTATTTCCCGCAGCCGATGTGTGGCGGGATCGCCGTGCTCGACTTCGACCGTGACGGACGCCTCGATCTTTTCTTCACGAACGGAGCGCGTCTGCCTGAGCTCAAGAAAGTGGACTCGTCTTTCCACAATTGCCTGCTCCGAAATGCCGGCCAGGGGAAGTTTGAGGACGTAACCGAAAAGGCGGGTCTCTCCGGAGTCGACTTGGACTTCGGTTTCGGCGTCGCCGCAGCCGATTATGACAACGACGGTTTCACCGACCTGTTCGTCTGTAACGCCGGCAGGAACGCCCTGTATCGAAACCAGGGAGACGGCAGGTTCGTGGACCTGACTGCCGGCTCAGGGCTCGACCGGAAACCGGCCGATCTTTTGAGTGTCTGCGCCGCATGGCTGGACTACGACGCCGATGGCCTGCTCGACCTGATTGTCTCCCAGTACACTTTCTGGAACCCGAAAACGGATGTCCGGTGCGTGCGGGACGGGAAGGATGACTCGTACTGCCACCCGCGTACCTACCGGGCAGTCCCTCACAATCTGTATCACAACCTTGGCAATGGCAAATTCGAGGATGTCACCGAGGCGTCGGGCTTTTCTAAGGCTCTCGGCAAGGGTATGGGCATCTCGATCGCTGACTTCAACCGGGACGGCCGGATGGACATTTTCGTCGCCAACGACACCGAGAGGAATTTTTTCTATCTGAATAAGGGCGCTGGAAAGTTCGAAGAAGAAGGGCTGCTTTTCGGCGTCGCCTACAACGACCAGGGAATCACCGTCTCCGGTATGGGTTGCGACTCGGCCGACTACAACAATGACGGCTGGGTGGACATCTTTTACAACAACCTGCAGACCCAGATCTTTGCATTGTTCAAGAATCAGGAAGGCGGCTTCTTTGAATACGTGTCTCCGGTCTCAGGTGTCGAACGCCTGAGCCGGCGGTTCTCCGGGTGGAGCAACGGGTTCATCGACTACAACAACGATGGCTGGAAGGACATTTATTCGTCAAACGGCGATGTCGACTACTTTCCGCCCAATGCCGAGCAACACGACACGCTTTTCGAAAGTCAGAACGGAGAGAAGTTCGTGGACGCGTCGGACGGTTTGGGGCCGGATTTCCTTCGAATGGGTTTTCAGCGCGGCTCGGCTTTCCTCGATCTGAATGAGGACGGCTTTCTCGATATCGTCGTCACCTCCCTGAACCAGAGCCCGCGCATCATGCTCAGTTCAGGCGGAAACGGAAACCATTGGCTGAGAGTCCAGCTGACCGGGAAGAAGAGCAACCGCGATGCGATCGGAGCGGAAGTCAAGGTGACCACGGGTGCCGGGCGCGCGCTCTACGGTCACGTTAACCCCAGTGTCGGGTTCATGTCGTCCAGCGAAAAAACGTTGCATTTCGGGTTGGCCAGGGAAACGGCGGTCAAATCCGTTGAAATCCGCTGGCCGAGCGGCAAAATCCAGCAGCTGACAAATGTACCGGCGGACAAAGTGCTCAAGGTGGAAGAAGCGCAATAAGCGTTTTGGAGCGCGGACATCCTGTCCGCACTGGGATCGCGGACGTCCCGTCCGCGGGGCGTTGACGTTGTTCGCCTGCTGCAATCTCCGAGAACGCCGGGCAAGATGCCCGGCGGGCGGGCAGGATGCCCGCGAACCCAGTGCGGACAAGATGTCCGCGCTCCAAGAGTCGACAGGTCCGCGCAATCCGTCACTTCCTGGCTTCGTAACCTGCGATCCATTCTCTCAGCGCGTCGGCGATCCGCTGGTTGTTCTGTTGAATGGCCAGATCGAGTGCACGACGTGCCGTTTCGGCCGCCTCTTTCATGCGCCCCACCTCGCCGTAGGCACCGACGAGTAACGCGAGCATTTCCGGATCCTGAACGCCTGAAATTTTTTCCAGGTGAGGGATTGCTTCGGCGAACCGGCGGGTTGCGACCAGCACCCGTCCAAGATTGTGCTGGTACTCGAGCGACTTGGGGTCGGCCCGCGCCGCTCGTTGCAGATGCGTGACCGCTTCGTCCAGTCGTCCACTCCTGATGAGAGCGATTCCGAGGTTGTTGTGAGCGTCGGGCGATTCGGGATCCACTTCCAAGGCCTTTCGGCAATACGCCATCGCCTCTTCCAGCAGGCCTGTGTCGGCCAGCGCGCCGGCCAGGTTGACGTGTGCCTTCACGTCCCGGGGGCTCAATTCGACCGCTTTTTTCAGGTGGCCAATCGCCTCGTCCAGCTTGCCGGTCCCAGCCAGGATGACGCCGAGGTTGGTGTGGGCATCAGAATAATCCGGGTCGAGCTCGAGCGCCCGCTGGAAATGGCCAATCGCTTCCTCGGCCAGCCGAGTTTCTGCAAGCGCGACTCCCAGATTGTAGTGCGCCTTGGAGTCGTCGGGAGTCAGTTCGAGAGCCTTGCGCCAGGCCGGAGTGGCCTTGTCGTATTGCTTGGCGACCGCCAGCTCATATGCCTCGTCGCAGACCCGGTAAAAATCAGTTACCGGCGACTCGATCTTCATAAGACCATCGGCCGGGATGTTCAAGAATTCCGGGATGTTGACTGCGCGGTTGGCGGCCGTGGCTTTTTCGACGAGGATCGGCGGGCTGTCCATCCCCTTCTCGTCGATGTGCGTCAGGTACATCTGGGTATACGGAGAGCGGACCTTCGAAGAGAAGACCATCCAGCGCCCATTCGGTGAAAAACTGTGCCAGGAGTTCATAAGCGACGTGTTGCAGGTCATTCGTCGAGCAGTACCCCCTTTGAACGGCACGATATACAGCTGGCTGTCGGGACGCATCAGCTGCCCGTTGCGGCACTGGACGAAAACAACCCAACGGCCGTCCGGCGACACTTTCGGGAAGTTGTTGCTCATCCCGTTTTCCGAGGCGCCCTCGATTCGCTCCGGCCTGCCGCCTTTGCCTCCGTTGAACGGAATTCGGTAAAGGTCGTACTGGATCTGCGTCTCATTCGGGTCGTTGGCGTATTCCGCCATTTGCCCGTTTTCGGGATAGGGATCCCTGGCGTTAGCCCGGGCGAACACAATGTGTTTGCCGTCTGGACTCCAAACCCCATCAGTCTGGACGAACTCCGGGTCGTCGGCGCCGGGCAGCGGTTGCAGCTTCCCGGTGGCCCGGTTGTACCAGGCGAGAATGCCCCGGGTGGGATAGAACACCTGGAGAAACCGGTAGTCCTTGAAATTGCTCACGTAATACTTGCCCTGGAGGTCGCCGGCCCGCTCACGGCTCTCAGTTCCTGGGTCGTTGATTGTCGTGATAACAGAGGAGCCGTCCGGCGAGACCTGGGACATGAAGGCGGTTCTGAGCCGGCCTCCGAGCTTGCCCCGGTGCGTGCTCCACTTGATGACGTCGCTGTGGCCGATGGACATGCGGGGCTTGATTGCGGCCAGCGCGTAAAGTCCCTTGTCGTTCTGGGGGCCGTCCATGTCCATCCCCAGCGTCTTGCCGTCCCGTGAGAAAGAATGACAGTTGGCGCAGGTGTGGATCCCGTCGATCAACAGCCGGCTGCGCTGATCCGCAACGTCTCGGAGTCGCCAGGCAATGAGGGGCAACGCCTTCTGGGCAAGCGGCTTGATCACGCCTTTCTGCAGTTCGGAAGGCATCAGCGGAACGTCACGATAGAAGATCGGCGCACCGACGGGGTCCTTGGAAGTCCGTATCGTGACGGTTCCAGTGGAGATGGCGAGCTCTGAATCGGCACTGCGCAAACCGCTGATTTTGATGGTTGCGACCTTCTTCCTCGAATGGCGCTTAATGGTCTGCCAGGTTCCCGAATCGGGAGTCCAGGTACGGCTCGCCCTCTGCTCGGGCGTCAGGCTGGGCAGTTCGTTGGTCGGTGCGATGCAGGCCGGGTCGATTTCGCCGACCGACAGCCTCTCCCCCGACGTCTTTAAACGAATCGGAGCGCCGCCGTCAGAAAAAAGCACCTCGACCAACCATGCCGACACCGCAGGCTCATGCTCCCGCCAGATAAACGTGGGCGAAGGGAATTCCGGTGGGAAGATGGATCCGTCGGCCGGGTAGTCGATCGAGATCCGGCCGGACTCGGCTGCTGGCGCTTGCCTAAGACCTGGCTCAGCCAGGACCAACGAGCCGGCCATCAGCAAACCGAGAATCAGGATGCAAGCTCCAATTCGCCTCACGTCGCGTACTATATCGCACCCGCGGGATGAAGCAAGCGCCGTCACGCGCAGTGGCGACAATGCCCGGAATCGAAATTTTCGGAGCCGCGCACGTAGCGAGGGTGTTGAAAATGTTCACTCTTCTATTAGTAGGCGGATAGACCGGCGCGTTCCTGGCGGAGGGCGAGATCGAATGGAGCCGCGCACGAGAGAGGCTGTCGAGAAAGTTCTTAAGGCCTGAAAGGCCGGCACATATTAGCCCAGGGCGAAGCGCTTTGTGCGCAGCCCTG
>Ga0105092_10000537_pt1 | contig 19766 bp, 20 predicted proteins | sample PPLLak2March2015_FD_87021 | JGI IMG/M metagenome (GOLD analysis project Ga0105092, IMG submission 87021) | Freshwater sediment microbial communities from Prairie Pothole Lake near Jamestown, North Dakota, USA - PPLs Lake P7 Core (1) Depth... | ecosystem: Environmental > Aquatic > Freshwater >... | reverse complement strand
GTTGCGGGGCAGCTCGACCGTGAGGTTCTTCAGGTTGTGCTCACGGGCGCCCCTGATGAGTATCGAGTCGGTGGACACGCTCCGCCTGGTGGTCGCCTGAGTTACGACAGTGTAATCCAGATCAGCTGCGAACACCTGTTCGTTTCAGAGCCCACCAACAGCGCTAGGAGGAGTTTGCCCGAACCGCAGTTTGGGTGCTCCGACTGGCCCGGTCTGCCTTGATAGCGGCTGGCACGAGTAGGGCGTATCCGGTGAGAACCGGCGCCAGAGTCCGAGCCGAATCGAAATAGCGTGCCCAAACCGGTTCCGACATGACGAGGGCGAGCACGGCGAACGGAGCAATAGCCAGTCCGAGGGCCGAGGGCTTCAAAACCGCCCTGACCGCCACCGCGACAGACGCGAACAGCAGCACCAGACCGATCATTAGGTCCACCAACCGATCGGGGGTTGAAACCCAACCCTGGAAAGCCTCGATGAAGCCAACAAATGGTAGGCCTATGGCCTGGGTGTCCTGTGCCAGACCGTCGGCCAGTCTCCAGTGGACATATGCCCACCATCCGCCCACTGCCAGAAAAGGCAAAGCCAATGCGAGTGGGGCTTTCCTCTTCTGCCAGACGAAATAGACAGCCAGTCCCACTGCCGCGAGGAGCATCGTCTCGCGTGCCAGCACAGCAGCAGCCATGAACCCGCCAGTCGCCCAAGGCCGATTCCACATCGCCGCCAAGACGGCAGCCATCAAAGCAGCTGTCGCCACGAGTCCGGCACTGTCGATGTGAATCTCTACGATCAGGCCCGGATTCAACAGAAAAGCGAGTCCGTACCAGGGTGACAATCCCATCTCGATCGCGAGGCGAGCCGTAACGGCAGTGCCAACACCCATCGCAACCAGGTTGACGACGATCAACCCCCACGCCGTCGCCGTCGGGCCGAGCAGGCCACCCAGCGAAGCGATTGTGGGATAGAGCATCCGCTGCGCCCGGTAGGTGGGGCGGTCGAGATAGACGGCGTGCGTCTCCGTTTCCATGTAGAAGGGGTCCATGGCCTGCGAGAAGAAGAACTTGCCGTCATGCCCCGCTTCGGGAGCCACAACGATCGGTCCGAGCAAATCCTCCGCGTATGCATTCTGCTCGGCGAAGACCTCTCCGAATTTGATGGTTGTCGTGGGATTCCAATCGTTCTCTGCAAGTAAGCGAGCCGCGAGGAAGGCGCCGACGGCCACCCCTATGAGCCCGATGACGAGGATCCGGCGATGGATTGCGCTCAACTCGCCGCCTCCGCCAACCCTGAGACTGAGGTCCGATACCGTCGTTCGCAGTTCGAACAGGTGAAATCATCATCGAGCTTGTTGCCGCAATCGCAGACCCATCCGGCCTGTTTGGCAGGATTGCCGTAGACCAGAGCGTGATCCGGGACGTCTCTCGTCACGACCGAGCCGGCACCGATCATCGCGTTGAATCCGACTCTGATCCCCGACACGATGGTGCTGTTGGCCCCGATGCTCACGCGGTCGGCGATCTCGGTCTTCTCCCAATCGTCCGGATAGGTCTGATAGGCAGCGCGGGGCGCCACGACGTTCGTGAAGACGGCATTCGGGCCGACGAAAACATCATCGCCGATCGTCACTCCGTGCCAAATAAGGGAGTTGTTCTTCACCGTCACCCGGTCTCCGAGGGTCGCTCCGCCCTCGATAAATGCATGGTCGCCAATCTTGCAGTCCTGCCCGATAACGGCCCCGTCGAGGATGTGGGCGAACGCCCAGACCCTCGTACCCGAACCGACCTGCGAGGACTCGACGAGTGCCGTGGGGTGGACGAAGACGTCTTCCGAAGTCATCAGACGCTTGGGGAGCCGAGGGCGTGATCCAGGGTCGCCACGACCCTCTCTTGTTGGTCGGCTGTGATGCCAGGGAACATCGGCAGTGACAGCATCTCGCGTGCGGCCGCCTCTGTGCGCGGGAAATCACCCTCCCGGTGACCAAGAAATGAAAGAGCTCCCTGCAGGTGCATCGGTATCGGGTAGTGCACACCTACACCGATGCCCTCGGCCTGCATCGACGCGGCGACCTTCTCCCGTTCCGGCACCCTGACGACGTAGAGATGCCAGACGTGCTCGTTCCCCGAGAGCACCCTCGGCGGCTCGAGTTTCCCCCGAGCCGATAGAAGCTCGTCGTACCTCTCCGCAGCCGCGCGTCTCTGCTTGTTCCAGTCGGCGAGATGGCCGAGCTTCGCCTTCAAGACGACAGCCTGGACCGTATCCAGACGGGAGTTGAAGCCTACGACCGGATGGTGATATTTCTGCGGCGAGCCCCAATTGCCCAGATTCCGCACCAGTTGGGCGAGATCGTCGGCGTCGGTGAGGACGGCTCCCGCGTCTCCGTAGGCGCCGATGTTCTTCCCGGGATAGAAGCTGGTCGCCGCGATCTGCCCGAGCGAACCTGAAGGCCTGCCGAAGCGGGTTGCACCTTGGGACTGCGCACCATCTTCGATTATCGGCACGTCACCGACCACGTCAGACAACTGCTCCACCGGAGCGGTCTGCCCAAACAGGTGAACAGGCATGACCGCTTTGACCTTGGGCGTCATCGCTCGCTCGACTGCCTCTACGTCGATCAGGTAGGTGTCAGGGTCGCAATCGACCAACTTGACGTCCACACCTGCCCGGATCACGCCCAACGCGCTCGCTATGAAGCTGTTAGCAGGAACTATGACCTCGTCGCCGGGGCCGAGGCCCAAGGCCCGCACCGCCATCTCGAGGGCATCAGTCCCGCTGGCCACACCGACGCAATTTGCCACATGGCAAAAGGCAGCGAACGCCTCCTCGAACTCCCGCACCTGAGGTCCCTGGATGAAGGCGGTGGCAGCGAAGACCTCTTCGAGGCCGGCCATGACTTCTTCGGCGATCTCCTGGTGCTGCCAGGCAAGGTCGACAAGGGGGATCTTCATCTGACTCTCTCCACTTCTTGTTGCGCTCCATTTTCGGCGATCGATCGGTCGATCGCTTCGAGGACTGCAACGACCTCGGTCCCGGCCCAGCCATCCGACAAGCTTCCCTTCCCTCCTTGGATGCGAGCGAGAAACTCGTCGCATTCGGCACGAAGAGGCTCACCAGTGGTCACATGCGGAATACGCACCTCCCCCTCCCGCACCTGGGATCGGAACCCGGCAAAAGTGTCCGTGATCTCCGAAGAGGCTCCGACGACGCCTTTGTCGTAGAGCCGCAAAGGCTCGTTGAGGTCCATATCGTCGACGGTCAGCATCCGATCGGCGCCCACGACGGAGATGAGCCGCCGCTTGCGTGGGTTCAGCCAGGAGGCCTCGATGTTGACCATCACGTCGTTGGGGTACCTGAGGGTTGTGAAGACGACGTCGTGGACCCCGGGATTGAGCCAGGCCCCACCCGATGCCGATACCGAATCGGGAGTCCCGCCCAACCAATAGTTGGCGATGGAGACATCGTGGCTGGCGAGGTCCCAGGCGGCGTTCACATCGACGCGAACCGGCCCGAGGTTGGTCCGCGTCATCGACACGTACTTGACCGAGCCGACCTCACCGTCCTCGATGTACTGCTTGGCGGCTCGGATCGCCGGGTTGAAGAGGAACACGTGGCCCACCATCAGGACCCGATCTCCGGCCTCGGCGAGTTTGCTCAACGAAATCGCATCGGCAAGAGAGTTCGTGATGGGCTTCTCCACGAGCACATGCTTGTTTGCCTCGAGGGCCTGTTCGACGAGTCGATAGTGAGTCGAAGTCGGCGTGGCGATCACGACTGCATCGACGCGTTCATCGGCGAGAGCATCCTCGAAGTCCGAGCTGACCGAAACTGACGGGAAACGCTCCCCGATCGCCTTGCGCCTCTTCTCATCTTGATCGATCACCCAGAGCGTGTGACTCGAGAGGTGATCGTTGAAATTCCGCACGAGGTGGGGGCCCCAATGACCAACGCCAACCACGGCTACTCCCAGCATCATCTCGCAATCACACTCCAGACATCATTTCTTGATCCCGAGGCCGAGAAGGATCAGCGGCCGGAGAATCGACCACCAGCCAACTATCGGCTTCATTTTCGTCTGCCCAAGTTCTTTCGGCGGGTACCGCTTGGTCACTCCGACCTCGGTCACCCGATAGCCGAGTTTCGCCGCCTTGTAGAGCAGATAGACCTCTAGCTCGTACTCATCCAACCACTCCTGGTCGAGGCCCAGTCGAGGATCATCGAGCATCGAGGTGCGGGCCGCCCGGAACCCATTGGTGGTATCGGTGAGGTCGGCCGTCGAGATGAGTCGAAACAGGAATGGATGCAACCTCGTGGCGAACTTGCGATAAAGCGGCATCTCTCCGAAGTCGTTCGAATCGGAGAGCCATCGGGAGCCCTGGACCAGGTCAGCTCTCCCGCCGACGATCGGATCGAGCAGCAGCGGTATCTCCTCGGGTGAGTCCTTGTTGTTCCCCGCCATGACCACGGCGACGTCGTACCCGTGATCGATCGCATACCGATACCCGGTGCGGATGGCCGTTCCTACCCCCAAGGTCTCACCCAGCTCGACGACGGTGGCACCGAGCTCGCGGGCGACCTGTTGCGATCCATCGGTGGAGCCGTCGTCGACGATCAACACCTCATCGACGACGTCCTGAGGGACCCGCGTTATGACCGCTGCGATCTTCTCACGCTCGTCCAAGACGGGTGCCATGGCCAGAACGCGCATTCCTTCATACATGTGACGAGTTCTTCATTGACGATCCCCACCGCTCATGCTCGGCTATTCGACGCAAGGGCACCCCGGGTCCGATGGCTTGGGAGCAGCCGCTGACGCCACTTGCTCCTGAGAATCGGACTCTCGATCCAAGTCCATGACATCCAGGCAATGCCGATCGCCAACCCCACGGCGGCCAGACGAGTGAATGGGTTCGAGGCGAGCGCCGGAATCCGGAGCATTGGCGCGTGCCACAGATAAACCGAATAGGAGATCACGCCAAACCAGCGAATCGCGGTGCCACCCAAGAAGGCCGGCCGGATCTCGATGGCAGCTAGGACGCACAACGCAGCAAGTGACGCTGCCACCGGGGGAAGCCAAACACCCACTTCCATCAGATGATCGAGACCCCGGACAGGAACGAGGCTGAGAAAGGCGAGAACGAACACACCAGCCTCGGCCGTGCGTCGAGGCAATCTCACCCGCCATCCACGGTGATGGGCGGCCGCCAAGAGACATCCCAGCCCAAGGGCATAGGCATTGGCGTCCGTTGAGTGATACGCCCACATCGGGTTGTAGGCGCCGATTCCGAGACGCCAGATCACCAGGCCGATCAGCACCGTGACGAGGACTTTCAACCGTCGCGTCGCACCCAGCCAAACGAGCAACGGCCACAGGAGATAGAAATGCTCCTCGACCGCGAGGCTCCACAGGTGACTATTCGCGTACAGGTCGACACCGAATAGCTGAACGTAGTTAGCGAGGTAGAGGGCCGACGGCCAGGTGATCTCCCAGACAGGCATGCTCAACCCGAGCAGGGGCATCAAGATGGCAATGCCGACCAGGTAAAGGCCCAGGGCGGGGAGCAGACGCAGCGCACGCCGGCCGTAGAACGCTTTGAATGCGATTCCCCCGGTATCCCGAAGCTCATCCAGCAACAGATAGGTGATGAGAAACCCGGACAGGACGAAGAACACCGTGACCCCAACCATTCCCGCTACGTACACGTTCACTATCTCGGAGTGCGCGGCGAGCACGAAGAGAATCGCGACCCCTCTTAATCCGTCCAGCGCAGGCCATTTCCTAACCGTCATGTCAAGTGACGATCGCGTCGAACGTCGACAGGATGGGACGAAGGGCGGAACGGGGCTCCAGGCGAGGTCAGGGATGCTCCCGACGATTGGCGAGGACTCCTGACGAACCCGCAATAGACGAGCAGCACTACCAGGACCGCGAATCCGATGTGACCCTTCCACCCGGTCGGCGTGCCGACCCACAAGATGAGCGGAGCGCTCAGGATTGCCACTGGCAACCGACCACCTGCTCGCCACCAGCTGACCAGAATCGGGAGTGCGACGAGGATGTAGGCGGGCCAAGTCAGAGGTGATGCGATCAAAGCAGTGATCGCGCAAATCGCAATTGCCTGGCGCGGGTTGCGGATCGCCAGCGTTACTCCGACCACAGTCGCGACCAAGATCGAGACGACCACAGGAACACCGAGATGGGAAAGGATCAGGGCCAGACTCGCATTTTGGTTGTGATCTATCCAGGCACCACCACCCTGGGTCAAGGCGTGGAGGCTTCCTTCCAGGGTGACCCCGGGCAGCAGCAAACCCACGACGTTGACCACGACGAAAACGGCCGTCGCGACGTAGGCGGCGCGGCGACGCCCGGCGATCCAGAACCCGACGATGACGAGACCTGGCCACAACCTCATTGCCGCGGCGAGCCCGAGGGGAATGCCGGCCCAATCCTTGTCCTGGAATGCCCAGGCCAGAAGCACCAGGACCACGGTGATGACAACACTTACCGATCCATAAGAGACGCCGGTCACGACCGGATACGACAAGAAAAGAAGCGGTCCCACCAACGCGAGCACGTCCCACCCCGATGCCGAGATGCGACCTGAGAGGGCAAGGATCCCCACGACCAATCCCGCGATGATGAAGCTGACCACGGGCATCAAGACGGTGTCAGGGATAGCAATTAGCGGGACCTGGAGCAGAAGGGCCGCTGGGGTTCGCGGGGAGAGGCCACCAGTCATCTCGGGATAGCCGTACTCGGGCATAATCTCCGATATCGGGCGATATGGGTCCCCGTGCAATGCCTCCCCCGCCGTTGCCCGCTCGTGAAGCACGTCGGGCCAGATCCCAAACTCCTCGAGTTTCGAGTAGTCGGTGACAATTGGAAAGCCGGTCAAGAAGAGCAACATGCCCAGCCCGACCACACAGGACGCGACGAGCCCCCAGAACGCAGGTCGTCGAATCAGGGATTCAGCCGGCTTCGGCGACCTCGCGGAGCTCGCGTCGTAGCTCGTTGACCTCGTCGCGAAGGCGCGCGGCATATTCAAAACGGAGTTCCTTGGCAGCCTCATGCATCTCGTCTTCCAGGCTCATGATCAGCCTGGTCAGATCGTCGCCCTCCAGGTCGATCGGCCTGCGCGGCTCGACTTCTCGTCTTCTTCTATCGCCCTTCGGAGCCTCCGTCTGAACCAATTCCAGTATGTCGGACACACGTTTTCTGACGGTTTGAGGGTCGATCCCGTGCTCCTCATTCCACTCGGACTGGGCTCGGCGTCGCCGGTTGGTCTCGTTTATCGCCCGCTTCATCGACTCGGTCACATTGTCGGCATACATCACGACCTGACCGTCCACATTCCGTGCCGCCCTACCGATGATCTGGATCAAAGAGGTCTCGGAACGAAGGAATCCCTCCTTGTCGGCGTCGAGGATCGCCACCAAGGAGACTTCGGGCAGGTCGAGACCCTCGCGCAGGAGGTTGATCCCTACGAGGACGTCGAAGTCTCCGAGTCGAAGCTCTCGCATGATCTGGACCCGCTCCAAGGTGTCGATCTCGGAGTGCATGTACCGGGCTCTGACACCCATCTCCAACAGGTAGTCGGTCAGGTCCTCAGCCATCTTCTTGGTCAGGGTCGTCACCAGCACCCTCTGCTCCCGGAGAGCACGTTCTCTGATCTCGTGTAGTAGGTCATCGATCTGGCCCTTGGTGGGTCGGATCATCACCTCCGGGTCGATGAGACCGGTGGGCCGGATGATCTGCTCCACGACTTGGGTCGACCGAGAGACCTCGAAGTCGGATGGCGTAGCGGAAAGGAACACGATCTGGTTCGCCTTCTCCAGCCATTCGTCGAATCGGAGCGGCCGATTGTCCTTGGCCGACGGAAGACGGAAGCCATGCTCGACCAGGACCTCCTTCCGGGAGTGATCGCCCTCGTATTGGCCCCCGATCTGAGGCACGGTCACATGCGACTCGTCGATGATGGTCAGGTAATTCTTGGGGAAGTAATCGAGGAGCGTGTACGGAGCCTCACCCGCGGTCCTCCCGTCGAGATGACGTGAGTAGTTCTCGATCCCCGAACAGAATCCGACCTCACGCATCATCTCCAGGTCGTAGTTGGTCCGCATTCGGAGCCGCTGCGCCTCGAGCATCTTGCCCTTGCCTTCCAACTCGGCGAGACGATTCTTCAGCTCCTCTTCGATCGAGACGATCGCCTTGAGCATGCGCTCCCGCTCGGTGACATAGTGGGTGGCGGGGAAGACGAATAGCTCGGATAGCTCCTCGACCACCTCTCCGGTAACCGGATTGAGCCTGATGATGCGCTCCACCTCGTCGCCCCAGAACTGGACCCTGACGATGGTCTCCTCATATGAGGGGAACACCTCGAGCGTGTCGCCCTTCACGCGAAACTTTCCGCGGATGAGGTTTACCTCATTGCGCTCGTACTGGATGTTCACCAAACGTTGAATTGCATCCTTCATGGGGTACTCGACCCCTTGCACCAGTCGGAGCAGCTGGCCCATGTACTGCTCCGGGGAGCCCAGGCCATAGATGGCCGACACCGACGCAACGATGATGACGTCGTCCCGGACCAGCAGACCCGCCGTCGCCGAGTGACGGAGGCGATCTATCTCGTCGTTGATCGTGGCGTCCTTCTCGATGTAGGTGTCGGTCTGAGGCAGATAGGCCTCTGGTTGGTAGTAGTCGTAATACGAGACGAAGTACTCCACCCTGTTGTGTGGGAAGAACTGTCGGAACTCGTTGGCGAGTTGGGCGGCGAGAGCCTTGTTGGGTGCGAGCACCAAGGTCGGCCGCTGCACCTGCTCGATAGTCCAGGCGATCGTGGCCGACTTGCCAGAACCCGTGATTCCGAGAAGGGTCTGATATCGATCGCCCCTGTTTATCCCCTCGGCCAGGGACGCGATCGCCGCTGGCTGGTCACCAGCCGGGGCGAAATCGGACACGATCTTGAATTCGGGCACTGTCGGAGGCTACCGGTGACCTGGGACAAGATCCGTCCGCATTCCCCCCAGGAGATAGTCGGCCAGCAGGCCCGCCGCCTCCTCCAGATGCCGGATTTCGCCGTGATTTGGCACCACCACGTCGGCGGCCGCGAGCCACTCGGCCCTGCTGGGTTGAGACGCCATTCGACGGCGGACATCTGCTTCGCTCATACCCCGTTCCACGGCCCGACGCAGCCGGGTCTCATCGTCAGCATCCACCACGATCGTCGGCCAACCCATCGAGGTCTCGAGCAACGGCATCTCGACGACTGCAACACCGGGAAATCCCTTCAAATCGGCCTCGATTCGACCGAAGATCAAGGGATGAGTAATCGCCTCGAGCAGCTCGAGCTCTCCCGGGTCGTTGAAAACGATCCGGGCCAGCGCCTGGCGGTCTATCTGGCCTTCGAGGACGACGTCCGGCCATCGCTCGGCGACCGGGGCCAATCCTTCGCCGGCCAGAACGAGGTGACCCACGGCGTCCGCGTCGACGGCGTGAATGCCCCGCATCGCCAGTAGCCGGCGAACCTCACTCTTACCGGAGCCGATTCCGCCCGTGATCAGCCAGCGCCCGTCCGAGGAACTCATGACCACCGACGGTAGCCTTGCCCCTATGACGGTCTCCGTCCCGGCCCCTTGGGAATTCCGCCTCCATCGGAGTGTCACCATCGGGCAATTCGTCGTCTTGATCTACGCCGTGGTGTTCGATCTGATCTCCGCTGTTGGCGCTCCGGACGGTGCCTCTCTCCTGGCGATGGCCCTCGGAACGATCTACGTGATCGGCACCGCAGCCGTTCCCGAGAGCTGGTATCGGCGGCGCTTTGGAGCCGAGGCGATCACCCTGGTCGGTGCTTTCCTCACGATCACCGCCATCACGCTGACCGGAGGGCCCAACAGCCCCTACATCTTGTTGTCGATGGGACCGCCGATCCTCGCCACGATCTACGGCGGACTTCGCACCGGGTTGATGACTGGATTTCTCTCGGTGGCACTCCTGTTTCTGGTGACCATCTCACAGGAAGACTCAGCCACCGCGATCAGTGACGCTTTGCCCGTCGTTGGTCTCTACGTCGCTTTTGTCCTGCTGGTGACAGTGATCAGGCGTCTCCTGGAAGACGCCCATCGTCAGGCCGGTGAGCTGGCCGAGGCAACGGAATCGGCCACGCAGAAGCTGGAGAATCTCGAAGAGATCCATGGCGTCCTCATCCGCCTGTCGGAAGACATCTCCGCCGGACGTCTCAACGCCGTCGAAGTGGCGGCCGACACATTGGAGGCGATTCTGGCTCGAATTCCGGGGTCTTCCGGGCGGCTCGTCCTCGACGATGAGGAGGGCCCGGTGGTCCTCGCCTCCCGGGGGGTCCCTCCCGAGAGCCCCCACCCCTATCAAGTCCCGTTGTCGACTGCTGATGCGTCCGTGGGCAGCCTGGAGCTCCTCACGCCGCAATCGCTCTCGAGACCTGACCTGATCGACATCGAGGCGTTCGTACAGCCTGTGAGCATCGCTTTCGCCAACCTCCAGTTGCTTCAGAACATCGTCGGCTCCGCCGTGGCCGAGGAGCGGATTCGTCTCGCCCGCGAGATGCACGACGACATCGGGCCTTCGCTCGCTTCGCTGGGATTGGCGCTGGACATGGCCGCCATGCAGCAGGCGGAGCATGCTGAGCTGTCCGCTGACCTCAAAGTTCTGCGCACCAACGTGACCAAACTGGTCGAGGATGTTCGTGCCTCCGTTGCCGACTTGCGCACCGCGCCCGGCCCGACCCTCACTGCCCGCCTTCTTCAATCCACCTCGGGTTTGAACGGCGCCCCTCAGGTCGTCGTCGATCTCGAGGAAAGACGGCCCCCACGGCCGGCGGTTATTGCCGATCTCACGTCGATCATCACTGAGGCCACCAGAAACGCCCACAATCACTCAGGGGGATCGCAGATCCTGGTGTCGGGGAGGATCGATCGCTCCTTTGGTGTCTGCTCGGTGATCGACGACGGATCTGGATTCGACCCGACCTACGAGCCCGATGGCCATTTTGGCCTAACTGGCATGCGGGAACGCGCCGACAAGATAGGGGCGAAGATCAGCTTTCAACCGACTCCCGGAGGAGGAACAACCGTGACTGTGGAATGGGGCAACCGATGATTCGTGTAATGATCGCCGACGACCATCAATTGTTCGCCGAGGGGCTGAGCCAGGCGCTCAACATCCTTCCCGATACCCGGGTGGTCGGTGTGGTGGAGTCCGGGCCTGCGCTCGAGGAAGCCCTGCTGAACCAACCCGCTGAGGTTTCCATCGTCGATATCGAGATGCCTGGTGGCGACGGCATCGACACCATCTCCGAGCTGGGTAGACGTACTAGTGCGATCGTGGTCTCGATGTACGCCTCGGACGAGCAGAAAGAGCGGGCCCAGAAGGCGGGTGCCAAGGGTTTCTTCTCCAAGGGAGTTCCGCTGGTGACCCTGGCCGCCGCGGTGAGAGCGGTAGCCGACGGGCAAGACCTGATCTCACTCGACGACACGGCCCGCGACGAGCTCCTGGAGACCTACGGTCAAGCCCGTCTCGACCCAGGTGCCGCCTCACTGACCGAACGGGAGAAGGAGATCCTCCAGCTGCTCGCGGTCGGCGTGTCCGCGACGGATGAGTTGGCCGAGCGTCTCTACATCTCGCAGAAGACCGTCAAGAACCACCTCGCATCGATCTTTCAAAAACTTGCCGTCAGCGATCGCACCCAGGCCGCCATCGAGGCGATCCGTCTGGGCATAGCCCGACCCAGCTAATCAGTGAGATACCGGAGGAAATCCATATGAGCCTTGAGGCCCATGAGCGCTTTCCGGCTTCGGCCCTACGCTGATGCGGGTGAGCAAGGGAGAAGAAATGTACGCCAGGTTGATGAGGTTTCTCACCAAAGAGAAGGGTGCTTCTCTTGTTGAGTACTCGCTCCTCGTCCTCCTCATAGCCATTGTGGCTCTAGCCGCCGTGGCCTACTTCGGGAATGAGCTCAGCAGCACATACTCTGATATCAACTCGAATCTGGTGGACGCGGGGTCGTAAACGATGGTTCCCGGGACCTATAGGTCCCGGAGGTAGGTAGGGCTACCTTGCCCGATTGCAAGCCAAGGCAACAACCCAAGGAGGGGTTCCATGTTTGCTCTGTGGACCAAATTGACGAGCTGGATGCAGGAAGAGAAGGGCGCCTCGATGGTTGAGTATGCCCTGCTCGTTGTCCTGATCGCCATTGTCGCTCTCGTCGCTGTCCGTCTCGCCGGCACCCAGGTGTCCGGGACCTTCAGCGAGATCGGCTCCGGCCTCAGCTAAGAGTCAACGACTCGAGAAGAAAGGGCCCGGTTTTCCGGGCCCTTTCTTCGTTTGCTCTCAAGTTTTTGGCAGGGTTCGCCGATACATGAGGTGCAAGTCAAAAGACGCAGACCCAAGGAGGGGCTTCATGCTTGCTTTGTGGACCAAGGTAACGAGCTGGATTCAGGATGAGAAGGGCGCCTCCATGGTTGAGTATGCCTTGCTCGTTGTCATGATCGCCATTGTCGCTCTCGTCGCTGTCCGTCTCGCCGGCACCCAGGTGTCCGGGACCTTCAGTGAGATCGGCTCCGGCCTCACCTGAGCGCAGCTCAGAGTTGAGCGCAAGCTCAGGTCGAACGAAGAAGGACCCGCCTGGCGGGTCCTTCTTCTGTGCCATGGGTCGATCGACTCATTGCCCGTTTTGCTGCCTCCCCGTACCTTCGTGGCATCAGGACACGAAACGACCAGGGAGGCACCGTGTCATTGCTGTGGGTGAAGACCTCGAGATGGCTAGCCGAAGAGAAAGGCGCCTCGATGGTGGAATACGCCCTACTCGTTGTCCTCATCGCGATTGTCGCCATACTCGCGATAAGGCTCGCCGGCAACCAGGTGTCAAACGCGTTCAGCGAGATCGGCTCGGGTCTGCAGTAGGCCGGATCATGGCCGCATGACGACATACACATCGTCGTCATAGATTGTCGTCCAGCCCGCCGATGCCAGTTCGCCGAGCAGATCCTCGTCGGCCCTGAGCAGAACTTGCTCGATCCCATCGCGCTCGAAGACGGGCTCCCAATCTCGCTCGAGATCTCGCACCTCGACGTATTCGAGCATCCGATCACCGTAGAGCTCCGCCCGGTCGTCGATGTAGACCAGACGTTCCGGGCCCTCTGACCAGATCAGGTACCCGCCTGCACTGTCGTCATGGAAGGTCGGCACATCCGCCAGCTCCTCGGCCGCGGCGATCGGAAAGCGCTCCTCATCGAGTGAGCCGTCGGACCTGATGAACCACGGCAAGATCAAAACCACGACGGCGAACCCCGCCGTCACCGACAACGAGAAGCGTTGGCGCGCTCCGACTGCGAGACCGGCCAGGGCTGTGGCCATGAGCGGGACTAAGGCGATCCAGGCCGGCGGGACGGCTCTGGTGGCGCTCAGCGCGAGTAACAGGAATGGCACCAAGAGGACGAGATGCTTCGGTGTCACCTGGCCCCGGAAGGCCCCGATGACGATTAGCCCGACCCCGATCAGGAATGGAGCGAAGACAACGGAGACCAGTTCGGGTCGCCTCCATTCCGAAAGCAGAGCCAGGGCCGGCCCGGCCTCCGAGAAGTCGAGCAGGAACTCGAGTACCCCAAGGCCGTGGGCGGTGAGGAATGTGGTCAAGCCGGCCACGATCGCAGTAGGTAGGGCCCTCCAGTCGCTCTCGACGATGATGGTGAGGCCAATGTATGCCAGTCCGATGGCAAAGCTCCCATGGACCGAGGCCCAGATCCAGAACAGGAAAGGAAGGGTCCAACGTGTCACCGGGCGATCCCAGGCGACGACGACCAGGGCGAACAGTGCCAAGGAGAACAGGACCGGCCTCGGCACAAGGAATGAGATCATGAGCAGCGTGGTGAGGGCGACGATGATCGCCGTCGACCACTCGCTGCGCGACCGTCGGTAAGACACAATGCCAATGGCGAGGAACGTGATCGAGCTGAACAGGAGCAGCATCGGTGGCACGAAGCCGAGACCCCAGTTCGATTCGCCCCAGCTATAGAGCAGCTCGGCGAGCCAGCTCTGCGTGAGCCACCGCTCCCCCAGCATTGTGAATGAGAAGGGGTCGGCGACAAGCACCTCCCCGGCGTTCGCCTGGAGCGCCCCGGCCCTGATGTGCCACAGGAACGAGTTGTCCCGGAGCGGTGCCCAGGCGTCGATGACCAGCGCCACGAATGGCACCAGCAGGACGAGATGGGCAAGTGAGAAGCGCCGCTGGGACGGCTCCGGCAGCGCCGGGGTCATCAGGTCGAGGCGAAGGCGGCGCCGATCGAGATTGCGGCCGGACCGAGCAGCACGATGAACAACGCCGGGAAGATGCAGAACACCAGCGGGAACACCAGCTTCACCGGAGCCGCGAACGCCTTCTCCTGGGCCCTCTGACGTCTCTTGACCCTCATCTCGTCGGCCTGGACCCTGAGCACGCGGGCGATGGTGACACCGAAGGCCTCAGCCTGGATCATGGCCAGAATGAAGGAGCGAAGCTCGTCGAGGTCGGTCCTATCCATCAGGTGCCTCATCGCATCGCGACGACTGACGCCGACCCGTGTTTCCTGGAGCATCCGGAAGAACTCCTCGGAAAGCGGGCCTGGAACTGTTGCCACCACACGGGACAGGGCCGCGTCGAATCCGAGGCCGGCCTCCACGGAGATAACCAGGAGGTCGAGAACGTCGGGAAGGGCCCTGAGCATGCTCTTTGTTCGGTCGTCGACTTTCCTCTGCAGCCAGGCATCAGGGCCAAAGAAGCCGAGGGCGATGGGCAAGGCGAAGAGGACGATGCGTTGCAGGCCGTCGGCACCGAAATCGATGAGAAAGAAGCCTGCGAATAGACCCGCGATGCTCGTCAGCAGCTTGATGACGATGAACGACGGAGCGTCGAGATTGCCCGGATTTCCTGCGAGAACGATCTTGTGCTGCTTCTTCTCGAGGTACCCCACCGGGGTGAAGCGGCGGAGAAAACCCGAGATCTTGAGCACGATCGGCCCGATGGTCCGCTGAGCAAGGGGCTTGGCAAGCTCGTCGTCGCGTACCGTCCCAGCAGTGGCACGACCGTAGACGGCGAGCCTGTGATTCATGTCCTCGCGGGCCCGGGTCACCCCGAGACCAACCCAAACGATTACGAAAAAGACCAGAGCCGAAACCGTGACCACGGCGAGCAACTGACCGTCTAGTGCTGTGATGTTCATACTTCGATATTCACAATCTTCCGGAGCCAGAAAATTCCACCGGCCATGAGGACGAGCCCGGCGACGATTGCGACTCTTCCCAGAGTCGCGTCGAGCAAGGGCTGCAGGTAATCGCGGTTGTTGAACCAGAGGAATCCGGCGAGGGCGAACGGGAGGGAGCCGAGCACGATGGCCGAGATTCGGCCCTCTGCGGTAAGCGCCTTGATCTCACCCTTGAGCCGGTTGCGGGCCATCATGGTGTCCGCAACCGTCTGCAACACCTCGGCCAGGTTGCCACCGACCTCACGCTGGATCTCGATGGCCATGGTGGCCCACTCGAAGTCCTTTGAGTTGGTCCGCACAACAATTCCATCGAGTGCCTCCGGCACCGACCGCCCCAGCCGAGCCTCGACGACTGCTCGACTGAACTCACGCGCAGTCGGGTCCGGGGCCTCAGAGGCCACCGCCTCGATGGCCTGGAGGAGGGAGTAGCCGGCACGCAAAGACGTGGAGAGGAGGGTCAGAGTATCCGGCAGCTGCTTCTCGAACTTCTTCCGCTCCCGGTTGCCGGCGTACTTCATCAGCATCACGAAGCCCAGAGCGAGCACGCCGAACGTGATCAACCCGGTAACCGGCGAGCCGAAGATGGCCATGAACACACCGCCGACGGCGGAGAGCCCGAACATGGCGAGAATGGCCTCACCGGGTGACATCGGGATGTTGGCCTGCTCGAGGGCGGCGTTGACTCCTGAGAGCAACCCGCGCTTTCGGACTTCCTCTTCGGCGGCCTGACTGAACCGATTGAGGACGGGAAGCCTTTGCAGGAAAGGCTTCTTCTCTTCCTCGCCGGAGCGCGAGCGCCGGCCGTAGGCCTGGAGACGCTTGGCGAAGCGCCCGCCGCCCTGCTCCTCGTCACGCCCAAAGAGGATGACGATAAAGAGGAAGGCGGTTAGGCCAATCCCTGCGGCAGCAATGAGGGCCAGGTTGGTGATGCTCATCGGAGAATTGCTCTCGACGACGCTGCCGGTGATCGGCACCGGGACCGTGGTCGTCGTGGGGGCGATTGTCGTTGTGGTTGCGTAGCCAGAGACCGGGACCACGACCGCGGACGTCAAACCGCCCGGATAGCTGACGGCGAACTCGGCTTCCCCCGGTGCCGCTACCGGTGAAACGAACCGGGCGACCAGCGTGTTACTGATCTCACGGCCGATCTGGCTGTAGAGCCCGGACAGCTGCGCCGGATCGGGGGTGGAGAGGAAGAGACCACCGCCGGCGGCAGCAACGGCCGCGACCGCATCAGGGTTGAAATCGGGCGATTCGAGGGCCACACCGAAGACACGGGCGTCGCCGGCCTCGACGGCTGCGATCGCCTCCTCGGAGGTGGCGGTCGAGATGGTGTCTTCACCATCGCTGAGCACGACCATGTTGTTGAGCTGGTTCTCGGCGACACCTTCGAAAAGCGACATCCCGAGGATCACTCCATCGTTGAAGGCGGTCTCGCCATCGGCGACAAGACCGTTGATCTTCTCGTGGAGGACATCGGCGTTGGCAGTGAAACCGGTTTGGACAACAGCGGTGTCGGAGAAGCTGACGATGGCGATCGTGTCCTCAGGTCGCTTCTGATCGATAAAGCTGTTGGCCGCAGATTTGGCGGCGTCCATCGGAGCACCGAGCATCGAGCCCGACGTGTCGATGACCAGCACCACACCCACGGGGACGCTTGTCTCGCCGAGTGGTGCCACTTCGAGGTCGGAGACTGGCTTCCCATCGACAGTGATGGAGAGCTGAGCCGGGTCTGGGGTCTCGGGGAGATTGCGGAACTCGACCACCATCTGCGTCTGGCCGCCTTCGGCGTACCTGGACCCGTTGATGTCGACGATCTCGATCTCGGGAGCGGAGGTCTGCGCGACGGCAGCCGTGCTCAGCCCGAGAACGAGGGCCGCGACTAAAGCGGAAAGTCGTCTCAACTCATCGACCCCTTGCGAACGGCTCGGGATCGAACAGGTCGGCGGGGAGCCTGATGCCCTGATTCTCGAGATCCTGGGAGAAGGAGGGACGAATTCCGGTTGCCTTGAGTCGGCCCTTGAAGATGCCTTCTTCGTCGACGCCCATGCCGAAGTCGAAGAGGAAGATGTCCTGGAGGGTGATGATCTCGCCTTCCATGCCCTCCACCTCGGTGACGTGGGTGACGCGCCGGGTTCCGTCCTTGAGGCGGGACACGTGGATGATCAGGTCGACGGCGGCCGCGATCTGCTCACGGATCGCTCGCACCGGAAGATCGAATCCTGCCATGAGGACCATTGTCTCGATACGGGAGAGGGTGTCCCTCGGGCCGTTCGAGTGGACCGTGGTCAGGGAACCGTCGTGACCGGTGTTCATCGCCTGGAGCATGTCCAGTGCCTCGGCGCCACGAACCTCACCAACGACGATTCGGTCGGGACGCATACGAAGTGTGTTCCGGACCAAGTCGCGGATTTGCACGGCGCCTTTGCCCTCGATGTTGGCTGGGCGGGACTCGAGCGTGAGCACGTGCTCCTGGTGAAGTTGGAGCTCGGCAGCATCCTCGACCGTGACGATTCGCTCATCGCCAGGGATGTATGAGGACATCACGTTGAGGGTTGTGGTCTTGCCGGAGCCGGTACCACCGGAGATGAGGACGTTGAGGCGGCCCCGGACACAGGCCCGGGCGAAATCGGCCACCCGCTGCGTGATGGTCCCGAAATTGATGAGGTCGGCTTCCTGGTACGGGTCGACCGCGAACTTTCGGATCGTCAGGAAGGGCCCGCCGATGGCCAAGGGGTGGATCACCGCATTGACACGGGAACCGTCGGGGAGACGGGCGTCGACCATGGGCGTCGCCTCGTCCACACGCCGGCCGATCTGCCCGACGATCTTGTCGATGATGCGGCGCAGATGCACCTCGTCGACGAACTTGACGTCAGAGAGGACGATCTTGCCCCTCTTTTCGTAGTAGATGTCATACGGGCCATTGGCCATGACTTCGGTCACGTCCGGGTCGTTGAGAAGAGGGTCGATCGGGCCGTATCCGAGGACATCTGATGCGATCTCGTTGAGCAGAGCCCGACGATCGGCAGAGGTGAGTGGGAGCCCTTGCTCCTGGTCGACCGCCCATTCCAGCATCTCGAGGACGCGAAGGCGCAGCTCGGCGTCCGACATCTGGCGGTCGTACAGGGTCGGGCCCAGCTCTTCGACGACCTTGAAATGAAGACGACCGCGCAGTTCGCCAAGGGCGTCCGAGCGATTGCTGCTGACGTCTTGTGTCTCTGTCTGCCTTGCGGCTGCGACTCTTTCAGAAAGCGATGGCACTTCTATCTACCTTCCACTATTTCCGACCGAAGAGCCCGCCCTTGGACGTGCTCTCGGGGATTTTTCCGGCGATCAATTCGGCGACACTCTCGAAACCCTTGGCAACCTTGCCCTTGGAATCGGCTTCGACGATGGGACGCCCTTCGTTGACTGAAGTCGGGACTGCGGCATCCGAGGGGATGGCAGCCGAGATCTCCATCTTGAGGGCGCTTTCGATTTCCTTGTTGTCCAGCTTGGCCTTCGAGTTGTTCCGGTTGAGGACCAGCTGGACGTTCTGGGTCGAAAACTTGAGAAGACGCAATGTCTCGAGGGCGAGCTTGGCGTTCTTCACGGAAGGAAGGTCCATGTCGACGACCATTAGGACGTGGTCTGCCTTCTCGATGAGCGACAGGATCAGCTCGTCGAGCATCGAGGCGGTGTCGACCACGACGTAGTCGTAGCTCTCCTGCAGCAAGTCGAGCATCTGCATCAGACCGGCGGTGGTTATGTCGTCGGCGAAGGCGGGCTCGAGTGGAGCGGCGAGGACCTTCAGACCGCTGGGGTGCTCGGTGAGCAAAGAGTCGAGCATCTCGGCATCGAGATGATGGAGCTCGTGGGCGGCGTTCACCATCGTGAATCTCGGCTCCAGCTGCAGCAATAGGCAGACATCGCCGAATTGCAGATCGGCGTCGACCAGGACGACCTTCTTGTCAGGGATCCTGTTGAGCAGAAGGGCCACATTGGTGGCGACGACAGTCTTCCCGCTCCCACCCTTGGCGGAGGTGACCGTGACGATGGCGCCCCGCTCAGTGCGAACAGGCACCTCGATCGGCTTGGCCGCGCTGCGGCGCTTGAGAACGTCGTGACCAAACTGCTCGATCGCAGCCTCGATCTTGGTCTCGTCGAGTGGCGCCTCGATCACGTCGGAGACGCCGGCTCGCATCGCACCTCGGAGGAGGTCGGACGTGACCGTCTCGGCGACCATCATCAGGATGAGGGCGGGGTCCTGATTGTGCAGGCTTCGGATCTGCTCGAGAGACTCGTCGTTCGAGAACGAAGGGCCGAGCAGGAGCATCCTCAGTTCACCGGACTCCGCGGTGTGACTCGCTTCCTCAATGGAGCGAGCAACCGGGAGCCGGCCCTCGAAGAGCTCCTTGGCCGAGGAGACGAAGTCATCGTCCTTGTCCACGACCAACAAGTTGTGCTCAGCCATCGTCATCGTCAGACCTCTATCAGTTTCCGAAGATGTCGTCCAGCAGATT
>Ga0105092_10000535_pt1 | contig 19784 bp, 13 predicted proteins | sample PPLLak2March2015_FD_87021 | JGI IMG/M metagenome (GOLD analysis project Ga0105092, IMG submission 87021) | Freshwater sediment microbial communities from Prairie Pothole Lake near Jamestown, North Dakota, USA - PPLs Lake P7 Core (1) Depth... | ecosystem: Environmental > Aquatic > Freshwater >... | reverse complement strand
TCCCGGTGTCATTTACATAGAAAATGATGTTGTGGTGGTTTTCAAAACATCCGTAGCGAATTGTTCCCTGTGTGGTAAATTTCACCGCATTATCAAGCAGGTGCCAGAGAACCTGCTGAAGGCGTACCGGATCGGCATAAAAGACGGAAGCGCTGATATTGGCATTTTCCTGGATTACATCAATAAATGGTTTATTCTTTTTAGCCATATTTTCAAAAATCGGTTCCTTCAGCTGGCTAAGCAGTTTTTCAGGATTAACCGGGGAAGGATGCAGCTGCAGGCTTCCCGACTCGATTTTGGATGTATCAATAAGATCTTCAATCATATTAACCAGGATCCTGTTGTTCTTAATAATCTGGTCATTGTATTCCATCTTCTTCTCCGGAGAAATGTCATTTCTCAGCATCAAGCCTGAAAAACCTGTAATGGCATTCAATGGAGTGCGGATCTCATGACTCATGTTCGCGATAAATGCTGATTTTAACCTGTCCGATTCCTCCGCTTTAAGCTTGGCTTTTTCGAGTTCACTGGTCCGCTCAATAACATGTTCTTCCAGGCTTTCTTTGATATTCAACAGTTCCTTTTCAGCGCGGGTTCTCTCATCAACTTCCAGCTTCAGCCTTTCATTTGCATTTTTCAGAGTTTTGCTGTAGTACACAGAAATCACAATAACGATAAGGGTAAGAGTCACAATTGATGTTAAAGCAATAGTTCTCCTGATCATATCTCTGACCGCTTTTTCCCTTTCGATTTTCAGATTCTGGATTTCATAGTCCTTTAACTTGGTTTTATAAAGTAATTCATGTTCTGCAATTTGCTCCTCAACATCCTCATTGTAGAGGGAATCATGCAATGCATCATAATCCTGCATTTCTCCGAAGGCATTGACATAGTCACCCAATCCCGCGTATACCTCGGCCAGTAAATGGTGACAATCGGCTTCATTTTCGAGAAGCGAAATCATTTTTGAATAGGAAAGGGAATTTTGGAGGAATCCGATTGCCTTTTCAAAATTCCCGGTTCTTTTGTATACGGAACCAAGGCTGAAATAAGCATAAGCAAGACCAAACTTGTAATCCTCTTTCAGAAAAATAGCCAATGACTTGTTATAGTAATCACGTCCCCTTACGAAATCTCTCTGGTCTTCATAAAGCCTGCCAAGGTTAAGATACATGGTACCAATGGACAGGCTGTCCTTGCTGTTGACGAATATTTTCAAGGCAGAAAGGTAAAAACCCAAAGCATCCTTATATTTTTTTTCTTTTTCATATATTACTCCGATATTTTGAAGCACGCGGGCCTCGTCTTCCCGGTTCTTCAGAATACGATTGAGATCAAGTGCCTTCTGATAATAATTCATCGCTTCCACAGGACGGTCCATTTCCGCATATAAAACACCAATATTGTGGTTACACCTGGCGATAAGGAGCGTATCATTCTGATCCATTGCCAGTCTGATTGCTGAATGGTAGGATCGGATAGCTTTGTCATAAATCCCAAGGTTAAAATAGGCCAGGCCCATCTGGTTGTAACAGGTGGCTTTATCAATCGAATCCCCGCTCTGTGAATACAGTATAACCAGTTGACCCAGCTTGTCGACGGCATCCTTATATCTTTCCTGCTCAAAATAGTAGTCTCCGATAACTTCAAGCGCCCTCGCTTCATATTGGATTGAATTATAAGCCCTGGCAACGTGTATTGCTTCCGTTGCCAAAATCAGGCAGCTGTCATTTTTCATTAATTGCAGATACAGGGCGCGGGCAATAAGTCCCTCTACCTTTTTTTTCTCGGAGGCCATCATGGGCCTAGAAGAAGATTTATCATCAATAGGAATACCCTCCATACTTCTGCAAAGCATGATTAACAGAAGGAAGGGGAACATCCAACCTGAGTACGACATTTGTGAATATTAGTCTAATAAAGAATTAAATACGAATTTATATGTCATACTGTTATAGTTTCTCCAATAAATTTAAAGTAAAAATGAGAAATGCAGTCGTTATGTCATGGAAATAAAAAAAGCAGTAAACCTGTAAGCCGGATTCTGTGACCGGCATGCTTTGAACATGCCGTCTTCTATCATTTGTCTGGTCGATCTACCCCCCGGCATCAGGCGAGCAGCCTTCAGGCACCGGTATATGTGATCTTTCAACTCGCAAGACGGACAGCCGGTCATGTCACCATGGCCGCTGGCAGGCTCTTACCCTGCCTTCTCACCTTTACCTGCCGTTGCCTCAGCGAAGGCTGGCCTTCTTCTGAATTGCGACAGGAAGTTCTTTTCTTCTCCGTTTCCTATGCCCTCACGGACATCTTCCCTTTCGGAAGTACGATGCTCTTTGTTGTCCGGACTTTCCTCTCCCGCAATGCATGCACGGCAGGAGCGATAGAACGGTTTACTGCTTCTTAACAGATACTAAATGTACCATCGTGGCACCAAATCCATATTCCCGGAATGAAGCATCCTGAAACAGGAATTCCGGGTATTTTTCCTGTAATTCTTTTCTTATCTGCATTTTCAGGGTTCCCTGCCCTACCCCGTGAATAATGACAAGCCGCCTTAACTTTTTACTTATGGCTTCCTCCAGAGCAGAATGGAAACGGCTCATCTGCAATGCAAGGATACCCGACAGGGAAAACTGGCTTTTTTTCATTTCGTGCTCATCCATATGCAGGTCAATTTCCATTGTATCCGGATTTTTTTCCTTTTTTCCTGCAGGGTTTTGCTGAACCGGCTTGTCATCCGGCTTCATTGCCCAGACGGAATCTGTCACCTCAGTTTCATTCGAAGATCGTGCTGCCGGTTCTCCCGGGGTGACGGGAAAGACAATTGCCCTTTCGTCAAAGAACATATTCTCATGATAATAGCTTTCCTTGCTGAAGTTTACAAGTTGAATATCCACCAGTTCATCCAGCGGCAATTTCCGTTTGTATCTTCCCTGGCTTAACCATATCATCTGCACATGCAGCCCTGAAATTTTGCTGATGGCTGTATGGCTGAAAACCGAAAGGAGATTCTTGGTCTGGGATTCTATCATCCCTGAGGACAGGTGATAATAATTGCCACGCTCCCATGAACCAATTGAATAATAGGCAAAATAGGGTGAATCATTTATCAGGTAGCATGCAAGCTTGCTGCTGAACACAGGCCCCTGGTCTTCAGGAATAAATCCAATGAGAATGTTGACAGCCGTATCGGGTGAAATATTTGCCGGTAATTTCAACCCTTCCTTTTCATGAGGCACGTCATGCCTGCTTTCCATGGCCTTATCCTCCTTTACAGGCCTGGCAACCTGCGGTTCCACATGTTCTTCCTCGATGAAAGTTCCGGCCGGGATCAACTCCTTGGACGAGACCGGTATTTCAAAACCATCCTGGGTTTGAACCAGCACTATTCCGTCCGGATCAACGCTTCTTACCACTCCCCCTCCTATATCATTCAAAAACCTGACCTGATCACCGCTTTTAAATTTCACCGCCATTTGTCTATTATTTTACAACTGCAAAATTAACTAATTTTGCAGGCCAAATTGAATAACTGTGCTTTCCGTTGATAATATAAACCTTGCGGATTATACGTATATTCTGCCGGAAAACAGGATTGCCTCATTTCCTTCTGAAAACCGTGACAGTTCAATGTTGCTGGTCTGTAAGGAGGATGGCGGGATCTGTCATGATCAATTCCGGAATATTTCACATTACCTTAATGAAGGCTCGCACCTGGTATTTAATAATTCACGTGTTATACCAGCCAGGCTCATTTTCACAATATCTTCGGGTTCCAGGATCGAATTGTTTTGCCTGACTCCTTTAGAACCAGCGGGATATGAGCAGTCCCTCAGTTCTACCCTGTCATGTGACTGGGAATGTATGGTTGGTAATCTCAAAAGATTCAGGGAAAGATCACTTCAGATGAATTTGGAAATTGATAATAAGACCGTTATCCTGAAGGCTGAAAAGAGAAAACAAAAAGAAAACATTGTATACATTCATTTTTCATGGGAGGATCAAGCCATTAGCTTTGCCCGTATTCTGTCCTCAGCAGGAAAGGTACCCCTTCCACCTTACATAAAAAGGGAGCCGGTTGAATCCGATCGCGAACGTTATCAGACCATTTATTCAAAATATGAGGGATCCGTTGCAGCACCCACCGCGGGACTGCATTTTACGGAGGACATCATCACGGAACTACGCAGAAAAAATATCAGTACTTACGAGGTAACCCTGCATGTAGGGGCCGGAACCTTTCAACCGATCAAGGGCAGTTCACTGGCTGGCCATGAAATGCATTCGGAATTCATCCGGGTTCAGCCTGACTTCATCTCTGCCCTGGCCGGCATGAAGGAACCGGTCGTTGCAGTAGGGACTACGACGGTACGCACACTCGAATCTTTGTACTGGCTTGGTGTAAAAGCAATGTACCACGAAAAATTTCCGGGTATTGAATTGTCGCTTGAACAATGGGAAGCGTATGAATTGCCCCAGGATGCGGAACCGGTGGCCGCCTTCAGGGCACTTCAACAGCTGCTCGTGAGGAAAGGGATGCATTCGATGATTGGTTCCACCAGGCTGATGATCATTCCCGGCTATAGATTCAGGGTGGTTGATACGCTAATCACCAATTTTCACCAGCCCGGCAGTACTTTATTGCTTTTAGTGGCTGCCTTTATGGGCAATGGCTGGAAAACCGCCTACCGATATGCGCTTGATAATGACTTCAGATTTCTAAGCTATGGCGACAGCTCCATTATTTTCAGACCAGGCCTCAGGACAATAAAGAAGAGAGAAACAGGCTGAAATCCTCAATATCCTTTGGAGTGGTATCGTATGAGGTCATCCACCTGACTTCGGATGTAGCCTCATCCCAAACATAGAAAAAGTATTTTTCCTGTAAAGTCCTGATCAGATCCCCGGGTACAATGGCGAAAACAGCATTAGCCTGTACCGGCTGTGTGATGGTAATTCCCCTGATCCGGGACGTCCTTTCAAAAAGAAGGTTTGCCATCTTATTGGCATGCAGTGCATTGTGATACCATACTTTTTTGTTCAGGTACGTTTCAAACTGGGCGCTGATGAACCTCATTTTTGATGACAGCTGCATTCCCTGTTTGCGGAGGTATTTAAAGTTTTCACTCAGCCCGGGTTTCAGAAAAACCACAGATTCTCCGTATAACATGCCGTTCTTGGTTCCGCCAAAAGACAATACATCCACCCCGGCATCCGTAGTAAATGATTTAAAGGGGAGAGACAGGCTAACGGCAGCATTGGCAAGTCGTGCACCATCCATATGAAGCATCATTCCATATTCGGCGGCCAGGTCCGCCAGTGATTTGATCTCGGCCGGGGTATATACGGTGCCCATTTCCGTGGGCTGACTGATTGAAATAACCCTGGGCTGCGTATGATGCTCAAATCCAAAGCCATGTAAATTCCGGGTAACATTCTCCGTCGTGAGCTTTCCGTCGGGTGTGGGCACCGAAACCAGCTTGCAACTGGTAAATTTTTCGGGTGCACCGCATTCATCCACATTAATGTGGGCTGTTTCAGCACAGATTATGGCATTGTACGATCTGGTGAGGGAGGCAAGAGAAAGGACATTTGCCCCGGTGCCGGTGACCACAAAAAATACTTCAGCCTGCTCACCGAAATGTTCTTTGAATGTTGCTTCAGCACGCCGGGTGAATTCATCATCTCCGTACGCAATGGTATGTCCGGTATTGGCCTCAGCAATCGATTCAAGCAAAAGAGGGTGAATACCTGAATTGTTGTCACTGGCAAATCCCCGCCTGCATTCTGTTGTCATAACATATATTTTTAGGCGGCAATTTAACCAATTTTATCTCATTGTAAATTCTTTTTAATCTTCTTTGGAGTGATGGGGTACAAATTCAAGTGCGAGGGAATTGATGCAGTACCTCAAACCTGTTGGTTTTGGGCCGTCCTCAAATACATGTCCCAGATGTGATCCGCATCGGGAGCACATAACCTCCACACGGATCATACCAAAGCTTGAATCCTTATGAAATGCAAGCCCTGTCTTATCATACAAATCATAAAAACTGGGCCAGCCGCTTCCGGAATCATATTTGGTATCGGAGTCAAATAACCTTTGCCCGCAGGCAACACAATTATAATAGCCCGCCTGGTAAAACTTGTCATATTTGCCACTTCCCGGCGATTCCGTTCCTTTCATCCTGCAAATATTGAATTGTTCAGGTGTCAGCAATGCTTTCCACTCGTTATCTGACTTTTGGACCTTCCTGTTCTCACTCATGTTTATGTCATTTTTATTACCCCACATTACACCAACCAGGACAGAAAACATCCTGATACCCTTTGCTGAATAACAAATGTGACGGAAATTGGTTGCCTGCTGGTCGCTAATAGGATATGGGTTCCCTGATCTTTCTGACATTCCCTTCAATTATCCTGTAAATCCTCTTGTAAGATGGAGGCGGACCAGTTCTTATTTTCTTCCCATTGATAAATAACGCATCGCCTGTTCCCCAGTAACTGAGTATTTCGTGATCGATTGTATGGTAAACATTAAAGTCAATCTTTTCCCGGAATTGAACCACGGCTTGTTTTGTCCTTTCATACACAATATTCTGCGCAGGACACCAGCCATTATAAAAAACGGTTACATTCACTTTTCCGGGAACCAGCGCGGGCAGATGTCTTTCTTTCATAAACCGGGGCGGTTGGGCATCATTGGCGAACGGTTTCCATAACAGCCTTAAAATTCCGCGCTTATCAGCAACTTTATATCCCTGTTTTTTAAACCATGCTGAACGCATAAAAAAAGGCAGGATGATTCCCCAGGTAACCAGTCCCTTGCCACCAAGCTGACGGACATCTGCCTCTGCTGCCTGCAACAAGGACTTTCCCAATCCCCTTTTCTGGAAATTGCCGATCCCCTTCCGGTAACCATGTACCCAGATACATAAAACATAATATAAGTTCTGGCCTTCAACCGGCGATATCTCCACGGGCAAATACTGGATCATTCCGCAGGCTTCGCCTTTATCATTTTCAGCAATTTTGACTCTAAGGCCCCTGTCTTTCATCTTAGCATACCAGCATTCTTTATGGTCACCGGCATCCCGCATTTCGTCTGACCATTCCTCAAGACAGCAGAAGTACTGCCGTTCATGGACCGGAGATAAATTTATTATTTTCATATTGGATATTAGGTTTTCCAATTTACAATTTTTTAAATTTATTTGCAACAATAAATCAGATATCAGGTTTTAATGATGTTATATTCCTGCGTTATCAGTTTACCGTTTTTTTCAAGTACTTTAGACGACGGATTCATCTTATGCTTCAAGCCGATTGCAGTTTTTTATATTACATGTTTTCAGATAAATACTTCAGGAGAGATTCCATGATCCGATATATTTTAATATTTATTTTTTCACTTTTCACTGCATTGTCGGCTAAGTCCCAGGTTTCTGACGGTGGACAACCTTATTCCGTTTCAATGCAGAAATTAAAAGGAACTGCCCCATTGCCGGAATATAAGCTGAAATCATTTGACAGATCCGCCCTGGTGCAGGAAGACAGACTTCATCCATCGCCATTCCGTTATGCAATTTTCGAAGACGCACTGATCGATATCAAATCAACCGGAAAAAGGGATACCGTGACCGGACAGGCAGGTTCAATATGGCGTTTGAAACTTCATTGCGACAGTGCCTATTCATTACAGGTAATTTTCTCCACTTTCATTATCCCGCCCGGTGCAAAGCTTTTTGTTTACAGCAAAGGATATGAAAATATACTGGGCGCCTTTATATACTTAAACATGAATCCGGATTCCACCCTGGCAGTGGAAGACCTGCGCGGCAGCACTGCAGTAATTGAGTATTTTGAACCGGATGGTGCCATATTTAAAGGAAGAATTGTTATAGGTTCTGTTTCAAAAAGTTACAAGGATATCTTTCACCTGAAGAGCGGGAGTGATTACATAAATATTAACTGTACCGAGGGGAAAAACCTGCAACTCCCCAAGCATGCTGTATGCAGGATCAGTTTCCGGTCGGGTACATCTTCCTATTTATGTTCAGGGGCGTTAATCAACAATGCAAGACAGGATGGGAAGCCGTATTTTCTTACGGCCAATCATTGTATAAAGGATTCGGCAGAAGCAGCCACATTGATTGCTTATTTCAACTATGAGAATAACGGATGTGACGGAAGTGTCATGACCGCCAGGACGCTTTCGGGTGCAACCATCATAAGTACATCTCCCGCATCGGATTATTCACTTCTCCTGCTCAATAATACACCTCCCCCATCCTATCAGCCTTTCTATGCCGGCTGGGATGCAAATGACAATCCGGCCAGCCGGGTGGCTGGTATTCACCATCCCGAAGGGCTCACAAAAAAATTATCCATTGACCGTGACAGTATTCTTTCCAATTCAATAAAAATACAATGGGAAGGAAATTCTACTTCTCCCGTGGCAAGTCACTGGCAGGTGGATTTCGAAGAAGGGCTTACAGCGGGTGGATCTTCGGGATCGCCGCTTTTTAACAGTAAGGATCAGATTATCGGGCAACTGCATGGAGGAGATGATACCAATGACCTATATGGAAAATTAAGCTATTCGTGGAATCATACTTCGGGAAAGTATCTCATGCTGAATCAGTTTCTCGATCCTGACAACACAGGAGTTTTGGCATTGCAGGGATATAGTCCTCCAGGCAATCCTCCCGATGCTTTTATCGATATCCCTGTTTCAAAGGTATGCCTTGAGGCTCCGGTGCAGCTTACCGACTATTCCGTTTTTGAGCCCTATTTAAGAACCTGGATCATTACTCCATCAACCTTTGTATTCACGGATGGCACTACGGAATCATCTGCGAATCCGGCAATCAAATTCCTTCAACCCGGATTCTATTCGGTAGCTTTGAAAATTTCCAAACCTTTCGGGGTCGATTCGATGAAGATAGATAACGCATTCCAGGCCGGGGACAGCATTGAGCTCGCAATAAATTCTGCACCGGAAGGAGAAGCCTGTTTATGTGACCTTGGTCATTTTCATGCCTGGGCAAGCGGTGCGACAGATTATGAATGGAAAGTGCTGCCGGGAAGCCTTGACAAAGTACATTTGGACAAAGATGTGTCAGATACAGTGGAGATCAGGCCCATTCCCGGTTTTGCGGCTGATTCGTCAGTTATCGTGAATATCATTGTCACAGGGTCACATGGAACCTGCAAAGACACGGCATACCTGGATTATGTGCTGATCAAACAACCTAATGACTATATCCAGGATGCTGTCCTTTTATCATACGGGAAGAGCGAAACATATTCAAATAAATGCGCAACCATTGAGGCCGGTGAACCTATACCACAGCACTATTCCTGTACCACGCAGTATTCATGGTGTGATGAATACGGAACCGGGGAAAACATTGTGGAAAAAAGCATCTGGTTTAAATTTAAAGCCGGCCCCAGCGGATACATCAACATAGAATCCGAGGGATTTGACAATGAAATAGCCCTGTATGAAGCGGACAGCTATTTGGATATTGTCAATCAGAATTTTACCATTGTTGCTGCAAATGACGACAGGAGTACCACGGACTTCAATCCTTTCATCAGGTCACAGAAAATAACACCGACAAAAACTTATTGGATACAGGTAGACGGAAGCGGAGGCGGACTGGAAGGCACATTCAATCTCAACCTCATGTCAGTTGTTGTTACGGACCTGGAAAACGAAAGGTCAGATCTCCTGCAGGTGTATCCCCAGCCAGCGGAAGGTTTTGTCAATATCAAAGGTAGAGGACTTAATTCGGGTCCTGTGCTGTTAACCGTATTTTCCTCGTCCGGAGACCTCGTGCTGAAAGACAGGATATATCCTGATGGCGATATCATCACCCTGAATATCAATTCATGGGAAAAAGGTATTTACATTATAAAAATTGAAACTGATAAGGACATGTTTGTCAGGCAGTTAGTCAAATACTGACATTGCCATTTCACCCGGAAGCTGATTTTGCATACCTTTGCCTTTTTTGATTTCGGGAGTATGGATGAACGTGAAGACATTCTGGGCAAAAGCTATGATGATATCCTGCAGATAGCGGCAGACCTGAATTTACCCCGCTATACGGCGCTGCAGATTACGGACTGGCTTTATAAGAAGGGTGCGGAGTCCTTTGACCGTATGTCAAACCTTTCCAGGGAAAGCCGTAAATTGCTCTCTGATAAGTTTTTTATCGGGAGGCAAAAACCCTCGGATATGCAGATTTCGTCTGACGGTACACGCAAATACCTTTTCCCGGTAAAAGCCGGCAAGCATATAGAAGCAGTGTACATTCCCGAACCCGGACGGGCCACCCTGTGCCTTTCTTCGCAGGTGGGCTGCAAAATGGACTGTTTATTCTGCATGACAGGAAAGCAGGGATTCCAGGGTAACCTGTCTGCCGGAGAGATCCTGAATCAGATCGTTTCCCTGCCGGAGAAACCGGAAGTCACCAACTTCGTATTCATGGGAATGGGGGAACCCCTTGCCAATACCAAAAATGTATTAAAAAGCATTGAAATCCTTACGGCTGACTATGCCTATGGTATCAGTTCATCCAGGATAACGGTCTCCACCATTGGCGTTCTTCCCGGACTCGGGGAGATCATGGCCCGCAGCAAATGCCACTTGGCAATAAGCCTGCATTCTCCTTTTGAGGAAGAAAGACTTAGCCTTATGCCTGTAGAAAAAGTTTATCCGATAAAACGGGTAATAGAATTTCTCAAAAAGAACCCTCCCGCGAGGCATCGCAGAATCTCATTCGAATATATTATGTTCAGCGGAATTAATGATACCCCGAGGCATGTCAATGGATTGACAAGGCTTCTGAATGGTATCCGCTGCAGGATAAATCTTATCCGCTATCATCCGATTCCCGGTGTAAACCTTGCTTCATCCCCGGATGATACAATACTGCAATTCAAAAACAAACTGAATGAAAAGGGAATTCTGACGACCATACGGGCGTCAAGGGGCCAGGATATTTTTGCAGCCTGCGGTATGCTTTCAACATTGGCCAATTCAAACAAAGTTTATCCTGCATGATCATTTTTGCATCGCCTGGTTCTTTTCAAGGATCTGAACGGCTTCCTGAGTACTGATCTTTTTGCCTTCCTGATAAGCAACTACAAAGGCCTTTTTGATTTTGCACTCCAGGCGTGTAGCCTCAGCATTATCAAATGTGGTATATCGTCCGATGGAATATTTGTACCAGTCCTCTTCGAAAATCATATCAATTTTCATGGTCCCCTTATAAACCGTGTTAAGGTAGTCCTCACTCAACGGCATGGTATGCGCTGCAATCTGAACTTTGAAGATAATTTCCCTGAATAAAGTTGAATCCACAGCAACAGCCTTATCTACCGTGGCAAATATATCAGCCGGCGGTTCATGAACGATAGGATCCTTCATTATGGCCACAATTTGTTCAAGGCTTAGATCATTCTCCCAACCATAATTATATTCGACCGGATAGTCGGAACATATCTGCATGGCTCTGCCCTGATCGCGAACGGCCAGCTTTTCGAGATTCATGGCGTCCTTCATAATACCCATTGAATAATCAAACCGATCGCTTTGCAGAACCTGCTGCCGCCTTATCAGCGACCGGTTCAGAGCTCTCATTGCAGTACCTTCATAATATCTTGCTTTGTCCATGCCGGCTGCCCTGTGATTATTCTTTTCCATTTTGCGCCAGAAAAGATCGCTTTTATCCTTAAAAACACTGTATACTGTATTGTATCCTTCCTTATACTTTTCGGAACTCTCAAAAAGATCTTTCAGGGCATACCTGTAACCCGCTGAATATCTTTCCTTTTTTTCAACTTCGGTGAGGACGGAATATGCCTCTTCTGCTTTCACAAGAAGTTCATCTGCCTCATTGAGTATCTCCAGTGCGTTATCAATTTTCTTCAATTCACCCGGCTGGAATTTAATGTTGAGTTCTCCCAGGAAGGGATCGGCAGTATGCTGTGAACTGACTTTTCCATCGATAAACAGCAGGAGACAAACCATCCCGGCCGCATAAACCGTATTTGTTATTTTTAATCGGAACCACATAGAATTTTAATCTGATATATCAAGCCATTTGAGTTTATTTCACTTTACGCCACCGCTAATCGTGTTATACGATGTAGTTTTGGAAAAGTTAAAATCACTATTTTTGTGGCTGAATAAATCTTTAATCTGCCTTTATGGAATATCCATACAACAAACTTAAAAGTCCGTTTTGGCAACCTCTTTTTGTTAAAATTAAGTCGTATTTATTCCCCCTCATCCTGTCTTTTTGCTTTCATACTTCCTATGGCCAGGAGGTATATATGGTCTCCGGCGGTGAAATTATCTTCCAGTCTTCCAGGATAGAACAGAACGCTGAAGATATTAATAGCATTTTAAGATTTTCGGCTGTGCTTCACCTGGGGGAATATCTGCATTTCGACATGGGCGACCACATCGGCATATTCTCAGGAATTGGATTGCGAAACGTCGGGTTTATTATAAAAGAAGATGATATTAAAATAAAGTACAGAACATATAACCTGGGAGTACCAGTTGCAGTCAAGCTTGGCTCATTCAAACAAAATCTCTTTGTTTTTGCAGGAGCAGAATATGAATGGATGGTGCATTTTAAGCAAAAGATTTTTGAAGGTGACGACAAAACAAAATATTCCAAATGGTTCAGCAACCGCACGCCTGATTTCATACCTTCAGCATTTTTGGGCTTTCAGTTTCCCGCCGGGGTGCAGATCAAATTCAGGTATTACCTAGATGACTACCTGAACCACAATTATAATGGCGGGGGGAATTATGATAACTTCACAGGATTCACGAAAACCCAGGTCTGGTATATTTCCCTTTCATACCAGATCAGAAATAATAAGATTAAGGAATACAAACCAATAATTACCGAAATGGCGATACATTAAGGTCGCTTGAAACATGAAAGCTGCACTCATTATATCCATTATATTTCAGCTTCTTGCAGCCATAATTGCACTGGGTTTAACCAGGCAGACCAAGTTCAACATAAGCTGGGTCCTTATTTCCCTGGCCTTCCTGCTGATAGCTGTCCGCCGGATACTCGATCTGGTTCCCATCTATTATAAGGAATTCCAAAGCGAGATCTATATTATCGACCGGTTGCTTGGAATTTTCACCTCTGTGTTACTGTTATTGGGGGTTGTTTTCATACGCAGGTTATTCAAATCACTTAAGCGCATAGATGATATTCGCAGGGAATCAGAAAAACGGGTATTGCAGGCCATCATGCAAACGGAGGAAAGGGAAAGACGGCAGCTCGCCAAGGATCTTCATGACGGCATAGGTCCGCTGCTGTCGAATATAAAAATGTCAGTTTCAGCGTTGGATAAAACGCAGATCATTGGCTTTAACCGCACCGTTGTTGACAACATCAGCAACCTGATAAACGAGTCCATTACTTCACTAAAGTATACATCCAACAACCTGAGTCCCCATATACTGGATAACTTCGGGCTGGCAAGCGCAATCAATTCCTTTACTGAAAACATAAACAGGCTTGGCAAAATTGATATTACATTTAACAATAATATCGAAAGCACCAGGTTTGAAAGCCAGATAGAGACCAACCTGTATCGAATCATCTGTGAGCTCTTTCAGAATACCGTAAAACATGCTGAAGCCTCTAAAGTCTCCCTGTTGGTGCATTTCCATGAGACCCGAATTATAATACAATACTTTGACGATGGAATCGGTTTTGATCCGAAAGATGCAGTTAATATGAACAGCATGGGTATTTCCAATATGAAATCGAGATTAAAGGCCCTGAATGGTGAGATTGAATTTAAGCGTATCCTGCCAAAAGGAATGATGACAAGTATAATGCTCAAAACAAAAGTTAAAATGGCAGCCCATGGAAAAACTTAATATCCTGATCGTAGATGATCATAAACTATTCCGTGAAGGGCTGAAATTACTGCTGATAAATCTGGAGGAGATCGGTGAGGTTTGGGAAGCATCTGACGGAGAAGTATTTCTACAAATGATCAGGACATGCAATCCCGATCTTGTTCTGATGGATATTGAAATGCCGAAGGTAAATGGCATTGATGCAACAATACGGGCGCTGGAGCTGTATCCCGACCTGAAAATAATGGCACTTTCCATGTTCAGCGATGAGGAATACTTTCAAAGGATGGTGGATGCCGGAGTTTGCGGTTTTCTCCTAAAAAATTCCGAATTTTCAGAAGTGCGAAAAGCCATCCTGAATGTAGTGCAGGGAAACAATTATTTTACCGAAGAAATTCTTTATAAGCTTGTAAACAGATTCAAGGCCAGGGTAATCCTTCCGGAACCCCCGGTGGTTCTCTCCGACAGGGAACAGGAGATTCTGCTGCTGATCTGCAAGGGATTATCCAACCAGGAAATTGCTGATCAGCTGTTCATAAGCAAACGAACCGTTGATCACCACAGGGCAAGCCTGCTTACCAAGACCAATACTCGCAATGCCGCGAGCCTGGTTATTTATGCCATCAAGCATAAGATGATCGAAGTATGATTCATACTTTCTGCGTAAATCTGCAATGGCTGCTGGAATCACCTTCTTAATGCCTGATACAAAATCTCCACAGGATGCAATGCCTGCACACCGGTTCCGTCTGCGATCTGCTGGCGGCAGCTGGTCCCGGCTGCACCTATGACCGAACCGGTTTTAGCTTTCCGTACTGACGGAAACAATACCATTTCACCGATTTTCATCGAAAGGTCATAATGCCTCTTTTCATAACCGAATGAACCCGCCATACCACAACATCCGGATTTTATTTCTTCCACGGTATAGTTTTCGGGAATTGTCAGCATTACCTTGGCTGCTGCCGTGGAGGCGATGGCTTTCTGCTGGCAGTGGCCATGCAGGTATATGTGCAGGTTTTCATCGGTGAATTGATCCTTTCTGATGCGGCCGGCATTAAATTCCGCGGCTATGAATTCCTCCACAGTGAGGCAATAGGGTACCAGATTTCTTGCCTTGTCGCGTAATTCGGAATGCGCCAGCTCGGGATACTCATCCCTGAAGGAAAGCAGGGCTGAAGGCTCAATCCCGACCAGTAGTCTCTTTTCATTGAGTATCTTGCTGAATTTCAATATATTATTGTCAACAATCTTCCTGGCCTTGCGCAGAAGTCCTTTTGAAATGTAGGTCCTCCCACTTTCCGAGGAAGGTACATAGAATAACCTGTATCCCAGGGTTTTAAGCAGGCTGGCCGCTGCAATCCCTTTTTCCGCATCCAGGAAATTGGTGAATTCATCCAGGAACAGGCATACCTCGGGCTTATCATCGGTTTTGGGCAGGTCGTTGTAGAAAAATCCATTTTTTCTCAGCCATCTTTCAAATGAGACCGGTGATAACAATGGCAATTTTCTTTCCGTGGCAAAACCCATTATTTTTTTTACAATTCGGGCAATGAATTCATTGGAAAACAATGCATTATAAATCGCAGGGAATCTGGAATTTAGTTTATGTATGCGCCCTATGTGTGCTATCAGCCATACAGGAAGGGATATTCCCTTCCTGTCATAATAATGTTGCAGGAACTCCGCTTTTAGTTTTGCCATATCAACATTTGACGGGCATTCTGATTTGCATCCTTTGCAGGAAAGACACAGGTCCAGTATATCATATACAGAGCCGATACTTACGTTGCTTACCTTTCCTGAATCCGTCAGATATTCCCGTAACAGGTTGGCCCTTGCACGTGTGGTGGTCTGTTCATCGCGGGTCGCCATGTAACTTGGACACATGGTACCTCCCAGGATAGCTGTTTTGCGGCAGTCCCCTGATCCGTTACACTGTTCCGTATGCCGGAGGAGTCCCCTGGTTCCGGAATAATCAAAAATGGTTTGCTTCTCCCAGGCATGTGATGTTTCTTTGTACCGCAGTGCGCTATCCATTCTGGGTGTATCGGTAATTTTGCCCCGGTTAAAAATACCCTTTGGATCCCAGGTTTGTTTTACCTGTCGCATGAGGCTGTAGTTATGTTCTCCCACCATAATGGGGATAAATTCACCCCTTAGTCTTCCATCTCCATGCTCGCCGCTGAGGGATCCGCGGTACTTCTTAACCAGCCATGCAACATCGGTGGCTACTTTCCGGAACAACTCCACCCCTGCCGGATCCTTCAAATTAATCACCGGACGTAAATGTAGTTCCCCGGTTGCTACATGAGCATGGTAAACACAATTCAATCCGTATTGGTCCATGATTTTCCTGAATTCACCAATATAAGCCGGAAGGTGATCAGGCCGGATTGCAGTATCTTCGATCAGGGAAACGGGTTTGGCATCACCGGGCAGATTGGATAAAACACCAAGTCCCGATTTCCTAAGGGCCCAAACTTTTGTAATGTCCTGACCCGTAACCAGGGGAAAGTGATAACCGAGCCCTGCTCCTCTCAATTCATTTTCCATCCGGTTCTTATCCTCCAGCAATTCCTCCATCGTTTGCCTTGCAAATTCTACTATCAGGATTGCACCGGGTTCTCCCTGCACAAAGAAACGGTTTTTTCTCTGCTCAATATTGGCCCTTGTACACTCAAGAATGGTGCTGTCCATGAGTTCGATAGCTCCCGGTTTATACTTAAGGCAGATCAGGTTGGCCAACAGGGATTCCTCGAGGGTACGAAAATGTATACAGACCAAACCCTTCACCTTGGGAGGCAAAGGGACCAGGTTCAGCTCGATATCGGTAATAAAGGCAAGAGTACCTTCTGAACCGGCGAGGATCGAAGAAAAATTAAACGGGTCTCCGCTTGCTGTGAACGGGGAGGTATGCAAGAGCATATCCAGGGCATAGCCGTTATTTCTTCTTTTAATCAGGGGGTCAGGAAATTCCCTGGTTATCGAATCCCGGTTGTCAGGATTGGATAATAATTCGAAGATCTGCCTGTATAATGCATTTTCCAGGCTGTTGCCATTGCATTTATCCAGAAAATCTACCTTACCGATGGGTCTGAAGATTGCTTCCGAACCATCGCTAAGCAGGGTGCTGACCTCCCTGAGGTGATCGCGTGTGCTGCCATATATCAGGGAATGTGCTCCGCATGCATTATTTCCAACCATGCCGCCGATCATGCACCTATTGGAGGTAGAGGTTTCAGGACCGAAAAATAGCCCGTGTTCGGCCAGTTTCAGATTCAATTCGTCCAATATCACGCCGGGCTGAAGTCGTACAAAGCCTTTACTGACGTTTATCTCATGGATTTTAGTAAAATATTTCGAAACATCAACGATGATGCCGTTTCCGACAACCTGTCCTGCCAGTGAAGTTCCGGCAGTCCTGGGTATCAGCGTGGTATGGTTGTCCGAAGCAAACGAAATCAGGCTCCTTATATCCTCGACATTTGCAGGCCTTGCAACAGCAACGGGAATTTCCCGGTATGCGGAGGCATCAGTTGCATACAGCAGGCGGTTGGTCATATCATGATAAAGGTCTCCCGAAAGATCCTTCGCCAGAAGGTCCAACAAATGTCCGTTAATAACTGAATCCATAGATAATAAATAGTGAAAATATTTGTTCCTTTCGATACAAAGCTAACGATTAACTTATTTCAATAGTAAACAGGCATGCGAAAAGTGGCCACTGATATTTATCAGCGATCCCGAATAAAAAAATAGATTATTTTGCTACCCGCATGAATAAGTGCAATATTTCATGGTTTTGTACACTGCAAACTCTATCTTTTTTGCTATTTTTATCCAAGTTTTCTAACATCTAAATAAAAGATATACAATGAATTTGATCGATAAAATCAAGGAGAATGCCCGAAAAAACAAACAAAGGATCGTATTACCGGAAAGCTATGAAGAGCGAACCTTAAAGGCTGCCGACCGGATCCTGAAGGATGAAATTGCGGAGATTATTCTGCTTGGAAAACCTGAAGATATTCACAATCAATCCCGTACACTTGGATTGAAATATATTGACCGGGCCACTTTGATCAATCCCCAAACCTTTGATAAACTGGAATCGTATGCTGATATGATGGTGGATCTGAGAAAGTCAAAAGGGCTTACAAAGGAAGATGCGATTTCCCTCCTTAAAAATCCACTGTATTTTGCGACGATTATGATAAAATACGGAGATGCAGATGGTGAAGTAGCCGGGGCGGACAATGCTACCGGTGATGTACTCAGACCGGCTTTTCAGTATGTGAAAACGCTTCCGGGAATAAGCGTAGTATCGGGCGCTTTTCTGATGTTTTTGAAAGACCCTGAATATGGAGACGGTGGGCTGATGATTTTTGCAGATTGCGCCGTTCATCCCGATCCCACAGATAAAGAACTTGCCGAAATTGCTGTTGCCACGGCCAAAACAACCAGGGCGATCGCAAGGATCGAACCCAGGATTGCAATGTTGAGCTTTTCAACAAAAGGAAGCGCCTCCCATGAAATGGTGGATAAGGTCGTCCGCGCCACCCGTATAGCCAAACAGATTGATCCTTCACTTAAAATAGACGGTGAACTGCAGGCAGATGCAGCAATAGTTGCCTCGATCGGCCTGAAAAAAGCCCCCGGAAGCGAGATTGCCGGAAAAGCCAATGTTTTGATATTTCCCAATCTCGAATGCGGAAACATAGCCTATAAACTGGTTCAGCGGCTCGGACACGCAGAGGCCGTAGGACCGGTTCTACAAGGCATGGCAGCTCCGATTAATGATCTTTCCCGGGGATGTTCCGTGGAAGACATCGTGGATCTTATAGCCATTACGGCAAACCAGGCAATAGGTGTAAATTAGGAACTTAAATAAACAACTCAAAATAGAATGTATGGCAGATGTTATTGTTGAACTGATAGAGAACTACGGACTGAGTCAGAAATCCCGTCCGAAAACCCTGTTTTCGAAAGTCGGCATTGTTGGATGCGGAACAGCAGGCCAGAATATTGCATTGCTGATAAGCCAGAAAGAACTGGAAACGGTATTTATCGAACTGTCAGATGAAAAGGTAAGCTTTGCATTCTGTAAAATGGAACAAGAGCTCGATAACATGATCGGAAGATGGGGTATGACGCCGGGTGAAAAGAGGGCGATATTATCCAGGATCTCCGGTCACGTGGGTTATGAACATCTTGAGGGTTGTGATCTGGTTATAGAAGCCATAAGATCAAAATCGCGTGAGCAGCGGGTTACCTGTCGCAAAGAGGTATTCAAAAACATTGAGAAATGTGTTTCATCTGATACCATCATTGCAACCAATTCCACGACAATAGCGATTACAGAATTGTCCTCTGAACTTGAACACAAGGAGAGATGCGTCAGCCTGCATTTTCTGACCAATGCACCCGGGGCAAAGATGATCGAGGTGGTAAGAAGCCTTTATACTTCCGATGAAGTATACAACAGGGTCAGCAAATTCATTAATATGCTGGGCAAAATTCTTGTACCTGTACAGGAATCACCCGGACTGATAAGCATCAGGCTTTTCGTGACCATGGTGAATGAGGCATGCGAGATCCTGATGGAAGGAGTGGGAACCAAAGCGGACATAGACACTACAATGCGGGTAGGCCTGGGACTGTCCCTGGGACCTTTTGAACTGGCTGACAAGGTAGGACTTGATAAAGTGGAAAGATGGATGGATAACCTGTACGGAGAATTTGGCGATATTAAATACAAAGCCTCCCCGATTATTAAAAGGCATGTACGGGCACACCAGTATGGAAGAATTTCAGGCCAGGGTTTTTACGAATACGATGAAAGCGGCAGGAAAATCGGGTA